>LXOW01345707.1_pt1 | contig 12723 bp, 8 predicted proteins | sample 1368591 | NCBI WGS metagenome assembly LXOW01 (sample SAMN04884650, study PRJNA319009) | bovine gut metagenome | isolation source: Cow rumen | host: Bos taurus | place: Italy: Legnaro (PD) | collected 2014-07-09
CTGGCAATTCTTCCTGCTGCATGGAATCAGCGATATCCTCGGTTATGGGTTAGAAATTTGTATTCAGTATCATAAATTGTCCTATTGGTATAATCTTTCACAGCGTTCCAATACTGATTAACCACTCTTTCCCTATCATCTGGATGAAGTCTGTCCTCGAAGGAACTGAATTCGTTAGGAAAGTCTGATTCATCCTTATACCCAATCATACGTCGAAAAACCTGACTCCATTTTACAGAAGTCATTTCACCGTTCTGGTTGAAAGTCATATTCCAGGCTCCAGAACCAAGTGCTTCCTGAAGAAGATCTACCTCATTAACCATCTCTGATTCGTTATAATTATTAGATTCCATGATCACAGATACCTTCTTTTAGCTGATTCATGATTTATACAAACAGTAACACTTCTCTATATTTTAAATATAACACTGATTTNNAAATTTTGATTAAAGATAACGAATAAACGCCAGCAAAGAGAAAATTCTCTTAATGTGTGAGAGGAACAAAAAATATGGATAAGAACGCGCAGGAAACATAATGTTTCCTGCGCAACTGCTACTGAGTTTTCTGTAGCATGAAGGTCTGGTATTCAAGATCAGAGAACTGTCTGTCAACAAGGAACAGACCAGTAATGGTACAAAGCAGCATTGAGAATGCAAAGCCGTATCCATAATACACAGGACCAAGATCAATACTGATGTATGAGAACAGGAAGTTTGAAGAAACCATCACTGCAGTCAGGATCAGAGCTCCGTATCTCTTATCCAGGTAATACATGACATTTAGAAGAGACATCACAAGAACCTGAAGGCTTACACCAACCAGATCAATATAGAAAAGATTCAGATAAATCAGATCAATACCAAAGGCGGAAAGAATGTCTTTTGCAAAAACCAGAAGCAGAGCAAGAGTAATACCCTGAACTTTGAAAATCTTGTAAAGACATTTTCTGCAGGAATCAATCATCTGCTCCTTATACAGAGTAATTGTGCTCAGGGAACCGCCTTCTCTTACGGAATTGTAGAATTTAAAACAGTTCTCGGTGAAGTCAGTCTCAATTCTCATGATAAATACTGCCATGCCTGGTACGACGGCAAGGTAAGCCAGGAATATTGGCAGATCATAGATATAGGAGGCTCTCATCACATCAATCTGAGCATAAGAGGTCTCATTTCTGAACCAGAATACAAATTTATCAGCCCATACTCCAAGGTTATAGAACAGACCACAGAAAACTAGTGAAGTGTATACCTTGTGAGGATTTAAAAAATCAAATCTGATAAAGGCAAAACCTGGCATTGAACGCACAACCTGCAGCAGAAAGGCAAAGGTGAGCAAAGCCTGTGATACACAGAAAACAAACTCAAGACCTAACAAACCAAAAGGAGGCAAAGACCAGGCCAGAAATACCATGAAGCCGTAGCCTGCGAACATGGTTAAAACAATGCGGTAATACTCTTTCATGCCTGACAGGAAAATAATCACAATCCACTGATTGGTCAGAAGCACAAAGGAAGCAAGCATACAGATTCTGACAGAAAAATCTATGCTAGGCAGCAGAGTCAGCAGGAAGAAGCCAACCGCACCAGATACTGCAGTCAAAAACAGCATGGCTCCGAAAAGATTAGGAATAATACGGTTATCTTCCCCTCTGAATTCACAGTCAGCCACGAATCTTGAGAAAAGGATCTGGAAAAAGCCACTTAATATAAGCGACCCCGCCATCATGTACGTGACCGAGATTAAAAACTGAATAATCAGAACCGATGGATAAACCACATCTATACTGATGATACCAATGATCATCAGCGCCATGATTGACAGTACCCATGGACCGGAACTTACTATAGAGGCAATTCCATAGGCCTGTATTACTGAGGTTAAAGAATCTCTTTTAAGAATCTTTCTTAACTCAAATCCTATTCCCGCCATCAATACCCTCTTGATATAGTTTTCTGTATGAATCATACATCATTGATTCATCGTAATTGTTTAAGACACGCTGACGACCGATATCACCGGTTTCACGCCATAAGACTTCATCCTTCAGGAAGTGATCAATCATTTCCACACCCTGGGCAGGATTAGCAATTGAAATCACTTCTCCGCTGTGTCCAAGATTTGGAGATTCTGATTCAGCACCATACAGAATTTCAGAACAGGCTCCAACGTCGGTGGCAATACAAGGAATGCCGCTGGCCATTGCCTCAAGCAGAACCAGAGGCTGGGCTTCAGAAATTGAAGTCAGCATCATAATTCCAATCTGAGGCATAATTTTGGCTACATTCTGGTTTCCGGTAAATTTAATATGCTCCTGAAGACCCAGACTCTGTACCAGATTCTCACACTCTGACACATACTTTGGATCTTCTTCCTTAGGACCAACTACCCAACCTTGAAGATCCGGGTACAGCTCCAATGCGCCTCTGATGGTACGGATAAAGGTTTTAACATCCTTAATGGAAACAACTCTTCCAACCAGAGCAACTACATGAGGAGGAGTCTGGGGTCTAAGCTTGTAAGCTTCCTCAAAGCGATTGGTCTTAATACCGTTAACCACAACTACGGTCTTATTTTCCGGAGCTCCATCAATTACCTGACGGAGTCTGTTTCCTTCAAACAAAGCAGTGATTCTGTACGCTTCCTGATATGCTGACTTACCCATCTGCACAAAGAAATTGATCCAGATCCTGCGGATTAGATCCATACCTGAATGCATGGATATATCCAATGAGTCACTTTTACTCTTAATCCAGGTTGCAAGTGACAGGTCAATCTTTCGCTCTTTTGTATAGATACCGTGTTCAGTCAACAGGAATGGAATATTATTTGAGGCATGAGCCAGAGCACCAAGGAAACCGGCATAACCTGTTGATATTGAGTGATAGCATTTAGCCTTTGGCAGATGAGCCGCAATTCTGCAGAGCTCAATTAGAGGCTGGTATAAGGTTCTGTATGTCCAGAAATAGTCCACAAATGAACCTTCAGCATCAATTGCATCATAACGCTCTGTGAGAATATCCCAGGAGTCTCTGCTATACAGAAGATCATTAATAGCATAAGGATCAGTACCTATAGCATTGGCAAAGTCTCTTAATACTTCATGAGGAATAGGCTTTTCAGGGTTATCAAAGGAACTGATAACCTCTCTCCATAGGCCAAAGTCCTTGTTATTGGCTTTCTTAGGCATCTTCTTTGACAGATTCTTATCGTCAGGAAGAATATAGTGCATTTCCATGCCAACAACATTTGAAGGAAGCTCATAGGCCATTTGCTTGTAAGCGCTTCTCTGACCACCAATGAACACCAGATAGAATGTGTATTGTGGCATATTGCTGATAATCTGATGTACCCAGGAGGAAACACCGCCGCGAACAAACGGATAGGTTCCCTCAAGCATCATGCAGATATCAGACTTTGCGCCTACATTAAAGCTGGCATCTTTCTTCATCAGCTCTTTGTAGACTTCACTAACACTCTTTTTTTCTTCACTATTTGGCATTTAACCAATACTCCCTGATGTGAGAAAGTTTTGAGCCTTCAGAGGTATAAAGAGAGCTCAGGTATGTTTTTACAGAAGCATAGTCTCGCATTCTGAAAGCGCATTCAGCCAGATATGTATTTACCTGAGAATCCAGCATCTTTGCATTTTTTGCTTTCTGAAGCGCAATCATAGCAGGCTCAATTTCGTTAAGCTCAAGCAGAATTCGACCTAAAAGCAACTCAAAATTGCCTCTATCTTCTATTTGAATAGCTTTCTGACACCATTTTTTGGCATTGTTAAGATAGTGCTTAACCAGAACTGTATCGGCAATTCCAAGATAGCAGATTTCCCAGAACTGCTGGGCAATATCGTAAGCAATATCTGCGGAATTGTTTTGCTCGAAAGAGTCCTCAAGTCTCTTAATATTGTCGGTAATATCCTGCTCAATAGGGTCAAGCTGAGAATATGCCATGAGACGAACATCATCGGCAGGATCTCTTAACGCAATCTTATAAAAGGATATTCTCTGATCTCGTGGCAGATGAGATACAGAGGAAATAGCCTCTACTCGTCTATCTGTGTCAGGTGCATTTAAAAGAATATCCTGCAGAGCGCCGGTACCCAGCTTGGTATACATCATGTCACGTGGATGTGAAGGCAGCTCTTCCCTTGGATTGTGAATCCACATAACCTCATCCTTTTTTCTTGGAAGATTCATGGCCACAACCACACATACAAACAGTCCGACAAAGCCGACAACAGGAAGGAACATGCACATCAGGAACATGAAGCCCACAGCAAGATAAGGGCTCTGTGATTCTCTCATTTTAGGAGGCAGCATCATATACATGGCATAAGATGCACTTATACTTGCAATAAAATGAAAAAGTGAGAATACCAGAAGTCTCCTGTAGAGCTCGGCATCTGAAAAAGCGTAAACAGCAGCGCTTATATCACTAATCAGGCTTAAAACAATAAGAAAAATCGTCATCTTTTAAATCCAGTTTTTTAAGCTCTGAAATCAACTGTTCATTTTCGACTGATACATCCAGAGGACCGGTAAAATCAAGCTTGATTGCACCATCTGACTCTCTGGTCATAAGACGATCAACTCGGTCAATGTACAGCTGAGCCTGTAGTTTTGAAGTTAGAGGCAGCAGCACAACAAGAATAGTTTCGTCATCATTATTTTTGCGTTTCCAGTAGATATCGGCACCACGACGAAGAGAAATAGTCTTGTCAAAAAGAGCTAGAGCTGCATCTGTATAACCTTTACAGAAAACAATACTGCTGTTCTGTCCGTGGAACTTGTTCTCATCAAGAGCCTTCTTAAGATAGCTTAAGAACAGATCCTTTTCTGAAGTCTGAATTACAGGAGCAATTACACCTGTAGACATCATATCAGCGGCATAGGCGCTAACCAGATTTAAAATTGCAATATTCTGAGAGGTCAGAGTAAAGAACTTAACCTGAGAAACCACAACACAGGAATGCATAACACCGGCAGTATCAACTAATGGAATACACAGCTGATACTTTAAGGTTGAATCTGTCTCGTACAAATTAATAGGAGATAAAAGTTCCCTGCTCTCCAGCATGTCTTTTACCATACTGTCTTTTAAATCAAGATCATCCATCTTACCGATTGAAGCAAGAGGCTTTGGATCAATCTTTCCATTTTCAACTCTATAGAGTCCAGCCTCTTCCATAACTACAATCGAAGCTAAAAGTTTCAGAACATGAGGGGCTAAGGTAGTTATTCTGTCGTGCTGATTTACCCCAAGTATTGGATATCTTTCGTTGAGTTTTTCAAGTTCACTGATACTTGAACGAAGACTTACCACCTGTCCAGCCATTCTCTGCTCTAACTGATCATGAGAGGAACGAAGCATGAAATAGTTTTGAGTAAACAGAGACAGTTTCTTTTTCATGAATGCATAATCAAGGTCATTGCGGTGAAGTCTTTCTTCCCAGACATCACGAAACTCTCCTGCAATCATGTTAACAACCAGCATTCCTACTGCCTGATAGTATGAAAAATAATCAGTGATATTGTGATATTTAAAAAATGACAGTGTCAGCACAATAGACAGTATTGCTGAAATAAAGCCCATGGAGAAACCATAGCGCAGAGCAACAATGACCACAAATACCAAAGGCCAGAAGAATTCAGATGTATTCTCTACAGTAAATACTGGAACCGGGCCGCTCTCATCGAAATAAATATCGATGGAATTCATCCAGATAATTGCTGAAATAGCGGCCACTACGACAGTCTCGACCCATACAATCAAAGGCTGACTTGAAGCTCTGGTAACGAGTCGGACTAAGGCCTTAAGACTCTTATTCATTTATAAATCCCTTTATGCGATTATCTGCTGTAGTNNGTTCTCTACAACCTTCTGACCTGCACCGTTCAGGCTTTCACGACCAAAACCAGATCTGCTGCCGGTCTTCTCGTATACAACGTTGCCGTTTACATCCTTAATTCTGATAGTAACACTGACAACAGGCTCACCATCTAGACCTGCCTTGTAGTTCCACTCATCAACAGAACCTGAAATCACATAGTTGTGGCTTACAGTCTTCAGCCAGTCATTTGCCTTGCGGGTTGTATAGGAATCATCAAGAATGCTCTTAAGATCCTTTGGCTCGTCAGCAGACTCATAAGCTACGTAATTGATATTCTTTGCACTTAGTTCTGAACAGATAATGGTTCCAACATTTTCTGCTGCAAGAGGTGTATTTGACTGATTAACAAATGGCATTACCGCAAAGGTTGAACCGTTTGATACAGTCACACCGTTAGAACCTCTGTAGGTTGAGCAACCTGCTAAAGAAACAATTGCTGCTAAAATAATAAAAGTTAGTTTTCTCATTTTGTTTGTTCCTCAAATATTAAAAAACCATGCTGTAACCGACTGTAATGACTACAGACTTATTTCCCTGACGATCTGCTGTCTGCAGAGATGACATCAGGAAGAGCTCATCCTGAGCTTTAAATAAACTTACTCCAACACCGGCACTGATACCTGCATCCATCTTTTTCTCTGTAAAGTTGTAGCCGGTAAAGGCATCAAAAATAAAGCGAGGAGATGGTACGCTAGGACCTGGAACACCAGGTTCACCGTGATTTGTAGCAATACCTAATGCAAGATGTTTGTACTGTTCAGATATGTATGAATCTGGACCGATACTATTGATATTTTCATTATCTAGAGAACCGTTAAGTTTATTGGTCTTATTAAGCGGATCATCTGATATATGGTTATTCTGATATAAACCTGCCACATAACCGTAAACAGTAGGATCTGAACTGAATACAGGAGTCATTGCCATAGCTTCAAGATCGTATCCAGCCCCCAGATTCTCATCATAGCGTGATTTGTATTTATGATAACGGGAAGTAAATACAAAATACTCTCGTCCCCATGGATTAGCACCGATACTCATCTGAGCATAGTTGTCTTTACCAAGAACGGTCATCATGTGAGATAGAGTTGAGTGCTGATTTAAAGCTCCTGTTAAAGAAACAGAATAGCGCTCATCTAATCTGAACAGATAGTCAAGTTTCACTCCATATCGAGGATCGGCCGCACCATCAGCGAGATCGGCAGTTAAGGTGAAATCATGCTTTTCTGTTTCGTAGGAAACAGAACCGATAACTCTCTTCTCAGACTTAAGTTTATCTATGGCCATATCATCAGGAGCTTTAGATCTCTGATATACAGTAGCAAGAGAAAGCTGACCTAAAGAATATGGAGCATGATAACTAACCGTATAGGAGTGAACTCCCCACTTTGGCTGAGAATTATAGACAGCCATCAGACTGCGGGACATAGAGTAGTTGTCTGCAGCCATCTGAGATCTTAAAGAATTGTTAACTGATTTATCAGGAGAAACTCCTACTGTTCTCTTTGCAAGCTGATAAGCCTCAAGACGTTTGGTAAGCTTTTCAAGTGCATCATATCTCTCAGGCTCCTTGATACCTACACCGCGTTCTAGAAGATCTTTAATTTTTGCCTTATCCTTGGTTCTTACAGCCAAAAGCAGTTCCTGACTGTCTGAAAGCGCATACTGAGCAAGAGATGAGCGTTTTCTGAAATAAATGGCACTCTTTATATCATTTCTGTCAATCAGAGTAGAAATAAACTGAGAAACCAGAGCCTGACTCTGAGTTGATTCAAGTTCTTTTCTGAGAACTGCCTCTCCTTTATCCTTTGAGACAAAAGTGGAGATGATAGAAGCAAGGGTCACATTGTTATCATCAAGACTTAACAGATCTTTAGTCTTGGTTTCAACAACAAAACGTCTTAGCTTATAGGCTTTGTCAGTGTAGCCGAGATCCTCAAGAACAGAGGCATATGACAGAAGATCAACAGCAGAAGGTTCACTGACTGTAGACAGATACTGCTCATACCAGGCCTTAGCTTCATTACCATACCCCAGCTCTGAAGCCAGACTTGCAGCTATCTGCCATGCATTTGGATTGGTTATAAACTTACTGCGATATTTCTTGTAAAGAGAATCTGCCTCTTTTTTATCACCGTTTAAAAGAGCAAGATTACATAAACCTTCAATTGCCTCTATATTAGAAGAGTCATTCTTCAGCATTTTTTCGTAAATGCCTTTTGCCTGCTTGTAATCACGCTCATGCATTGAAAGCACAGCTCTGTATGATAGAACCGCATTTGATCTGGATGAAGCAGGATCGTTTTTCTCAACAACCTTTAAAAGCTTCTGCATAAGCTCATAAGCTTATCAAGATTGTTCTCATCAATAGGACCAATGCTGTTTAAAAGCTGATAGGTATTTGCATCTGAAGAATTGCGATCAAGCAGAATATTCTGGGAGTATCTTCCAATTGAGTCATCATCACAGCTCCAGGCAAGAGAAGAAACCATGATCATGTAATCATCATTCTCTTCATTCCAGTTTTTAACACTGGTAAGAGCTGTCAGGGCCTTTTTATCCTCACCAAGCATTACATAAGCATTAGCTGCATATAAAGCTTCCTGGGAAGTTGGAACTCTTACAGTTCTTAAAGATTCATAAGCCTTTATTACCTGAGGATAATCCTGAACATAACTTGTCAGTCTAAGTTTATGGCCAAGGAGAACTTCATTCTTTGGAGATTTTTCAAGGAGACTGTCAACAGCTGAAAGAGCCTTCTCTGAACCATAGGCTTTTTCCATAACATCAACAAAATCGTCATAGTCATCTTCTGCAACCAAGCCCTTCTCAAAAGAAGCGTCATAGAAGATTCCCATCTTCTCCATGTCTGCCAGAGCACTTGATTCAGCTATGCCCTGTTCAAGTTCCTCTTTTGTTGGGTCAAAATTCAGTAATTCAAGGCTTAGACGCTGTGAATTTTCAATATCAGACTGCCAGGTATATACATCATGCAGTTTTCTGGCAATTTCAGGCTTATGATCCTGATGTTCATCTGAAGCATAAAGTTTCTCAAGAACATCCTTTGCCTTATCCAGATCCTGTTTTGAAACTGAAGTTTCAACCAGTTTCATGAGATTCTCATAGGTTGGCTCTTTCTGGCAAAGTGTTTCTAACAGCACTGCTGATTCGTCAAACAGACCAAGCTTATTGGCAGTATCAATCTCTGCCTTTATAAAATTGATGTCATCCTTGAATTTACCGTCATACTCTTTTAAGAAAGAAGCAAATAAATTCTTGTCAAAAGCTTCAACATACAGTTTGAAAAGCTCTTTATACCCTTCTTCTGTTTCGTTGTTCAGGAACAGAGACTTTCTGATTTCCAGAGCCTTATCATAGTGACCTGACTGAAGAGCTAAAGAATAAGTTTCGTTTAAAGTCTTATAATCAGGCTCTTCTATTTTGATGATATAGTCATAAGCACGGTTGGCATCAGAAATCTGGTAACAGATATTTACTATCTCATGGATCTGTTCTGGTGAAAAGTTTCTGTTTACAAGAGCATCGAGCTCTGCCTTAACCTCAGTTATAACCTGTTCTTTTGACTTGTTGTCAATAGAATCAGACATGGCAATACGAGTCTTAAGATACAGAATAAAGGTGTCTAATGCAGAATGGTCAGGGTCTTCCTTGATTTCAGGATCCAAAAGGTCCATTACCTCATTATAATTACCTTTTTCATACAGAAGTTTTGCCTTTAAATAAGGAATCATAGGATCATCTGGATTGATCCTCTCTAATTCTTGAAGATAGGTTAAAGAAACCTCTGGTGAATTTGTATCAGATATTTTCTTCTCCAAAGCTGTTAGAGAAGGAGATAACACATACACTGCACCTGCAGCTCCTGCTGCAAGTAAGGCAACTGTGGTCTTGTTAAGAAGACGTGTTTGCTTGCGGTTATTGTCTTTGTTATTTTTCATTTTAAAGAAAGCGACTATATTATCTTAGTTACAAATCAGAGTTCCGGAGATTGTTCCCTTATCCTTAGTTTCATATACCTGAACTGAAGACTCAGAGCTTTGAGTAAACTCATGAGAAGATACTAGCTGACATTTCTTATCTGACCAGACCTTCATCTTCAGAGGAATATAAGCAAGAATCTCAAAATCGATCCTGTTGTTGTTTAGCTGCCATTTATTAACAATTCCATTGGCACTTTTCAGCATTGGATTGGATGTTCTATTCTTTTTAAAGGAAACGTAGCTGCGTTTTTTGTTTAGAATCAGATAATTACCATCTTCGCAGTCGTTAAATCCAACAAGGTTGCTGGATACAGGATATCCATATGATTTAGGGGTTCTGATAGAGCGGATTCCTGTTGATGTAATAACGAAAGTTCCATCTAAGGTTTTAGCAAGACCTGTCTCATACAGGGTTCTAGCTCTCATTGCGTACTCTGAAAGATACATAGGAGTTACTTCCTGAGAGAGCGCATAGTCATACAGGGACTTCAGAGCTTTTAAAGAAGACTGATAAGTTCCCGAGTACATATGGTAGTAAATAGCAATTGTTTTCAGTCTGCGTGGATGACCAGTAATTTCAAAGGATTCAACAGCTCGACCAAAACCGTCAAAATGCTCAGTCCACTCATTGGTATACATATTCTCATTCATCATAGGAGCATAAACCTGTACGCCATTGGTGGTCCAGTAGATCACAGGAGAGACATTGGTCAGGGAATCTTTTCCCTTTACAACCATGGTATTGCCGCCGTTTACATTGAGAAGACCAAGCTTTTCAACTTTATCAATGGCTTCCTTTGAAGGATCGGCATCACCAGACCATAAAAAGACCTTAACTTTTTTGCCTGGAGGACACAGCTTTGTGTTGATGTAGTTTACTGAGCCAGCAGCTTCTCTGTCATAATCAACATGATCATAGCCAGGAACAGGAAGGAACTCACCGTAGATAAGGTGAGACTTGGGATCAGACATGTTCCAGGTAAAAGGATGTGAATAGGTATGAGAAGCAACTTCAACATTAGGTAATTCGAAGATTTTACGTGCTAAAGCTTCAAGTTCTGGAGCCTGATCTGCATGAATACCGCCGGCACTGATCTCACCTTCAATCACAGAAATAGTCTGAGGAATCTCAATTGGCTTAAAGACCTCGTTATAGTTATAAAGAACCTCACTGACAAGAGGACCGCCTTTAAACCAGGATCGTGATGGGAAACCATCACCGTCAACATGAGAAGTTAAAATTCTGAGACCAGACTCACTACTGGCATCGGCTGCAGGGATTTCTGGCAGATTAAGCATCAGATCCAAAAAGCCAAATGGCTCTAATAGCCATATATCCTGACTGTTGTTAAGACTGGTTACAGGATAAGGGTCAACAGCTACACCTCCCCATGGAGCCTTAAATACAAGATCTGAAGTCTCGTGGTTAGGATTGGATACTCTTGCTAAAACCTTAAAACCTTTTGACTCATCTACTTTATAGCTAAAAAGTTTATCTTTAGGAGAAAAAACAGGATTGATTATTCCCTTTGAAAGCGCAGGCTTTTTTTCAAGCTTGTAAGGAGCTTCAAGTTCTCCCTCAGAGGTAATTCCAAATGCCTTTAAAACCTCAGTATCATCTGGAAGGTTTCCCAAAAACAGGATTGGAAGGTAACCCACGTGAGATTTAAGCCATTCAGTCAGCTCGTGGTTCTGTCTATAGCCGTCACCGCCTTCTGGGTAGAATACAATGGCGGCATAACGTGAACGATCAACCTTTGAAAAATCAATGTCGTAAATATTTACATTGTCGACAATATAACCTTTGTATTCCAGAGGAGTAGTAATTCTGGTGTGAATTGCAGAACCGTTATCCTCAGAAAGATTGCCGTCATAAACACCAAGGATTCGCCTTGGGACAGTGTAGGTATAGCTTACGCCCATGCCATAAAGCATACCGTCGCTTACATAAGGAGTATAGCCAAGTGCAGCAATTCTCTTTGCAAGCTCAACTCTTCCTTCAAGATCTGTATCAGGAAGATAATCAAGACCGATAGCCTCAACCCCTGCAGACTTAACATGGTTCAGTCTGTCCATAATCCACTTTCTGTCAGATTCACTAACATCACTGTAGGAATCATCTGTTGCAGAATAGGTTTTATAAACAGATTCAGCACCGACTGCTTCTGGCTTGAAGTTGATTTTGTCAAAGATTTCAAAACCACGGTTAAAGATAAGCTTAGGAAGGACAGAATGAATACCGTTGACAAGCTTGGTTAAACCTTCAACCTGTCTGTCATACTCAGCTTTATCCTCTTCCTCATCAGCGTAGGCATTGAAGCTATCCAATGTATCAAGAAACAGACCGTCAAAATGACGCTTTTTTAAATCCTCTACACGCTGAATAATATGGTTGTGCCATAACGGAGAAGTAACATCCATGATGTTGCTTTTCCACTCTTCATTATCAGTACGTTTTGCTTCCTTAAGATAATCAGGAAGAGATTCGTCATATTCTCCAACTGAAATGTATGAGTAAACAGAAATTCCGGCATTATGCAGCTCAGATATCTGTTTGTCAGTAACATTGGAAGGATCCAGTACAACCCGGTCAAAATTCAGTAATTCACGAATAGAATCGACTTCGTTGTAATAGAAACAGATTGATTTGTTTGTTTTCGCAAAAGCAGGATTAAGCACTGTCATAAGATAAAGCAGTGCAAATACAATTAACTTTTTCAAAATATTCAACTTAATCAGATAACACACAAAAATTAGCATTCACTTAGCGTGAAGTTTTTGGACATTATAGTGATATACGTCATAAATTGAAATATCAGTTTTTTT
>LXOW01088941.1_pt1 | contig 12722 bp, 11 predicted proteins | sample 1368591 | NCBI WGS metagenome assembly LXOW01 (sample SAMN04884650, study PRJNA319009) | bovine gut metagenome | isolation source: Cow rumen | host: Bos taurus | place: Italy: Legnaro (PD) | collected 2014-07-09
TTCTTCTCGGGTCTGACGCGTTCGCTGGTGAATAGTGACTATAACCTGCGCGTCTATGAGTGTAAGACGGCAGCATGGAACATGCTGGCCTATATGGACCAACCGCTCAAGACGTTTGACAAGACGTTCCTGCGTGATATTCCCAAGGCTAGTTTCGACAAGACGAAGATAGCGATGCCTCAGCGTTTTGCCCGGCGTGCTGAACACTTCTATAGTGAGTATCGCCGTGTGCGCCAGGGTGTCACAGCCTGGGAAACGGGTAATATGAAACTGTTTGGCAAGCTGAGTTTCGACTCATGCGAGAGTTCCATCCATAATTATGAGTGTGGTAGTCCGGAACTGGTCGCTATTTATGACATCATGCGGACACTGCCCGGTGTGTGGGGTGGTCGTTTCTCCGGTGCAGGCTTTAAGGGTGCATGTATTGCCCTCGTCGATCCTGCCTATAAACAGCAGATTGAGCAGGAATTGACCTGCCGTTACCTGGAGCAGTTCCCGGAATACGAAAAGACGTTTAAGTGCTACTTCGTCAAACCTGACGCCGGGGCGAGGTTTGTTGAAGATTAAAAAATAAAGATTAAATAGGGGATGAAGAATATTGTCATTGCTGCCGGATATGCTACGCGACTGGGTGAGTTGACTCGGAACTTCCCGAAGCCGTTGCTGAAGATAGGTAACAACACCATCCTTGGCCGAATGCTGGATGATATAGACCGCATCAAAGAGATTGATGAGCATATCATTGTGACCAATCATAAGTTTGCCCCCATCTTTGAGGAGTGGAAGAGTCAGCAGCATTACACCAAGCCCATTACCATCGTTGACGATGGTACGGAAACCAATGAGACACGCCTGGGGGCTGTCTGCGACCTGCTACTGGCTATGGAGCGTTGCCACGTTGATGATGACATGCTTGTTGTTGCTGCAGACAATCTGTTGTTCTTCTCTTTTCAGGAGTTTGTGGATTTTGCCAACGAGAAACAGACCTCGTGCATCATGTGCCACGAGCAGCCCAGCATAGAGAAACTGCAGCGCACGGGTGTCATTGTGGTTGATGAACAGATGCGGGTGCTCAATATGGAGGAGAAACCCCGTGAGCCGAAGTCGCATTGGGCTGTCCCGCCTTTTTACATCTACCAGAAAGCCGATTTGGAGAAGGTACGCCACGCAGTAGAGAACGGCTGTGGCAAGGATGCACCGGGTAATCTGGCGCATTACATGGTGGAACATACCGTGATGCATGCCTGGCCCATGTCAGCGGGACGTTTTGACATCGGTAGTCTTGATACTTATTATGAAGCAGTAGAGAAATATGGAAAGGATTAACTTAGATCATAAAAGCATTTTCGTGACGGGTGCTGCTGGATTCATAGGCAGCAATCTGGTCAAACGTCTGTTTACTGACGTGAAGGGTGCCACCATCGTGGGCATCGACAATATGAATGACTACTACGACCCGGCACTCAAGGAGTTCCGCCTGCGTGAGATAGAAGCTCTTGATGGTCAGAATGAAAACCGCTGGGTGTTCGTGAAGGGTGACATTGCCGACAAACAGACGATTGACGATATCTTCCGTGAGTATCGTCCTGCTGTGGTGGTTAATCTGGCAGCACAGGCTGGTGTCCGCTATTCCATCACCAACCCTGAGGCTTACATACAGTCGAACCTCATCGGGTTCTACAACGTTCTGGAGGCTTGCCGCCACTCGTATGACGAGGGTGGGGCAGGTGTGGAGCATCTGGTCTATGCCAGTTCGTCGTCGGTCTATGGCTCCAACAAGAAGATTCCCTATTCCACTGACGACAAGGTGGATAACCCCGTCAGCCTCTACGCCGCTACGAAGAAGTCGAACGAGCTGATGGCGCATGCCTATTCGAAACTCTACAACATCCCTTCTACGGGATTGCGCTTCTTTACCGTCTATGGTCCAGCAGGCCGTCCAGACATGGCCTATTTCGGCTTTACCAACAAACTGGTGAAGGGCGATACCATTCAGATATTCAACTACGGTAACTGTAAGCGTGATTTCACCTTTGTGGATGACATTGTAGAGGGCGTGGTACGTATCATGCAGGGTGCTCCCGAGAAACAGACGGGCGAAGACGGGCTGCCGCTGCCGCCATACGCTGTCTATAACATCGGCAATAACCAGCCCGAGAACCTGCTGACGTTTGTCGATATCCTGCAGCAGGAACTGGTACGTGCCGGTGTGCTGCCTGCGGACTACGACTTCGAGGCCCATAAGAAACTGGTGCCCATGCAGCCAGGCGATGTCCCGGTGACCTATGCGGACACAACGGCCTTGGAGCGTGACTATGGTTTTAAACCCTCTACCTCGCTGCGTGATGGTCTGCGGAGCTTTGCCGAGTGGTATGCAGAGTTTTATGGAGTGAAATAATTTTAAATAGTCAAATAGTCAAATGCGAATACTCTTCCTGGTCTATCATGGTTTCTCGGAGCATAGTGGTATTTCGAAGAAGATACACTATCAGGTGAAAGGACTGCGAGAGAACGGTCACGATGTCCGATTGTGTTACTACGACTTTGCTGCAAATGGGCATCGCTGTCGTTTTATAGATGATGTTGTCATGAAGGATTATGGAAAAGGACTTGTTGCAGGACTAAGGCAGCGTTTGGACTATAGTTGTATTTATGACTACTGCATTCGTGAGAAAATAGCGTTCGTCTATGCCCGTTGTTTCCAGAATGCCAATCCGTGGCTCATCAGTTTCTTCAAGAAACTGAAAAAGGCAGGCATCCATGCTGTAACGGAGATTCCCACCTATCCGTATGACGAGGAGTTCAAGGGTTTTGAATGGAAATATCGTATGGAACTAAAAATAGATCAACTGTTCCGTCGCCGTCTTTACCAGCAGATGGATGCTCTTGTCACGTTCTCCGATGCAGAGGAAATCTTCGGTCAGCGCACTATCCGCATCAGCAATGGTGTTGATTTTGACAGCATCCCCCTCCATCAGCCATCAGCCATCAGCCGTCAGCCATCAGAACTCCACCTCATTGGTGTGGCAGAAGTTCATCCATGGCATGCTTTCGATCGTGTAGTGGCAGGACTTGGTGAGTATCATGGTGATGTGGATGTGCGTTTCCATATTGTAGGTGGTGTTCATCCCAACCACATGGCCCGTTATTTCACCCCGCTCATTGAGAAATACCGGTTGCAGGATAAAGTGATATTCCATGGCACTTTGTTTGGTGAGGCACTTGATGAGGTGTTCAACCAGTGTCAGTTTGCCATTGGTTCATTGGGTCGTCACCGTAGCGGCATTACGGTCATCAAGACTTTGAAGAACCGTGAGTATGCTACGCGTGGCATACCCTTTATCTATAGTGAGCAGGATAGTGATTTTGATCTTCAACCATATGTTGTGAAAGCCCCAGCAGATGAGTCACCTATCGATATTTATCAGATTATTGATTTTGTAAAACGTTTTCAGATGACACCTGCTGAGATTCGCAAGACGGTAGAACATTTGTCGTGGAAACAACAAATGGCAGAGGTTATTAGACAAGTTCCTTTGTAAACAAACGTTCTTTTCCATGAAGATAGCTTATGTTATTGACTCTTTGGCAAGTAAGGGTGGAGCGGAAAGAATCCTAACGGACAAAATGAATTTCCTGGCGACCCGTTTTGGCTATGAAGTCTATGTGATTACCTGTTATCAGAATCCTACAGAAGATACCAATGTCTATGTGCTTTCGGATAAGGTCAAGCAGATAGACCTGAAAATACATTATTATGGACAATATCGCTACGATTATCCTTTTCGACTTTGGGTAAAGTCTTCCATCTATCGTCAGATGATGCGAGGTCTGACGGATGCAGTGCAACGTATTGATCCGGATATCCTGGTAGGATTAGGCTATTTTAATGCGGATGCTGTCATCGGCATTAAATGCCGTGCTAAAAAGGTCATCGAATCGCATGAGGCCCGTATTTTTACGATGTCGAATAAAGGTTTTTCACGTTCTATATTTTCAAAGGCCTTTATGCGACTTTATCGGAAATACTATTTGCGGAAGGTGGAACGTCATGCTGATACGGTGGTTACCTTGACGAAAGGTGATGCAAGGGAGTGGGTGAAGGCAAAGCGTATAGAAATCATCCCTAACTTTACGATGATGCCTATTATCCATAATGCTTGTGACAGTAAACGAGTAATCGCTGTAGGACGTCTGGAATGGCAAAAGGGTTTTGATCGTCTGATAGAATCATGGGGAATTGTCAATAGCCGACATCCCGATTGGCGACTGGATATTTTTGGTTCAGGAGCCTTGAAGAATGATTTGCTGCATTGTATTCAGAGTCATGGCTTGGAGCAGAAAGTAATTATTCGCCCTTTTACTGAGAATATCAGTAAAGAGTATTCCAATAGTTCAATCTTTGCTTTGTCTTCCCATTTCGAAGGCTTTGCTCTTGTCCTGTTGGAAGCCATGCAGAGTGGCTTACCTTGCGTCACCTTTGATTGTCCGTTCGGTCCGAGTGATGTTGTCGCAGACGGACGGAACGGATATGTCGTCAAGGATGGTGACATCAAGACCTTTGCAGAGAAGCTCTGTTCCCTGATTGAAAGCGATGAATTGCGCAGGCAGTTTTCAAAAGCATCTGTCGAACGTGCCCAGCTTTTTGACGCGGAACATATTATGGCACAATGGAAGAAGTTATTTGAAGAACTTTCTCCACAATAGGTGCCATGTCGTAGTATTTGTATTCAGCCAGACGACCACCAAAGAGAACGTTTGTCTCCTGTTGAGCTAATTCCTGATACTTCTTAAAGATAGCTTGGTTTTTGTCGTCATTGATAGGGTAGTAGGGTTCCATGCCTTCTTCCCACTCCACAGAGTATTCCCGGCTGATGACAGTCTTCGGATTCTTTTCCACATCAGCGGCAAAGGCCTCGAAGTGCTTGTGCTCGATGATGCGGGTATAAGGGATGGCTGCATCGGTATAGTTGATTTGGGCAAGACCCTGATAGTTAGGAGTATCCTTTATTTCATGCTCAAACCGGACGGTACGGTATTCCAGTTTGCCGAAGCGGTAGTCGTAGAACTCGTCTATCTTGCCTGTGAATACAATTTTATCAAATTGAGAGTTGAGAATGGAGAATGGAGAATTGCTCTTCTTCCGCTCTTCGAAGAAATCAACGTTCACCATGGTATCCGAACCCTCCAACAGTCCGTCAATCAGTTTATTGTATCCTCCGATGGGTACTCCCTGATAAGAGTCGTTGAAGTAGTTGTTATCATAGACGAAGCGGACGGGCAGGCGTTTGATGATGAACGGAGGCAGTTCCGTACATTTGCGCCCCCACTGCTTCTCGGTGTAACCCTTGATGAGTTTCTCATAGATGTCCCTACCAACCAATGAGATAGCCTGCTCCTCCAGGTTTGTTGGCTCTTTGCCCTCCATCTCCTTGCGCTGCTCGGCGATTTTTTGTCTGGCCTCATCAGGTGTAAGTACGCCCCACATCTGGGCAAAGGTGTTCATATTGAAAGGCAGATTATAGGCCTTTCCCTTGTAGAAAGCTACAGGTGATTCCGTGAAGCGGTTGAACTCCACAATGGAATTGACGAAATTCCAGACTTTCTTGTTTGAGGTATGAAAAATGTGTGGTCCGTATTTATGGACGTGGATATTTTCAATATCCTCACAATAGAGGTTGCCTCCCAGATGTGGGCGTTTGTCAATGACCAGACATTTCTTACCTTGCTTAGTGGCACAATGTGCGAAGACAGCACCAAATAATCCGGAGCCGACAATCAAATAATCGTATTTCATAGCTCAATAATCATTATAGTTTTGTATTTGGCTACAAAAATACAAATAATTTTGGTAATAATAAAATAAAACAGTAATTTTGCAGAAAAAGGAGTGAATGATGAATACGAAACCCTTGAAGATAGTCTATTGCACACCGGCACTATATCTTGCTGGTGGCATGGAACGTGTCATGACCCTGAAGGCAAACTATTTTGCAGATCATTTCGGCTATGATATAACGATTGTTATCACTGACGGCAAGGGTAAGGAACCTTTTTATGCACTTTCAGACAAAGTGAAAGTTGTTAATCTGGACATCGGTTTTGAAGAACTCTGGAATCAGCCTTTTTATAAAAAGGTGATACTCTATCTGAAGAAGCAGCGGCAATATAAGAAGAGGTTGACTGCTTGTTTGATGGAACTGCGCCCGGACATTACCATCAGTATGTTGCGAAGAGAGATAAACTTCTTGAACTCCATTAAGGATGGTAGCAGGAAAATCGGTGAGATACACATCAACAGAGCTCATTTCAGGAATTTTGAGGGAAAGGACAGCAACTTTGTTAAGAACATCTTTTCGAAGTTCTGGATGCACACCTTGTTGGGAAAACTCAAGCAACTGGACCGCTTTGTCGTGCTGACGGAGAGTGACAGAGAGGCCTGGTATGATTTGGACAATGTGGAAGTGATTTCCAATCCGCTGTCTTTTTCTCCAACAACTTTTAGCAGCCTTACAAGCAAACGGATTATCGTTGTAGGCAGATATTGCCACGAAAAAGGCTACGACCATTTGCTGCAGGCCTGGGCTACCATTCAGAGCCGATGTCCGGACTGGCGGATAGACGTGTTTGGCGATGGTGACCGCAGTGCCTATCAAAAACTTATTGGTCAACTGAATATTGACCAGAATCGGTGCGTTCTGCACCCACCTACTAAGCATATTCAGACAGAGTTTGAGCAGAGTTCGATAGCTGTATGTAGCTCTCGTTTCGAAGGTTTTGGACTGGTTATCCTTGAGGCGATGGTCTGTGGTGTTCCTGTCGTCTCGTTCGATTGTCCATGGGGACCACGAAATATCATCCTCGATGGTGAGGATGGTCTGCTTGTTGATAATGGTAATGTTGAACGCTTGGCTGAGTCTATGTTGAAATTGATGACTGACGATCATTTACGAATGGCGATGGGTACGAAAGCCAGAGTGAATGTACAGCGATTCAGCATAGAGGTTATTGCCAATGAGTGGAAAACGCTGTTTGAAGAAATAACCAATGGATAAATCAGCCTCCTTAGTAGGAGTACGGGCTGGTGGTGAATACCTTAAGTAACCTACGGATAGCATAATATGCTGCAGGTGACAACTTGTAGAGGAAAGTTGTCATCCTTTGTTTGATGCCATGAGAGAAAGACAGGTCTGGAATAAGACTATTCAGGTAACTGAATATCTCGCGCCGTTCTTTACCACTGTTTATTCCCCAAAGCATCACATAGGAAATGAGGGTAAATGAAACAAAGATATTGTCTTTTAGTTTAAGTCTTGCCTCTTCTGATAATCCAGTGATGTTCTGCAGTTTCCAGGTGGAAGCTACAGCGACACATAAATCCATGCATTTCTTTTTGTTGAAAAAAGTCGTTGCTGATATATGACCACGTCTATAGATGTTTAGCAAGCGATGGATTCTTAAACTGGTTTTTGATTTCAGATAACACTCTTGGGTGAACGGTACATCTTGGCAGGTGATTCCTGGCACAAAAGAAATGCCATTCTCTTCAAGAAATGCGCGTCTGTACAGAGTACGCCATACGTAACATTCTTTGGGATTAAGGTCATGAAGATAGAGTTCTTCTCCCTTTCTTACTTTCATTGAAATGGGAGGCTGTTCAATGACGGTTATTTGTGCTATCTCCTCATCTGTCATTTTCAGAAAGTCAGCCACCACGAGGTCGGCTTTCGTCTCTAGAGCCTTGTCAAGTAAGGGGGGCAGACTGTCATCTATCAGCAAGTCATCTGAGTCGGGCATCAGAATATACTCTCCCTTAGCAGCAGCAATGCCGTTGTTGCGTGCTACTGACAGACTGAGGTTTTTTTGATTGATGACGGTAATGTTCGTGTGAGCCTCGATGATGTCCTGTATCACATCCATGCTATGGTCTTTCGTCCCGTCATTGACAATAACCACCTCAAACCTCTCCTCGTCCAAGTGTTGGCGATAGATGCTTTCAAGGCAGGCGTGGACATATTTCTCCACATTATAAACCGGAACAATGATGCTTATATCCATAGTCGAAAGACACAAGTTAATTATCTTCGATGGCAAAGATACAAAAAAAAATAAAAACGCTTGTTGTTTCAGTGAAAAAATCGTATTTTTGCAAATAAAAATAACAATTATGGAGTGGTACGAGAAATATTTGAGTATTTACGAGAAGCCGTTTAGTGAAGTTCCGCAGCATGTCATTGATGAGACACGCAGCCGTTTGGCATCTCTGCAAAGTGAAGAACCTTTGGTTTCGATAGTCATCATTGCCTACAACGAGGAGAAACGTCTGCCGGCTTGTTTGTGGTCGCTGAGTGAACAGCAGTGCAAGTATCCTGTAGAGTTCATCGGTGTTGACAATGAGTCAAAAGACCGTACGGCAGAAATCTATGAGGCGTTTGGCGTGACATACTATACCGAGCATCAGCACACCTGTGGCTACGCCCGTCAGTGCGGACTTGATAAGGCAAAGGGTAAATTTGCCATGTGTATTGACTGCGATACGTTGTATCCCCCACACTACATAGAGATTATGATTGACCACCTACAGAAACCTGGTGTTTCTGCTGTTGCTGGCATGTGGAGCTACTACCCTGATGAGAACCATTCAAAACTGAAGATGAAGATGTACGAGTTCTTCCGCGACATCTATCTTCGTATTCAGAACATCAACCGTCCCGAACTGACGGTACGTGGTCTTGCCTTTGGTTACTACACAGAGAATGCCAAGAAGGAAGGTTACCGTGTGGAGTTGTTGCGTGGTGAGGATGGTTCTATGGCATTGGCCATGAAAAAGTATGGAAAGATAGAGTTTGTCTATGACAAGCGTTGTCGTGTCATCACAGGCTATGGCGGTCTTAAGGAGAAATCCATACTGAAAGCCATGTGGAACCGTCTCAAGTTCTACGGCGTAAGCCGTTTGTTCTCGAAGACCGACCACTACGAGGACGCTCCCGACAATTTCCTGAAGAACAAAGGTTAGAGATAGATAATAGCGACGAATGACGCTATCCAACCCGCGATGCATAGCTGGATGAAGTGATCCTTCACCAGTGCCTTCGTGGGACTGCCGCTACGTTGATACACCAGCATGTTCTGCAGGTGGCGCAGCAGTCCGGCAATTACCCAGATGCTTGTCAGGTAGAGGTAGCGGCTGCCCATGCGCTCAATGACGCTGTCCGACATGGTGTACATAATGTAGCAGACGATGGTAATAGTGGCTACGATGGTCACTGAGAGGTCAATGAACTGTGCGTTGTAGCCGGTGATGCTCTTTCGTGGCATCACACCCGTCTGCTCAAAGATGCGGTAGTCATCCTTACGCTTGGCAAAGGCCAGGAACAGCGCCAACAGGAATGTCATCAGCACCAACCACTCTGATACAAAGATGTCCGCAGCCAAACCGCCGACGAGTACGCGTAATACAAAGCCCATTGAAATTAGGAACACGTCAAGGATGGCATACTGTTTTAGTTTCATACAGTATGCCACATTTATCAGCCAGTAGCCGGCGATGATAAGTGACAGGTGGTAAGTGACAAGGTATAAGTGAGAAGTAACAAGGGTGAGCAGAAGCGAAGCCACCAGACACACCGTCATGACGATGTATCCGGTGCGTATGCTGACTGCTCCCGATGCGATAGGCCGTTTAAACTTACGTGGATGTTGCCTGTCTGCCTCCACATCGTAGATGTCGTTGAAGCAGTAAATACTGCTTGATACGAGGCAGAAGGCTACAAATGTCAGTAGGGTAGGCCACAGCAATTCCTGGTTCAGCAGGTTGTTGCTGAAAAACAATGGAGCCAGCACAAACACGTTCTTGAACCATTGCAGTGGCCGTAGCAGCCGTATCAGGTCGTACATCGTCAGAATGTTATTCTCCGAAGATTCCCTGCAGACACTTTTGTAGAGGCTTGCCACGAAGGGCACGGCCAATAATCTTGCCCTGAGGGTCAATCAGAATGTTGTCAGGTATGGCATCAATCTTGTAGGCCGGAGACGCAGCATTTTTCCAACCCTTCAGTTCTGAAAGCTGTGGCCACGGCATCTTCAGTTCTTTGATGGCATTCACCCAGGCTTCCTTCTTGTTGTCGAAGGACACGCCAACCACGTCGAAGCCTTTGGCATGATATTTCTCGTAGGCTGCGAGAACGTTAGGCATCTCTGCACGGCAAGGACCGCACCATGAGGCCCAGAAATCCACAAGCACCCACTTGCCATTGCCCGTATATTCGCTCAACTTATGCATCTTTCCGTTGGCATCCTCCATCTCCAAGTCGGTGAATTGCTGACCAATGAAGGCCAGTTTCTCCTCTGTGAGACCCATTGCTTTTTTCACCTCGTCCTTGGCCTTCTTCAGGTAAGGATGCTTGGTGAATACTGCCTGTTCTTTCATCAGTTCGTCGTATGTGCCGATACCATTGTCGTAGAGGTAAAGCTCTGCAAAGGCCAGCGGAATCAAAGACTCACGTTCCTTCTGGAAGATAGCGTTTGCATAGGCAATCTGTGCATCGAGCACCTTGTTCATCTCTTCTTGCAGTTCCTCGATATGTGCTCGTTGTTCCTCTTTGCTCATCTTTGACACTTTGTTCTCGAAAGCTTTCGCTATGGCGTTCTGTTCCTTGTCATATTTCGTTAGACGCTCGTTCATGGGTGAGCCTTTCAGAGTAGTATCGTTGACGTTGATGATGATGGGTGTGCCGTCGTTGAAGAACGGAGTCTTCCACCCGTAATTCTCGATGGTCAGTTCAAGAAAGGCATCTTTCTCTGCAGTGCCTTCCATGGCAAACTTCCCGTTAGCCACGACAGTGCTGTCAATGTTCCTTTCAGTAACTTTGTCAACCACGAAAACCTTTTTACCATTGAAAGAACTGATTCCACTAACGGAATACTTCGTCTGTTGAGCCAATGCTGGCAGAGTTGCTGCTAACAGTGCAACGATTGCTAAAGTCTTTTTCATTGTGAATGGTGATATGTAAATAATTTGGCTGCAAATTTAATAACATTTCATAAAACTTCAAAGCTTTTGTCTGAAAAAGTCACATGTTGACATCTTCAGACCTATTTCATTCCGAACTTGCTCAGCCTGTTGTAGATGGCGGGTTTGCGGGCCACAAAGTATTTCATGCCCCGAGTACAGGCGAACATGGCCATGAAATAGAGAAGGAGCAACAGGGGTACAACGGCTAAACCATAACCGATAAGTGTCGGCCAAGAGTTGACGTGGTCCTCCAGATAGGCATGCCTCAACCAGACGGATACTGCCACGAAGGCAAAGAAAAGGAGATAGTAGGTGGTCATGGGGCGCCAATACTCCCACACGCTTTTATGGAAACCACGTGAGAATAGGAAGTAGGGCTTCCAGATAACATTGAAGAAGAAAACGCTGATAATCTTACCCATCAAAATTCCAACAATGCCGTAGGTGGGTGCTAAGGCAAAGGTGACTGCCAAATTGATAATGAGTTCTGCCCATGAGGTCCAGACGTCGTCGTAAAGCCCTGATGCAACAATGAACATATTGACTGTGATGTACTGCAGTCGTAAGAAAAGGTTGAAAATCAGGAGATATACGATGATGGAGGGAAGCACATATTGGGGACCCACCCAGCAACTGATGGTGGGCTGGAAGAACATAATCAACGGAAAGATAACAGCGCCCGAAATGAAAAAACGAGTAGCAGTCATTTCCCAAAAAACTTTCATAATATTCTTCTCGTTCCCTTCAGCAATTAGATTACCCACACCGGCACTCATGCCATCGCCTAAAATATTGACGAGGAAGATGAGCTTGTTAATAATCATGGTGTAGTTGCCATAGAAAGCTACCTGCATGACGGAAACAAAAGCACCGACCATCAGTTCGTCGCTACGGTAGAGGATGAAATCCTTAATCTTGAGGGCAAAAATCTGACGTGTCTTTTTCAGTACTTCGGGGTACTGCTTCAAGTTGCGCTTGCCAGCCTTCAGATCGACATGCAGCCATGAATAAACCTGACGGATGCGATAGTTGAAAACAATGCAACCAATGATCGTAAACACAAAACCGACGATAACCCAGAGATAAAGATTGCGATAGTAGTAGGCCAAAACGATCTGCGTGATGATCTGTAGGATATTGATGGTCTGGAAATAGGCATTGACCACATACTGCTTCTGATTGGCCGAAACAAGCAACTGACGGTAGTTGAAGATATAGCCTGCCATAGACTGTCCCAGAAATGCATAAAAGGCAAAATAGACGAGGAACAGCCCTGTGGAAAGATGGTTGAACCACCAGGGGAAGAACAGACTGATGAGGATTCCTACACCACCAATGAAAAAGCCGATGCATCGGTAGAGATAAGCCAACATGGACATGACCTCGTTGATTTTCTCATGGTCATCTTCCTGCAGGGGCTTGTAGAGGAAATAGGATATGCTGATGCCAATACCTAATTCCGCAACACTGAGGAACGACATGATATTCATGAGCATGCCTGTCAGACCGATGAACTCGGTGCCGAGGCACTCCAGGAATACACGACGGGAGAAGAACGTAAGGATGATGGTAAGAATGTAGAATAGCATTCCTACTTTGATGTTCATGACGCTTCTATGTGTCCGTTCTCCCATAGATGATGATGTTTTTACCAGTCGAATATTTCCCTGCCGTTTTCGAAATGGAAGAAATCGACAATCCGTGAAAA
>LXOW01034394.1_pt1 | contig 12717 bp, 10 predicted proteins | sample 1368591 | NCBI WGS metagenome assembly LXOW01 (sample SAMN04884650, study PRJNA319009) | bovine gut metagenome | isolation source: Cow rumen | host: Bos taurus | place: Italy: Legnaro (PD) | collected 2014-07-09
TGGTTTGAGCATTGCGACATCTTCTGCAAGATCAACTCCTACATCACCGCCGCCTCTACACCGCAGGATGTTCCCTACGGCTACATCTTCAACGAGTGTCGCATCACCTGTGCCGAGGGTGCCGACAAGGTTTATCTTGGTCGTCCCTGGCGCGACTACGGCTATACGCTGTTCATGCACTGCGACCTGCCCCGCCAGATTCGTCCCGAGGGCTGGCACCAGTGGCGTCCCGAGGCCGTGAAGACTGCCCGCTATCTGGAGTTTGAAAACCGTGGTGAGGGTGCTGCCACCGACCAGCGCGTCCCCTGGAGCCGCCAGCTCACCAAGAAGGAAGCCAAAGAGATTACCCTTGACCGCGTCTTCAGCATCGCCGACACGTGGAACATCACGATGAAGTGACTACAATCCTGCTACCTTCTTACTACTCTCCTGCTACTTTCCCGCACCCTTATTTTTGAGTGTCATAGCATTCAATTCATAATAGAAACTATCCTATGGCAAAGATTAATGTCCAAAATACAGAGATTACAGCAAAAGCAGGTGCTGGAAGGGAATGAAGGTAGAAAACTATTGAAGTAAAACAATCATGTATGAACAGATTAGGGAAGATACCCTCTATATTATGCTTTATGCTGTAGTGACAGCTATGGCCTTGATAGCTAGCTGTTATCTACTGTTTCGACAAGGCAATGCTTTTGCCCGTGACGTTACACCGCCATTGCGCCTGCGCCGCTGGACTGCTGTGTTCTTTGCGTTCCTCGCTTTGAATCATGTGTGGTATATGCCGATATTCTTCTTGTCATCAGACGAGGATATTTTAACGAACGATCTTATTGGCGGATTGCTTGACAGTATGACGTTTGTACCTTTGGCGATTGTCGTGTTATTCGCGATGTTGCAAGACCGTAAGCGACCGTTATGGCCTATTGCCGTGATGATGGCACCGATTGTTGCAGGAGGTGCATATAGCGTTGCTACCCGCAGTTATGCCCTTCAGCCGATGCTATATGTCTATTTCTTTTTGGTGTACATAGGTTTTATTATATATATGGTACGCGAATTGAGACTGTATGGACACTGGTTGCGCGACAACTATGCCGACCTGGAGCACAAGGAGGTGTGGCAGAGCTTCGTGGTGCTGACCATTATACTTCTGGTGTTTGTTGGCTATGCATTAGTAAGTGAAGGTCCAGTTTACCAATACACCATGCAAGTAATCTGCCTGGTAATTATTTTCTACCTTCTGTGGCGAGTGGAAACATTAAGCGACCTGAGAATCCCTGTTAATGATGTGGAAGAAGAAATGGTCACTACTGAAGATGAGGGAAAAAATGCCCCTTCATTATCTATGCGCAATAACATCGGACCCTTACTGAAGCTGCATTGCGAGGAACCGCAACTCTACTTACAATACGACCTCACCCTTTCTCAGCTTGCTCCGATTATTGGAACAAACCGCCTCTATCTCAGCCAGCATTTCTCCAGTCAGGGCATGACTTACAATGAGTACATCAATGGTCTGCGCATCCGGCACTTTATCAACCTCTATCGTGAGACAATTACTACCCATCAGCCAATAACCGCTCAACAACTGGCCCATCAGAGTGGATTCCGTAGTTACAACACATTCAGTGTCGCCTTCAAGAAAATCATGGGAATGACTACGACTGAGTGGATGCGCAACCATGCGGAGTAGGAGCGATTTTTGCAATTAGGCTTACTGAATCGTAAAAATCGTCCCCGAATTATCAAAACTTGCTGTTTGTAGGCATTAGATTATTGCATTTCCAAGGGATTTTGACTACTTTTGCGCAATAATCAAATATAACAAATTACATTATGAAAGCAGATCAGATTATTAAGAACGCGAAAATCTTTACTGCCAATAAGAACAACTTGCAGGCAACTGCTCTGGTGGTGAAAGATGGTAAGTTTATCTATGTAGGCGACGAAGCAGGTCTTTCTGCCTATGAGGGAGAGGTCACCGACCTTGGCGGCAAGTTCGTCATGCCTGGTATCATCGACAGTCATGTGCATGTGACCACAAGCATTGGATTCGCATATATGGATCCGGGTGAGTATGTTGTGTGTTCCAACAAGAAGGAAGCTTTGGACTTTATGGCGGGAAAAATCAAAGCTAATCCCGGTTTGAAACGTTACAGATTCATTCTGGAGCGTAAATATCTGAAAGGGGACGACATCGTCAAGGAAGATCTCGATGCCATCTGTCCCGATGCCGAACTCCTGATTCTGGAAGGAGAAGGTCACAGCGTATGGGTGAACTCCAAGATTCTTGAACGCCATGGTATTACTGATGAGACGCCCGATCGCGTGCCCGAACTCAGTTATTATGTGCGTAAAGACGGCCATGTGACAGGAAATGCCTTCGAGTCTTCGGGGTGGCACATGCTCTTCGATGATTTAGAGGTAACAGACGAGCAGATCGATTCGGAACTTTTGCGTTGGATAGATTATTCTGTCAAGATGGGTGTGACTTCTGTCTTCGACGCAGGTTTTCCTGAGGGTGAAGCACTTCACGAGCGCATCTATGAGCGTTTGTACGAGTTGGACAAACAGGGCAAGCTGCCGGTTTATATCGATGGAAGCATTGCGCTCACTAACCCCAAGAAGATGAAGGAAGTCGTGGAGAATGTGAAGCGCTTCCGTCAGAAGTTCGACTCCGAACACCTGAATGTGCATACCTTTAAGGTATTCATGGACGGTACTTTGAGAATCGAGACGGCGTGCCAGGTGACACCCTATATAGATACCAATAAGAAAGGTGCAACCACCTTCACTAAGGAGGAGGTTGCCGAGGTGATGAAACTGCTCAACGAGGCAGGACTAAATTTCCATGCACATACCGTTGGCGAGGGCTCATCGCGCACTGTGCTCGACGGCGTGGAACTGGCCAGGAAAGAACTGGGTGACAACTTCCGCGTGAAAGCGACCTGCGCACATCTGGAAATCCAGGATGATGCAGATATAGAGCGCTTTGCCAAGCTTGGCGTTACTGCCAATTACTCAGCATGGTGGCACGCCGGATGTACGGGCGGCAATCCATACGAGATATGGAGCAGTCTGCTTGGCGAGGAACGTGCCAAAAAGATGTACCGCAGTAAGACGATGTGGAAGACCGGTGCCAATGTGTCTTTCTCAAGTGACAATATCACATACGGCGAGTTTACGACCTGGAACCCATTCCTCGGTATGGAAGTCGGCATGACACGCTATATCGGTGAAAAGACTGCAGCCCCCGAAATGTCAAGAGTCGCCCGCGAGTATCCTTCTCCCTGCGAGAAGATGAGCATCGAGGAAATGATCCTCGGATATACCATCAACGGTGCAAAACAGCTTGGCATCGAAGCCTCCAAGGGCTCTATTGAGGTCGGCAAGGACGCTGACTTCCTGGTATTCGACAACAATCTCCTCACGGCAGAGCATGAAGGCTTCAGCCACAACAAGCCGAGTGAAGTGTATATCAGCGGTAAGAAATCCAATTAAAATAGAAATAGAGATATGAAAACGAAAAGCGCAAATCTCCTTGCAAAAGGATATGAACTGATTGATGGTATCACGGTACCTGTAGGGACATCAAATGTAGATTTGAACGTAGAGGGGAAAGAGCCCCAAAACGCCGAAAAGCTAACCATTGTCGTTGGGAATGAGAAGGTAAACATGTATGTTTTCCGTCCGTCAAATTACAAAGAGGGTGAGACGACGCCGCTTGTCTATTTCATTCATGGCGGTGGCTATCATTTTGGCAATGTGAGCATGGATGAGGCGAAAATACAGGGCGTGGCAGATGGGAGCGGTGCCACGGTTATTGCTCCAGACTATACGCTTTCGCTGGATTCTTCTTACAAATATCCCATCGAGCTTGAGCAGGTTTATGCAGGACTTCTTTATGCATACGAGCATGCTGATGAATTAAATATTGATCCAGATAATATTGTCATTGAGGGAGAAAGTGCCGGTGGTGGACTGACCGCACGCCTGGCTCTTTATAACAAGGACAAAGGAAAGGTTCCTCTGAAGGGACAGGTGCTGATTTATCCCATGCTTGACTACCGTACCGGTGGAGAAAAGGATATCTACAAGAACGAATATGTCGGGGGATGCATCTGGACAAAGGAGAATAACGTCTTTGGATGGGGGAAACTGATTGAAGGCCAGGACAAGGAGCTTTCCGATGAGGAAATGATCTATTTCTCGCCGGCAGTGGCAACCGTAGAGCAGCTGAAAGGATTGCCAGAGACTTTCATGATTGTCGGCAGCCTTGATCTTTTCTGCGATGAAGACATCTCCTATGCTCAAAAGCTGATGGAGGCCGGTGTCTTCATAGAGTTCTATATGGAACCAGGAGTCCCTCACGCTTATGAGTACTTAGAGTGGACGCCTCAGGCTCGCAGGTTTATTGAGCTGAGAAACCATGCGACGGCACGGATGCTTGGATCAGAAAAAGATGTAAAAGAGTCTGCAGAGGAAAAAGCTTTCAGAGAATTATTATCCAAGTACAGCATTGAGCAGAAATAATAAAAGACGAAGGAATGGTATATGAAAGAATGGATTTTTCTTATAATAGCCATCGTCAGTGAGACATTTGCTACTGTGATGCTCAAGTATTCTGAACAATTTACACGACTATGGCCAAGTCTTGGCACTGCAATTGGCTATCTTTTGTCATTCTATTTTTTGGCACTCGCCCTACGTACTATACCTGTGGGCCTTGCCTATGCTATCTGGGGGGCAATCGGCATCGTCCTTATATTGATAATCAGTGCCGTTCTGTTCAAGCAGATGCCTGACATGCCTGCTGTTATTGGTATCATATTGATTATTGCAGGTATCGTAATCATTAATTGTTTCTCAAAGATGCAGGTGGAATGATGAAAGAAGTAGCAGAAAAATAGTAAATAGTATGGTACAGGATTTATATATTTTGATGATTACGGCCGCAGTGGTCAGCATCGTATTTAAGTTCTTGAAGCAGCCGGTGGTGCTGGGCTATATCGTTGCCGGTGTCCTGGTAGGCCCGAACCTGTTTGGTGAGACCCTGGTGAATGCCGACAACGTCAAGGCATGGGGCGACAAAGGATCACGGGGTCGGTTCTAGTGATCATTTTTAGAGATTAAAGATATGCTCTCTCCTTCGGGGCAGGAGTCCGACAGTTATCAAGACTTACTGGCGTTTCATATGGAGTTGTTCAGAAATTGTCAAAATGATCACTAGAACCGACCCCATGGTGACCCTTTGCTTGCGACAGGTGGTTGATAATCTTGGCCCGTAGAGCCACCTCAATTATCTCGATAGCATCAAAGAGTATAAGTCGCAGATTACGGTCAAAGTCGTAACGGGCAATCACGTTATCAAACGAAGCACCTTCCTTGAAATCATGTTCCGTTTCCTCATCTCGCATATCCGACCAATAGTATTTCAGACGGAAATAGCTGATGTGAGCCAAACACCGTTTGGCCTCCTCTTCATTGCTAAACGCCATTCCTCTTGAGCGGAGGAGTTGGAATTGTTCTTCTATTGTACGTGGCTTCTGATTGCTCATACTGTCTATATAAAAAAGGTGACCCGCCAGCAGATCTACGGGATGCCGACGGGTTCTGTTATCGTTTGATTCGGACACTTTATCCGAGAATCTTCTTGTTTTCGGGTGCAAATATAATGCTTTTTTCGCAAATATCCAACTTTTTCCGAAGAGTTTTTGTAAAAATGTGAATTTGAGGAAGGGAGTATGTGGGCTTGGCTATCCATAGCAGCCCCACTCCCTTTTTCATTTTATTTGATAGCGTGGCTTATTTCCAGCCGTTTAGTAAATTGGGACAATGGACTCATGTGCCGTTCAATTTTGTCAACTTGTTCAGTATACTATAGAGCTGAAAAATGAAGAAAACTATGCTATGACTGCTACTATAGCATTTAAGTGCTTGTTATTTAGTGTGTTAACCTGTAGCATAGTTTGCAAAAACCCTGCTACAACCCTGCTACAACTATGCTACAATTGGGGCTTTTATATTGGTCGGGAAGGACTTTGCAGGGTAAAACAAGGCAACGGACGGGGTTTGAAGTGCGTCTGGACGGGGTTTGAAGTGCGTTTGGACGGGTTTTGAGGTGCGTCCAAACGGGGTTTGAAGTGCGTCTGGAGAGGGTTTGAGGTAGGTTCTCGGAGGGGGCGAGAAGCGTTCGGGCGACCTTTTGGGCATACGCAAAACACCTTTTGGGCATACGCAAAACATCTTTTGGGTATACGCAAAAAGCCTTACGAGCCTACGCAAAATAGTTCCCCGGGTTTTTGCTTGACTACTCCAGAAAATCCATCTGGCGCTTCAGGGTCTGGAGGTCGTCACGGATGTCAATGAGTCGTGTCAGCACCTCGGCCTTGCGGTCGGCACCGTCGCGGTTGCTGTTGATGATTTTTTTTGCAGCAGCCAGCTTGAACCCGCGTACTTTCACCAGATTGTGGATGAGACGTATCTGCTCAATGTCCCTCTCCTGATACTGGCGTATCTTCGCCGGACCACTGTTTTTGGGCTTTAGGTAGGGAAACTCCTGTTCCCAGTAGCGCAGCGTACTCTCATTGACGCCAAACATCTGCGCCACCTCGCGGATGGAGTAGTACAATTTCAAGTTCTTATTCAAGTTCAGTGCCATAGCAAAACAAATTTTGCCACAAAAGTACAAAAAAACAAGAGAATAACGAAAGGAATCATTCTTTTTTTCTAATTATTTGGTGATTTAAAAGAAAATCCATATATTTGCACCCTGAAACAAATCACTATTAATAAAACTAACACAATTCAAAACATTATGAAGAAAATCTTTACGCTAATTTCTATGGCCTTTGTTGCCATGAGTATGAATGCCCAGACCGAGGAGTCGTACGTTGCTGTTGATGCTGATGGCAACATGGCGACAGAGTATGCTTCCATTATCGACGAAAGCAATGTTGCTACTAATGTAGCAAACGGTAGCTCTGTGGTGAAGTTTGGTACTGCCAACGTTGAGGTCGAGGCTGTCGGTTCTGCTGACCCTGCCGATAAGGAAGAGGGTGGACAGGACANNTGGTATCCATCAATTCCACCAAGCCCATCAAGTGGGAAAAGAAGAACCAGGGCGACATCAATTTCTCGTATATTGGCGGAACGGGTGTTCCTGCCGTCTCGTTAGCAGCTGAGGAAGTTTACACCGAGGGCGAGCCCACTGGCAAGTATCGCGTTGTCTATACGGCTTTTGACCCTGCAACGGGTGGTGAACCCCAGAGCGGTCTCTACTACAAGTTTACCACCAAGGCCGACGGTGCGCTGAAGGTAGGCATCTGGGCTAACAAGGGTAACCGTACCACCTTCCTGGTTGATGGTGAGACCAAGCAGGCAACTCCTTATCTGGTAGAGGGTTACATCAACGGCCAGAACTACAGTCAAGAGGATGCTGATGCTGGAAAGTGCACCGCCGAACAGGTTGGAAAGAAGAAGTTCCTGACGAACGACGAAATCCGTGCTCTGGGGAGCGAAGAAAAGCCTTGGGTAATCGGTGCCGGCAACCAGCCTTTCTGGGGCAACGTCATCATTGATGCCAAGGCAGGCAAGACCTACTGGCTGTTCCAGGGCAATTCCCAGATTGGTTTCCAGCAGTACATTTTCTATGCTGGCAAGAGCAAGGAGGATGTCACGAGTGTTGAGGCCGTCAAGACCGTTGCCGAGAAGGCTAACACTGCCCGCTACAACCTCGCAGGCCAGAAGGTTGACAACGCTTACAAGGGTGTCGTCATCCAGAACGGCAAGAAGGTTGTGATTAAGTGAGCGAAATGAAAGCGTGCTTTCATTTCCGAACGTGAACAAGCTCGACCGAAGGTCAAGATGGTCGTCAAGTAACCATCCATTCACAACATCACCTATAGCGGAGCGTCCTTTCGGGTGCTCCGCTATTTGTAATTTACTGTACTTTAGTTATTTAATGTTAACACAAGGTTGTATAACACAAGTTTGTGTCACACAACCTTGTGTATTTGAAATTATCTTCGTATATTTGCCGTCGGAATCAGGCAAATGTATAAAATGGAAAGGAACAGTTTTGTTTATGGTGTAGCCGTATCGGACTACAATTTCACGGGACGTCAGGCGGAGACCAACAGGCTCGTCAGGAACTTTGAAGGTGGTATCAACTCCATCTTGATTTCTCCTCGCCGATGGGGCAAGACTTCATTGGTGAAGCATGTCTGTCGATTGGTAGACAGGGAAAAGGTCATACCTGTTTTTCTGGATATGTTTACGTGTCGCAACGAGTATGACTTCTACAACGCCCTGTCAGCTGCCGTTATCAAGCAGACGGCCACATCGGCAGACCGCTGGATGGAGAATGCCCGTGACTTCCTGATGAGACTAACCCCGAAAATCTCTATCAGCCCGGAACCTATNNGTCCGGAACCTATGTCCGACTTCTCGCTATCTTTGGGTATTACGCCTAAGACCCATTCGCCAGAAGAGGTACTTCAATTGGTGGAAACCATAGCCGTCAAGAAGCAGAAGCGCATCGTGGTATGTATTGACGAGTTTCAGCAGATTGGCGAGTTTGAAGACTCTTTGAATGTGCAAAAACGGTTACGTTCCGTGTGGCAGCACCAGCAGTTGACGTCCTATTGCTTGTTTGGAAGTAAGAAGCACCTGATGAGTAGCATCTTCCAGCGTCGCAATATGCCTTTCTACCAATTTGGCGACATGCTGTTCTTGAAGAAATTGCCAACAGAACAGTGGGTAGAATACATCGTCTCGCATTTTGAGCAGGATGGATGCCACATTTCCGAAGCGTTGGCGTCAAAGATCTGTGAGACCGTTGACAATCATTCTGCATACGTGCAACAACTGTCGTGGATGCTGATTAGCCGTATGTCAAAAGGTGAGACGGCCACCGAACAGTTGCTGGCTGCTGCCATTGACGACCTGCTGGATGCCAATGAGTTGCTCTTTATCCAGCAGACAGAGTCCTTGACCGCCTATCAGATGAATTTCCTCAGGGCTGTCATGGCAGGTCATACCAGCGATTTTGGGGAGCAGCACGTCAGAGAGGAGTATCAGTTGGGAAGCAACTCCAACATTCCAAGATTGAAGTCAGCACTTATTTCCCGCGACCTCATTGATACTGACGGCAAGGAGTATATGTTGACAGACCCCGTTTTCTCGATGTGGTTCAANNGGGTTGTATAACACAAGTTTGTATCACACAACCTTGTGTATTTGAAATTATCTTCGTGTTTGGGTTTAATGAAAAGGCTATTAGTGACAAAATGCGGCAACTCGCGTCCTTATATTAATAGGATAAAAACAAAACACTACCAAAACTACTATGAAAAGGAAAATGCTATTGTTGCTGGCTGTGCTGCTGACGTGCACAACGGCTATTGCGCTGACGTCGCTGTCTGCGATGCTGGCAGGGAATACGGTGCACCTGAGTGTGACCATCGACCCCGAGGGCGCAGGCAGTGTGGACAGGCCTGAGCGCGACATCGTCGTTGGAGGCAATGCTACGTTTACGGCTGTAGCCAATGCAGGATATGGTTTCGATGGATGGTATGTCAACGGCGAGTTGGTTTCGGCAGCCAATCCCTACCAGTTCAAGAGCGTGCAGACCGACCTGAACATTGTTGCCAAGTTTAACTCGTTGGCTGCCAGCACGCTGACGTGCAGCGTCAAGCCTGGCTGCGAGGGCATGGGAACGGTTCGTGTAAGCCCTGAGGGCACGGTCAGCGGCGACTCACATCTCATCAATTCAGGAACGACGGTGACCCTGTCCGCTACGCCCAGCAAAGGACATCAGTTTGTCCGCTGGGAGGATGCTGGTGGCACGACGCTGTCCACCAGTGCCACCTACAGCTTCACGCTGAATGGAGACCAGACGGTCTATGCCGTCTTCGAACGTTTGGAGAACTACAAGGACGACCTCGTGGCCTTCCCTGGTGCCGAGGGCTACGGGCGCTTCACCACGGGTGGACGTGCTGTGGACGGCCGCGGCTCGAAGGTCTACTATGTCACCCGCCTCGACGACAGCGGTGCCGAGGGCACCTTCCGCTGGGCCTGTACGGCAGGTGACGACACGCCACGTACCATCTTGTTTAAGGTCGGCGGCACCATCTACCTGACGTCACGCCTCACGGCCAAGGGCAACACTACCATCGCCGGACAGACGGCACCCGGCGGCGGCATCTGCCTGGCAGGCTACCAGATGAAGCTCGGCTCCAACAGCATCGTGCGCCATATCCGCTTCCGTGCAGGCGACCTGCCCAACAAGAGCATGTCGATGCTCGACGTGGAGAATATCGACCACGTCGTCCTGGACCATTGCACCTTCTCGTGGTCGATGGAGGAGAACCTGACGATGTATGATACCGACTATACCACCGTCCAGTGGTGCATCTTCTCGGAGGGCCTCTACAACTCGCGCAACTCCAAGGGTGCCCGTTCGTATGCTGCCCAGTGGGGCGGCGAGCACGGCACGCTGCACCACTGCCTGTTTGCCAGCTGCAACAACCGCTCGCCGCGCTTCAACGGCGTCCGTGCCAGCACCCACGACCGCCATGTGGACAATGAGTTTGTCAATAATGTCATCTACAACTGGGGCAAGCCCAACAGCATCTATGGCGGCGAGAACGACAAGAGCTGCAACGGCTACAACCGTACCTATATGATTAACAACTACTTCCGGCCGGGACCTACCACCAAGAACAATACCTCTGGCAACCGCTATTTCGTGGGAGCTTCCAACAGCAATGGTGTCGGCCAGTGGTACCTCAGCGGCAACATGTTCGAGCTCAGCAGCAAGTGGGCTCCCACCAGCAACATCTGGAAAGACGACGTGCTCAGGAAGGTCAATGCCGACAACCTGCACGGCTTCGTCAGCAACAGCAGCGAGCGTGCCCTCAACCTGGAGAGTGTCGGCAACTCGCAGAGCACCTATGACCAGTATGTCCTGCAGTCGGTGGTGGAGTGGAGCGGCCTGGAGTACGAGAGTGCCGAGGCAGCGTTCAAGGCCGTCGTACAGCAGGCCGGAGCCTCGCTGCCTCGCTACGACGAGGTGGATGCCCGCATCCTGGCTGAGGCTGCCGGCACCATCGACCCGCAGTTTGCCGGCCGGGAAGAGAGTGACAGCCTGTCGCGTGGCATGGGCATCATCAATACCCCCTACGACATCACCCTGCAGCAGCACGATGACTTCGTGGCACTCTACGAGGGCGACGATGCCAAGGACAACCAGGAGATTGACGTCACCTGCTATCCCCGCCTGCAGACGGACAGCTACGACTGCTACGTCGTCGACAGCGACAGTGACGGTCTGCCCGACGCCTACGAGACGGAGGTGGGGCTGAATCCCCATGACCCTGCTGACGGCATGAAGCTGACGGAGAGTGGCTACTCGAATCTGGAACTGTTCCTGAATGGCGTGGCTGATGGCGCTATTGACGCCAAGAACTATACCAAGCACCAGCCCGAAGAGCAGCTGCCGGCAGGCCACATCTGGCTGGTCAGCAAGGATGGGACACCCGAAACCAGTGTCTTTTCTGTCACCACCATTCAGGAGGCTGTCAACCTGGCCCCCGAGGGTAGCATCATCCTGATCTATCCCGGCGTCTACGACGAGCATGTGGAGATAGACAAGCCCAACCTCCACCTGATGGGTGTGTCGAAGCAGAACACCATCATCACGGGCAGCCGCCTCTATAACGACAACGGTGGCTCCGTAGACAATAATGCCACCGTCAACGTGACCGCCAGTGGCGTGACATTCAGCAGCCTGACCATCCGCAATACCCGCAAGAACGAGGGACAGGCCCTGGCACTCTATACCAAGGGCGACCGCATCGTGCTCACCGACTGCAACGTGGAGGGCTGGCAGGATACCTATCGTACTGGTTCGCGTGGACAGCGCCACCTGGTGCGCAACTGCAAGATTTCGGGCAAGACCGACTTCATCTATAACGACGGCGAGGTGTTCTTCGACAGCGACACGCTGCATGTGCTGGAGAGCGGCTATATCGTGGCACCGTCACACATCGCCCCCAGCTACGGCTATGTGTTCCGCGACTGCGTCGTCACCACCGACAAGGCCGGCACAACCACTTATCTGGGACGTCCCTGGGGCGACACCCCGAAGGTCAGCTTCATCAACACCCGTCTGGCTGACGGCATCAGCATCTATCCGCAGGGCTGGCACGACATGGGCGGCCTGCCCATCCAGATGGCTGAATATAACACGACAAATGCCAGCGGCCAGGCCGTGGACCTCAGTCAGCGCAAGACATCGTTCACGGCTGACGGTAAGACGGCCAGCAGCAAGGCCGTGCTCGGCAAACTGGAGGCTGACGGCTACAAACTCGACAACGTGCTGCGCGGCACCGACGAGTGGGATGCTGACTGGCAGGGCTTTACGCTGCCCGCTCCCGTGCTGACCACTTTTGATGACATCTCCCATTGGCGTGATGACACAGGCTTTGCCCAGGGCTATATCGTGATCAACGCAGAAGGGAGGGTATGGTTTACAATGGATCCTTCCTATATCAATGCGATGGAGCCTATCACCGTCCGGGCTTTCAGCCGCTATGGCGTGCTGAGTGAGCCTGCCTATTTCGACCAGACCACGGGCATTCGTGCCACAACGACGAATGCTGAGGTGATCAGCCGTCAGTTCTATACTGCCGACGGGCGTCAGGTCAACCG
>LXOW01410544.1_pt1 | contig 12715 bp, 10 predicted proteins | sample 1368591 | NCBI WGS metagenome assembly LXOW01 (sample SAMN04884650, study PRJNA319009) | bovine gut metagenome | isolation source: Cow rumen | host: Bos taurus | place: Italy: Legnaro (PD) | collected 2014-07-09
AAGTCGCGGAAGTAGTCCGGGACCTCGCGGCCGAGAAGGGCGTCGACGTAGAGCTTCGCGATGTATTGCGACAGCATGAAGCCGTGGCCGCGCATGCCCACGAAGAGGCCGAGTGCCGGGTCGATGATGTAACGCGGTTCGGTGTAGTAACCGCACCAGGTGGCCTGGAAACTCATGCCTTTCAACTGCGGAATCCACTCCGTAAACACTTCTGAGCAGATTTCAAGGAATTCCTGCGTGTTGACTTTCAGGTTCCTGCCCGCATCGGTCGCATCCTGCGCCGGCGAGGCGCAGCCGATGATCTGGCCGGTCTCGGCCAGCTGCTGGCCGTAGACGGCGGAGAAGCCTTTGTAGTGGCGGCGGTCGATGAGCATGTCCAGCGAGTCGCCGTCCTTGCCGATCAGCGGCAGGCGCTTGGTGATGAAGGCCTGGTGGCGGACCGGATAGAGCCCCGTCTCTATGCCCAACTGCCGGGCGAATTTCTCCGCTCCTGCGCCCATGGCGTTGACAAACACTTCGGTTTCATAACGGACGTAACGTCCTTCACGCGTGCGTACCGTAACACGGTACTGCGCACCGACCTTCTCGACATTGATGACTTCGGTATCTTCGAACACCTGGCCGCCAGCCTTAATGCCCAGCTGGCGCACGGTGTCGACGGTCTTGCCCGGCGTGGCCTGCCAGCAGTCGAGCGAGATGAGGGCATGGCTGTAGAGGTCGAGCGAAGGGTTCATGTACGGCGAAATCTCTTTGGCAAAGTCCTTCTTGTCAACCATATAGGCGTTGGACCAGGCGCGGGAGGCGTCGAGCGAACGATAGGTGGCGTCGTCGTGGACGAAATTCACGTAGCGCGTCATCTTGAGGTCGATGTTGCGCATCGCCTGTACTTCGCGGAAGATCTCCAGGTTATGGGTGGCGATGTCGGCCAGGGCGGGCAGCGAGAAGGCCGGGCGGCCGCCGGCGATGCAGCGCCAGGAACTGCCATGTTCGTTGTTGACCAGCACGGGTTTGAATCCGGCTTCCGCCAGATAACGGAAGAGGGCTGTGCCGGCCATGCCGCCGCCGGCCACGAAGGCGCCTACACGGCGGATTTCCACATCGGTACACTTGGGGTTGGTGATCAGTTCGATCTTCCGGTCGGTATTGATGACGTTGCCGATCTCCACGAGGTTGGCCATGGGACCGCGGGGCGTGAAGTCACCCGTGATCTCGATGCCGTAGGCGCGCAGGGCCTGCTTGGCGCGGGGAAGGCAGCGGGTGCCGCGGCACGGGCCCATGCCAAGACGGGAGATGTGCTTGAGTTCCTGGGCGGTGATGCTGGTACGCCCTTTGAGCAAGGCGAGCAGGTCACGCAGGCGAACGTCCTCGCAGTGGCAGATATAGGTGAAGTCGTCGTTGAGCTCGGTGGGCGTCATTTCGAGCGGCTCCGGATAGTTCTCCTTGACGATGAACCCACGCGCGGCCAGCAACGCTTCTTCGCCGGATTCATCGTAGAGTTTGTCGGCTTTCACCACAGCGACGTTCGTCTTGTTGGACTTTTTGATGATGCGTTCGATGGTTCCTTCGCCCACTTTCCGGCCGTTGTCGTCCACCAGAAATACATCTGCCCCTTTCTCCACATTGAATTCAATGGGCAGGAAAAGTTCGCGGCGGTCAGGACGGTAGCCGAAGATGGCCAGGCCCGGGCAGTGGGCCACGCACTCCATGCAGCCGATGCATTTGTCGTAGTCGATGGTCGGCGTGACGGAAGTGGAACTCTTGGTAATGGCGCCCTGCTTGCAGGAGAAGGAGCAGGGGTTGCAGGCAAAGCCGTAGAGGCAGTCGGCGATGACGAAGCCGCCTTTGCGCTGCCGTTCAAGCGAAGGTTTGCATGGTTCGTCGAGCACACGGTGCGGACGCTGCTGCGAATCGATATATTCTTTGGAAATGGTCAGGTAGGCATTGTAGTCGATGCGGCGGCCGAGTTCCTGCTGGATCTCGTAGGCGCACTGTCGGCCGCGAAGTACAGCCGAAGTTCCTTCGCCGATGCGGACTGCATCGCCCACGCCGTGGCAGGCGCGGCCGAACACCTCGGCGCCCTTGCGCAGCAGCTGGCTGTCGGGCAGCAGGCCCGTGCAGATGTTGATGCAGTCGATGCCGTCGATACGGACTTCCGTGCCCGGGATGGCTTTGAAATTCTCACACTTGGCGATGATGGCGCCCACGACGCCGCTCCAGTCTTCGTTGGGGATGGCCTCAACCAGGGTATAGCCGGTCATGATGGGCACGCCGAGTCGGCGGAGCCGGTTGGCCTGCACCGGGAAGCCGCCCTCCTGGGGCATGGCCTCGATGATGGCCTTGACCTTGGCCCCCGCCTGCATGGCCTGATAGGATGTCAGGTAGCCGATATTGCCCGCGCCTACGGTCAGGATGCTCTTGCCCAGCAGGGTGAATTCCTTGTTCATCATGCGCTGTACTACGGCGGCGGTGAAGACCCCCGGAAGGTCGTCGTTCTTGAAGGCCGGCATGAAAGGCAGGGCACCTGCTGCGACGACGAGTTGCTCTGCATCCACGTAGAAGATTTCCTGCGACACGACATTTTTGACAGCCAGGCGCTTGCCTTCGAGGATGTCCCAGACCACGCAATTGAGCAGGATGCCTTCGTGGGAATCGCCCGCCAGCGTCCTGGCAATGTCGAAGCCGCGCATCCCGCCGAACTTCTGCTCTTTTTCAAAGAAGAAGAACTGGTGGGTCTGCATCTGGAACTGACCGCCGATGGAGTCGTTGTTGTCAAGCACCAGATTGTCGATGCCCGCTTTGTTCAACTCTTCGCGCACAGCGAGGCCGGCCGGGCCTGCACCAATGATGGCAACGGCCGTGCGGTAAACCTTCTTTATGTCGGACTGGCGCGTAGTGGAGCTGTCCACGGAAGTAAAACTCTCTTTCCCGACGCGGCGGACATCCCGGACACCGTCGACCTTGGTGATGCAGATGCGACGGATGTGTCCGTCGACCAGCATTTCGCAGGCGCCGCATTTGCCGATGCCGCACTCCATGGTGCGCTTGCGGTCCTTGAGGCTGTGGTGGTGGACCGGGAAACCGGCCTGGTGCAGTGCGGCTGCGATGGTCTGGCCTTTCTGCCCGCGGACGGGACGGCCTTCGAAAAGGAATTCGTGCAGATCCTCCTGCGGGATCTGCAGAATCGGGTGAGAATCTATCTTATACATAGGATGTGTTATTTCTAATCCTACAAATTTACAAAAAATAACCGTATATTTGTACTTTCGTAAAGCAGATTCAGATGAATTACATCAAAACTGATATCGAAGGGGTATGGATCATCGAGCCCCGGGTATTCGGCGACCATCGCGGTTATTTCTTCGAGTCCTTCTCCCTGCGCGACTTCGAAGAACATGTGGGTCCTGTGTCTTTCGTGCAGGACAATGAGTCGTTCTCCGCGAAAAAAGGCGTGTTGCGCGGCCTCCATTTCCAGAAAGGGGACAAGGCACAGGCCAAGCTGTTGCGCGTGGTGCAGGGCAGCGTCCTCGACGTAGCTGTGGATATCCGTCCCGGCTCCCCGACCTTCGGCAAGAGTGTAAAAGTGGTATTGAGCGGTGAGAACAAGCGGCAGTTCTTCATTCCGCGCGGTTTCGCCCACGGTTTCCTGGTGCTGGAAGACAATACCATCTTCCAGTATAAGTGCGACGACTTCTACGCCCCCGAGGCCGAAGGTTCCTACCGATGGAACGATCCGGCCTTCGCCATCGACTGGGGCATCTCTCCCGATGAAGTCATCCTCTCCGAAAAGGATGCCCGGGCGCCGTTCTACGAAGAGGCGTAAGCCTATAGACGTTTAAGACAATCTCTGAGGGATTCTTCCCACGGCTTGAGCTGGATGCCGAAATCACGGACAATCCGGGCCTTGGACATCGTGGAATGGGCAGGGCGGACGGCGGGGGAAGGATAATCGGCGGTGGTGATAGGCTTCACCTGACAGGGAAGCCCTGCTTCGCGCATGATCGTGGCGGCAAATTCCGCCCAAGAGCAGATCCCGTCGTTGGTGAAATGATAGAATTCTCCGTGGCGCTCGCCGATCCTGGGAATGATCGAAAGGATGGCTTCGGCCAGGTCGCGGGCATAGGTCGGTGAACCGACCTGGTCGCATACGACGCCCACTTCGGGCCGCTCGGCGCCGAGCCGCAGCATGGTCTTGACGAAGTTGTTTCCGAAAGGAGAGTAGAGCCAGGAGGTGCGGATGATCAGCCCGCGGCAGCCGCTGTTGCGCACGGCATCTTCGCCGTCGCGCTTGCTCCGGCCATAGGCAGATAGCGGATGCCGCCGGTCCGTTTCACGATAGCCGGTGGACTTGCGTCCGTCGAAGACATATTCCGTGGAGATGTGGACGATCGCGGCGTTGTGGCGGAGCGCAGCGCGCGCCAGCACGCCGGGGCCCGTGGCGTTGATCAGCTGGCATAGGGCAGTGTCGGTCTCGGCGGCGTTCACGTTGGTGTAAGCGGCGCAGTTGATGATGACGCCCACGTTCTCTTCAACAAGCATCTGGTCGACGGCCTTCCGGTCACAGATGTCGAGCCGGCGTACCTGCTCGTCGGAGCGGATGTCCGTGAAAATGAAATCAGAACGGCCTTGCGTCAGCAGCCGGAGTTCCGTGCCGAGCTGCCCGAAAGCGCCGGTAACCAATACTTTCTTCATCAGTCCACAAAAATTTGTACAAAGATAAAAATTAATAGAGTATCTTTGTAAGTTAAATTAAGGTAAAACCGCTTTATGGATTACAATACACAGCGAGAGAAACTGGTTCTGCCGGAATACGGTCGGCACGTGCAGAAGATGATCGAACAGGTGAAAGCCATCGAAGACAAGGAGAAACGCAGCGAACAGATGCGGGCCGTGGTGCAGGTGATGGGCATCCTCAATCCCCAGATCCGCGAACTGAACGACTATAAGCACAAACTCTGGGACCATGCCCAGGTGATCGGCGGNNGTGATCAAACTTCCCGAAAAGCCCGTCAAAGCCGCCTGCTATGGCCGCAACATCGAGAACATGATCAACTTGATCGCTGACCGTGAAGATGACGAGATCAAGAAAGAGATGATCCGTACGCTGGCCATCTACATGCGCCAGCAGTATCTCATCTGGAACAAGGACAATGTGGCCGAAGAGACCATCTTCGCTGATATCGAGCGCCTTTCTGACGGCAAGCTCAAAGTGCCGGAAGACATCCATCTCGGCGCCATCTCCCAGAATGCCAATTTTGCCCGCCCGGGCATCAGCGTGGGCAGCCAGAATGGCGGCAACTTTGGCGGCAACAAGAAAAACCGCAACTGGAAACGGAAGAAATAGCCATGGCAGACAAGAAGTCAGACAAGAAGTCCACCAAGGCCGCAAAGTCCCGGAAGAAAAAAGACGCCGCGCCCGCTCGCAAGGCTGCGCCTCCGCGTCCGAAACGCGAGCAGAGCGCGCCCATCCTGACCGACAACCGCCGCAGGATGATCCGCATCTCGCTGGGTGTGCTGTTCAGCGTCCTGGCGCTCTATACGCTGGTCGCCCTGCTTTCGTATGTCTTCACCTGGACTTCCGACCAGAGCCTGGCCTTCGACAGCCGCATGTTCACCACCGAGGTGACAGCCGAAAATGCAGGGGGAAAGATAGGCTTTATCTGGGCTGACTTCCTGATTTCCAGGTTGTTTGGGCTAGGCGCGTTTGCTCTGCCTATTTTTCTGGCGGCCATTGCCGTGTATTGTTTCCGGCTGCGCGACGTCAACCTGTTGCGTGTCTTCGTGCTCTGTGCCTTCGGCGCGGTGATTTTCTCCGTGGTGCTGGCTTACGTTTTCAGCTTCACGCCGTATGATGCGATGCTGGGCAATGGGGCAGGGGGCTCTTACGGACACTATGCGAGCCGCTGGCTCTGTTCGATGCTGGGAAAGACGGGTGCTGCTTGTGTGCTGGTGCTGGTCTTGTTCCTGTATGCCTGCCTGCTGACCCCCAAGGTTGCCTTCTGGTTCGATGACCTGCTCTACGGGGTATCCCACCGCGAGAAGAAAGAAGATGATGAGAACCAGGGGCTTGAAGGAGATGAAGATGAGGAAGGCGATTCCGAAATCGATGGTATCCACGGCCTGGTAGTGGAAGGCGCCGAAGAGGCTGATACCGACCCGACCGACGACTGGCTCGACTTTGCTGGTACGGACGAGCCGGAAACGAAGAAGACGGATGAGGAAGAGACCGATACGGTGGAGGATGTAGCCGATGAGGACGGAGACGAGGATGTAGCGGAGGAAACGAAGCCGGAAGCAGAAGAAAACCCGGCAGACAAAGTGGAGATCGTCGTCGAGAAAAGCGAGAACGAGATCGTGCAGGGCCTTTCCGACGAGCAGTGGCGTGAGCGCTACGACCCGCGTCTCGACCTGCCCAAATACAAGTTGCCGCCCATGTCGCTGCTCAACGACTACAAGGACATGTGGTATGAGGTCTCGCGCGAAGAACTTGAGAACAACAAACAGCGCATCGTCAATGCGCTCAACAGCTATAAGATCCGGGTCAAGGGCATTACTGCCAAGATGGGTCCGACCGTCACGCTATACAAGATCCAGCTCGACGACGGCATCAAGGTCGCCCAGGTGCGCAACCTTGAGGAAGACATCGCCATCTCGCTGGGCGCCAAGGGCGTGCGCGTAGTTACCCTGCTCGACTCCGTGGGCATCGAAGTGGCCAATGTGAAACCCAGCGTGGTCGCCCTCAAGTCCGTGCTGGGCTGTCAGCAATACCAGGAAGCCTCCCAGAAGATGGAGCTCCCCATGGCCATCGGCATCACCGTCACCAACGAACCCTTCTTCCTCGACCTGGCCAAGATGCCGCACCTGCTGGTGGCCGGCGCCACGGGCCAGGGCAAGTCGGTGGGCCTGAATGTGATGATCACCTCGCTGCTCTATGCCAAGCATCCCGCGGAGATGAAACTCGTGATGGTGGATCCGAAGAAGGTGGAGTTCTCCCTCTATGAGAAGCTCGACCGGCATTACCTGGCCATGCTCCCCGACGCCGACGAGGCCATCATCACCGACACCAAGAAAGTGGCCAATACGCTGAACTCCCTCTGCATCGAGATGGACGCCCGCTACGAACTGCTTAAGAAGGCCGACGTGCGCCAGCTCAAGGAGTACAACGCCAAGTTCCTGAATCGGCAGCTCAATCCGCTCAAGGGCCACAAGTTCCTGCCGTACATCGTGGTGATCATCGATGAGTTCGGCGACCTGCTGATGACGGCGGGCCGCGAGATCGAGAATCCGATCGCCCGCCTGGCGCAGAAAGCTCGCGCCGTGGGTATCCACCTGATCATCGCCACCCAGCGACCGACGGTCAACATCATCACCGGCTCAATCAAGGCCAACTTCAACTCGCGGGTAGCCTTCAAGGTCAACACCGGCACCGACTCCAAGGTCATCATCGATGCGCCGGGCGCCAACCGCCTCATCGGCCGCGGCGACATGCTGGTGGTTTATCCGGGCCACGACCTGACCCGTGTGCAGTGCGCCCTGGTCGACACCCCCGAGATCCTCAATATCGTGCGCTTCATCAGCAACCAGCGGGGCTATCCCGGACCGTTCGAGCTGCCCGAATACGTGGATCCCAACGACGAAGACGCTGGTGGCATGGGCGATATCGACCTGCACAAGCGCGACCAGCTCTTCGAAGAATGCGCCCGCATGGTGGTCCAGTACCAGCAGGGTTCCACATCGATGCTGCAGCGCAAGCTCAATGTAGGCTATGCCCGTGCGGGCCGCATCATGGACCAGCTGGAGGCCGCCGGTATCGTCGGCCCGCAGGAAGGCAGCAAGGCCCGCGCCGTTTTGGTGACCGATCTCGACACTTTGGACCGAATTTTGGAATCACTCAATCATATTTGAAAATGATTGAGCCATGAAACGCCTCTTTTTCCTTCTGACCCTTCTGCTTTGCACCGCAGCCGGTGCCCAGCAGCGCTTTTCGTGTCAGTTCACGATGGTCGACAATACCACGGGCAAGACCGTCGCTTCGGGGAAGGGCTATGTGCAGGATGACTGCTACCGGCTGGAAACGGAGTGGCTGCAGGTCTGGTGCAACGGCAAGGACCGCTGGATCTATTCGCCGAAAAGCGATGAACTGGTGATCGAGCAGAACGATGTCTCGTTCCTGAAGGATATCTCCGTCAACAAGGCTGCCGGCGACAAGGCAGTCATCGATTACGAAAATTACACCATCACACTGACGGATATGAAAATCCAGAAGGAGCCCTGGTCGGGCACCTTCTTCATCATCGACCCCGAACTCTTCGGGGAGGATACCATCATAACAGACCTGCGCTGACGAATACCTCGACGATCGAGGGATAAGTGCCTTCCAGATATTCCGGAAGGCGCTCTTTTTCTACCCATTCCGCCCGCGAAATGTCTTCTTCCAACTGGGGGAGGAGCGGCTCTTCGCGGTCGTCGTACAGGGCATACCAGTACGTATGCTTGAGAATCTTTTCACCGAACAAATGATAGGTGTGGTGGGTGACGCAGATGCGTTCGCCGAGCTGGAGATTGTGCAGGCCGGTCTCTTCTTCGACTTCGCGCAGGGCGCAGGTCTCGATNNCGTCATCGACGCAGATGCGTTCGCGCTCGAAATAGACGTTCTGCATTTTTTGCTACCTTTGTATGGATAAAAAGCGACGGCAAAATTAATGTTTCCTGCGGAATTTATCAACGATTTACGCGATTCGCTGGGCGTGGAGCGGGCCGACAGGCTGCTTGCTGCCCTGTCCGCCGAGCCGGAAGTATCCGTCCGTGTCAATCCGGACAAGCTGTCTCTCACGGCGTTGCGCGAGCATTTCGGCGCCCTGGCCGGCGATCCGGTCCCTTGGGCGGCGGACGAGGCATTCTATCTGACGGAGCGTCCTTCGTTCACGCTCGATCCGCTGTTCCATGCCGGTGCGTACTATGTGCAGGAGGCTTCGTCGATGTATGTCGGGAAGTTGTTTGAGCGGGCGAAAGCGATTCTGGGGAAGGAGGCTATGCGGGTGCTCGACTTGTGTGCGGCACCGGGCGGCAAGACGACTCAGCTGCTGTCGCATCTGGACGATTCATCGCTCCTGGTGGCCAACGAGGTGGTTCCTTCGCGCGCCACGATCCTGGCAGAGAACGTGGCCCGCTGGGGCCGTTCCAATGTCGCTGTCACGCAGTCCGATCCGGCTGCCTTTGGCGCTTTGCGCGGCTTTTTCGATATCGCTGTGGTCGACGCACCCTGTTCGGGCGAAGGCATGTTCCGCAAAGATGAAAGGGCCGTGGCCGAATGGTCGCCGGCCAACGTCGGGCTCTGTGCGGCGCGGCAGCGCCGGATCCTGGCGGACTTCTGGCCATCGCTCAGGCCCGGCGGCTTCCTCATTTATTCGACCTGCACCTTCAACCGGCAGGAAGACGAAGACAATGTCGACTGGATCTGCCGCGAGCTGGGCGCTGAGCGTCTGGACATGCGGCACTTCTATCCAGGAGAAGACCGGGGTGAAGGCTTTTTTGCCGCGCTGCTGCGCAAGGAGGAGGGCCGATGAAACAGCTTGAAAGAAAGGATATGGTCAAGCAGTTGGCCGAACCGCTGGCGGCGGCGCTGCCGCAGCTCGAGAAGACGCTGCGCGTCATCGCCTCCGGCACGGCCGTCGCGACGCGCAAGGGCCGCGACCTCGTTCCCGAAGCTGACTACGCCCTGGCTGTCGAGCGCGCCCCGCTGGAGGGTCTACACTATGAAATCCTTGAAGTCTCGCGCGAAGACGCCCTGAAGTTTCTCTCGAAAGAATCTCTCGTCCTGCCGGAATCCCCCCGCGGCTATCTCCTCCTGACCCACGCCGGCCTTGGCCTCGGCTTCGTCAAGAACCTCGGCAACCGCACTAACTCTTTGTTGCCGTCTTCGCGTCGCATAAAGATGAAGGCATAAATTTCAGAGGGCAGGCTCCTGCCGGAAACCTGCCCTCCTACTAACCTAAACTTAAACTTAAACTATGAAAAACTTCGATGCAAATTATAACAAAACCTATGCCGTTTTCCGGCCGTGTCATAGGCTAGATGATGCGAAGTTTAGCAAATTTTAGCAGAAGCGTTTTCTGTCCGCCGTTGTCGAAAGCTACAACAGCCTTTCTGTTGGGACCGTCGCCCTCCAGCGACAGGATTTTTCCGTAGCCGAAACGATCGTGCTCCACGCGCTGTCCGACCTGCAGGGCGGAGACAGGCGAAGGTGCGAATCCGGGCGTTGGCGTGTGGGCCGGAGCAGCGGGAGCGGCAGGCCGGGAAGGGGTGGATGTAGACGGCCGGGAAGGGGCGGTCTGCCGCGATGCCGGGGAGGATGGTCCGGACGCCGTACGTTGCCAAGGCTGCTGCTGAGAAGGCTGCCGGTAAGTCTGGAAATCGGAGGCTTTAAAGCGCGTCTGGGGGAAGGGATCGTAGCGGTCCTGCCAGGAGTCGGGTTCGATGGCGTAGTACTGGCGGTCGATCTCTTTCAGGAAGCGCGAAGGCCGGTTCGAGGTCTCGCTGCCCCATTTCCGGCGGTTCTGGGCGTAGGATACCGTGACGACTTTGGCGGCGCGGGTAAGGGCAACGTAGAACAGGCGCCGCTCCTCTTCGAGTTCCTTGAGCGAGCCGTTCATGTTTTCGGAAGGGAAGAGGTTCTCTTCCATGCCGGCAATGTAGACGTAAGGAAATTCCAGGCCTTTGGCGGAATGGACGGTCATCAGCGTGATCTTGTTGGTCTGGTCCCGGTCCGGGTCCTGGCTGTCGTCTTTCTCCACTTCGCTCATCAGATAGATGTTCTCGAGGTAGTCGCTCAGGTGGACCGTGGTATCGACGGGCTCCTCGCCGTCTTCTGCCAGGACCGTCCGCATCTCCGATTCTTCCTCGCTGAATTCCTTGATGCTGTTGAAGAGTTCTTCCACGTTTTCGAAGCGTCCCATGCCTTCGGGGGAGGTATCGGCCTTGAGGGCGGCCAGATAGCCGGTCTTGTCGCCGATCGCCACGGCCAGGTCGTAGCAGTCGGCCGTTTCAGCCCGCTCGATGAGGCTCTCCATCAGGGCCACGAACTCGCGCAGCTTGCGGATGGCGGCATCCTTCAGCCCGACGGCGTAAAGTTTTTCGTTTTCAAGCAGGGGCGCATTGTAGAGCGTGCAGCCGGCGGCGGCAGCTGCGGCTGCGAGCCGGTCGATGGTGGTGTCGCCGATGCCACGGCCCGGCACGTTGATGATGCGGCGGAACGATTCGTTGTCCTGCGGATTGACCACGAGCTTGAAGTAGGCCAGCATGTCCTTGATTTCGGCCCGTTCATAGAACGAATGGCCGCCGTAGATGCGGAAGGGGAGGTTGCGTTTGCGCAGGGCTTCTTCGAGCGCCCGGCTCTGGGCATTGGTGCGGTAGAGGATAGCGAAGGCATCGTAGGAGGCCTTGTCTCTGTAGATGCGCTCCACGATCGACGAGGCGATCAGATGGGCTTCCTCGCTTTCGGTGTAGGCCTTGATGACGCCGATCTTCTCGCCGGCGCCGGCGGTGGAGAAACACTCCTTGCGGAGGCGCTGTTCGTTGTGGGCGATCAGGCTGTTGGCCGCGGCAACGATGGTCTGCGTGGAGCGATAGTTCTGCTCGAGCTTGAATTCTTTGGCTTCAGGGTAGTCTTTCTTGAAGCGGAGGATGTTCTCAATGCGGGCGCCGCGGAAGCCGTAGATGCTCTGCGCGTCGTCGCCCACCACGCAGATGTTGTGGAGCGGTTCGGCCAGCTGGCGCAGGATCGAATACTGCGCGTGATTCGTATCCTGGTACTCGTCCACGAGGATGTAGCGGAAGCGAGATGCAATGCTGTCACGGGCTTCGGGATAGTGCCTGAGCAGGATGTTCATGTTAAGCAGGATGTCATCGAAATCCATGGCGCCGGCCGCCAGGCATTTCTGCTGGTAGCGCTCGTAGATGTCGGCGGTTCGGGGCCTGCGGGCGGCGCGGTCGCTTTCCGTCAGTTCGGGGTTGTTCCGGTAGGCGGCGACGGTGATCAGGCTGTTCTTGGCCATCGAGATTACACTCTGTACCGTGGCGGGCTTATACGTCTTGTCGTCCAGCTCCAGCTCTTTGATGCACTGCTTGATAACGCTGCGCGAATCGGTCTGGTCGTAAATGGTGAAATTCTGCGGGTATTTGAGCAGGTCGGCGTATTCCCGCAAGAAACGGATGAAGATCGAATGGAACGTGCCCATCTGGATCCAGCGGGCTTTCCGCTCGCCCACCAGCAGCGCCACGCGCTCCTTCATCTCCCCGGCAGCTTTTTTGGTGAAAGTCAGGGCCAGCACCTCTCCAGGCCTGCAATCTCCCTCCAGAATGTGTGCGACCCGGCAGGTCAGCACCCTCGTCTTCCCGGAACCGGCGCCCGCAATGATGAGCGAGGGCCCTTCCGTACACAGAACAGCCGCTTTCTGCGCGTTGTTCAACCCTTCAAACAGGTCTGTTTTCGAATTGTCCATCATAGTGCAAAAATATACTTTTTTTAGTGACAATTTATAGGTAACTTTGCCGGACTATTGTAAAATATTTACTATTAACCAGATAATTTCATGTCAGATCAAATCAGATTGAAAAAGGGCCTGGATCTCCCGATTGCGGGGAAAGCCCTTTGTGAGGTGACTGTACGCGTCGCTCCGGATCTGGTGGCTGTCAAACCGACCGATTTCCGCGGGCTGGT
>LXOW01076277.1_pt1 | contig 12706 bp, 17 predicted proteins | sample 1368591 | NCBI WGS metagenome assembly LXOW01 (sample SAMN04884650, study PRJNA319009) | bovine gut metagenome | isolation source: Cow rumen | host: Bos taurus | place: Italy: Legnaro (PD) | collected 2014-07-09
GTAAGTTAGCTTATAATAAGCACTTGCGTCGTTTTTTTAGTCACAAAGTGTCAAACTTGGGAGTATATTTAAAATATATTATTTTTTTATAAAATTTCAACTATAATTTTATTTTGAGTCAATAAAAGTCTTTGATATTTTCTTCAAATAGCGCTGTTATTAATCATAATGTCCTTTGCAAGAAGCTATTTCAATAGTATTATCCACTATTCTATAAACCAATCTGTTTATTCCAACTATTCTTTTGTTGTATAAACCAGATAAATCGCCCTTCAGCATTTCAGCTTTTCCTAAGCCTTTGCCTTCATTTCTGTCTATGTCTTATATTAAATTATTGATCTTCTTTAATTTTTTTTTATCTACTGCCTGCCAATATAAATAGTCTTGCCAAGCCCTTTCATACCAAACTAATCTCACTTTAGTATAGCTAAATAACCAGAAGCTACAATCGCGTCGTTGTAACAGGATTTTGTTATTTATGCTGCTTTAGAGCTTGCATTGATAAAACACAGTCAGTCAAATTATAATAAAAAGGATATCAAAATGAATAATCAAGAATATGAAATAGTAAATTACAATGAAAATATTTGCGAAAATGATATAAAAACTGTTAATGAAATTTATTATGAAGCTTTTCCTGACGAAGAAAGGGATGCTTCTTTAAATGAACTTATAGATAGTTGTAAATCAGACAAAAGATTTTATTTAGATATAATGTATGCAGACCCATTAGAGACAGGGAAAAAACAAGTAGTGGCTTTTGCTTACGATTTTATAGATACAGAATTTGATTATAGCTTATTTATGGCAATAAAAAAGGAATTTCGCTCAAAAGGTTATGGAAAATATTTTATTAACGATATTAAGCAAAATCTGGAAACGAATAAAAATATTTTCTTTATAGCGGAAATAGCTGATGATACTGCAAAAAACAGAGAACAAAGAATAAAACGTCAGAAATTTTATCAAAATCTAGGTTTTTATATTACAGATACCTGTATAAAGTTGTTAGGCGTTAAATATGATTTTTATTCTTTGAAAAAAGTTACGCCAGAAGAAGCCAATAGATATGCAAATATAATCGTAGAAAAAGTAGAGAGTTGCGGCGGTAAATTCAGCGCTTTTGTAGAGCAAAAATAAATAGCGGTTCTAACTAAAAAAATTTTTGGAGATAAATCAAGTGTTTGTTGAAAAAAACAATAAAAGACAATAAAGCATTAGTAAAAGTAAACGGAAGAATTGACGTTGAAAGTTCGCCGCTTTTCAGAAAAGAATTGGCAGAAATTAATTATGAAAGAATCAAAAGCCTTGTTCTTGATTTTTCTGAAGTTGCTTACATTTCGTCTGCTGGATTAAGAGAACTATTGGTTCTAACTAATAAACTAGATGAAGACGCTTCTTTTAAGATTATAAACGTAAATTCAGTTGTCGCTGATGTTTTTGAAATGACTCAATTCTCTCAATTTTTTGAATATACTTTAGCAGAGGAAAAAGTTGATTATGCTAGAATGTCATTTAAAGAATTATTGGCTTATAAAGTAAAAAATGGAGTTGATAAAACAATTTTTTCCTATTCTGAAAAAAGCTATAACTGGGCCGACATAGAAAGATATTCACTGATTATTGCTGATGAATTAAGGCTGTAACTTCAGATATATCGCCAATCAAAAAAGTTTATTCCATAAAATAGGTTTTTCTCAAAGATTAGATGAATACGAAAAACTGCTTGGCAAATTTGAAAACAAAGTTGAAGTTGATGACCCATGCGTAATGATTTTTACATCTGGTTCTACAGGTATGCCAAAAGGCGTATTGCTTTCTGCATTTAATATGTTGGATTCTTCCTACTTAATTCGTGAATCAATAAATATTACAAAAGAAGATAAAGCTTGTTTAATACTTCCTCTATTCCATATTTTTGGCTTGATAGACACTTTGTTCCCCAATTTCATTGCCGATGCTGAAACAATAATACTTGATAATATAAAGACGGCCAATATTATAAAAACGATAAGCGAAAATAAGTGCACTCTGTTAAATTCTGTTCCAACAATGCTATTGTCTATTATAAACAATAAAGATTTTCAACCTGAAAAACTTAGCACGCTAAGATCTACGATTTCTGGTGGCGCGCTAATTTCAGAAGCTCAAATGACTGCATTGTGTGAATTATTGCCAAATAATCATTTTACCTCTGTTTATGGTCTTAGTGAAATGGCTATTATCTCAATCTGTGAGTATGATGACACAAAAGAGCATATTAAAAAAACTGTGGGAAAGCCTATGAAGAATATCCAGATCAGAATATTTGACAAAGATAAAAATCAGGTTTGCCCAATAGGCGTTTCTGGTGAAATTCAGGTTCAAGGCTATAATTTAATGACTTGTTATTACAAAACCGCTCTTGATGATCAGTCTATTGATGACGAAGGTTGGTTGCACACTGGCGATTTAGGTTACTTTGACGAAGAAGGTTACCTCTATTTTGTTGGTCGTTCAAAGGAACTTATTATTAGAGGCGGAGAAAATATTATTCCTAATGAAGTAATATCTGCTATTTCACAAGAAGAATATATTGCAGACGCAAAAGTTTATGGCGTTCCTGATGATTATTGGGGNNTTCTTTTGATGAAGAAAAGTTGCGTGAAAGCCTTAAAACAAGACTTGCAAAATTCAAAATTCCAGCTCATTTCTTGGTTTACGATACTTTTCCTTCACTGCCTAATGGAAAAGTTGATAGCGTAAATTTAAAGAAAGAAGTTGTTATGAAAGTAAAACAAGGAGTTTTAAATAAGCAATAAAGAGTTTGAAGCCATAAAATAATTTACAAATATAGCTGTAAGTGTTTTCAAATTGTATTTAATTTTTTAATTAACTAGTAATTATTTTAGAGGTTACTNNAATGGTTGTCGCTTTTATTTCTTATCGTTGCAAAATAATAGACGACAACGGATATAAGCAGCTTTCATCACTTGTCGTAAAAGTTTTGAATCCTTTTTTGATGTATACCTTTGGTTAAAGAAATTCTAGGAAGCGAGTATATAGTCTTAGTTGCGTTTTATATACTTGGATTTAATATTATTGCGTATACCTATGGTATCTATCTTTCTTACAAATTTGGAGGGAAAAAAACTGAAGTAAGTTTTAAAAAAATAATAAATATTGGCACTATCAGTGCATTTTTAGCCATAAGTATTTTTACTTTTAATATTTCGTTTCCAGCAGCATTTGTTTCTTTTGTTAATTATATGGGAGAAACCTGTATAGTAATGTCGATGGTTGTTATAGGTGCATTATTAGCAAAAGAAAATCTTAAAAACGTTTTTTTAAATTTAGAGAATATGGTTTTTGTTTTTGCCTATATGGTGGTTATTCCAATACTGATGATTTTTATTGCAAAAAAAATTGCGTTTGGTTTTGATTCTAAAATTTTTTATGTTTTTCAAATTATGGCGTGTATGCCTATAGGAAGTGTGACCTGTATGCTTGCTCAGGAATACGGCGGTGATGGAACTAAAGCAGCCCATCTCGTTGCGATAACTACTGTGGCAACTGTCGTTACTGCTCCGATTGTTTTGGGTTGTTTTTAGGAAGGAATAAATCTAACAAAAGCGCTGTTATAAATATTATTGAAACAGGATTGTTGCTGAATATTTTTCGAACAAGCTCTGGCATATACTGAAACATGCTTGCCTGTGATGAAAAACCAACGCTTAAACATATAGAAATAGAAGCAATTGTTGTGTTTCTTTCTGTTAAACCTGTTTTATAAAGCATTTGAATACCACTTATGAATATTTGCCCGAACATAAGGATTGTGCAACCGCCTAATACAGGTTGAGGAATAGATTTTAACAATTCCGCAAGAGGCGGAACAAAGCTTGCGATAATGAGTATGAATGCTCCAGTGGCTACAACCATTCTGTTTACTACTTTTGTAAGATTAATCATGCCAACATTTTGAGAATAGCTTGTTGTCGCAGAGCAGCCAAAAATTGCCGCAAGAGCTGAGGAAAAACCATCGCAGGATAACGTGCCAGCACCTTCTTTTTCGGTCATATCTCTATTTAAAGCTCCATTACATATAGCAGAGGTATCTCCTATTGTTTCTGTGGCAGAAACAAGAAATATAAAAATAAACGATAAAATATTGTTTAATTCAAAAATGGGCATTCCAGTGGGAAATATTGCGGGTGAAGAAAAAACTCCTTTATCCATAATTCCAGATAGATTTATCATTCCAAGAGGAACAGATACAATACAACCTGTGATTAAACCAAATAATGGCGCTAACGCTTTCATAGTGGATTTGAATGTGTGTAAAGCATACAGACAGCAAATAAGGGTTATAGATCCTGTTATCCAGTAATTAATTGATCCGAAATCTTTTGTACTAGGATTTCCGCCACAAAATGAAGTTGCTCCTACTGTTAAAAGCGATATTCCTATGCCTATAACAACGCAGGAAGCGACAATTGGGGAAATAATTCCCTTCCAATATTTATAGCTAAGCCCTAATAATCCTTCTATAATACCGCCAACTATAACTGAACCCATTATAATATTGTAGTTTATGCCACTATGTGCCATTGCTACAGATAAAAACGTAAAACTTATTCCCATCATAATTGGCAAACCGCTGCCAATTCTTCCAACGCCAATAATTTGAATTAACGAAGATATGCCTGCTATAAACATAGAATTTTGGATTAACTGAGTTTTTATGTTTTCTGGAATGGGACCTCCATTAAGCGTTGCCATAGAAGTTATTAAAATAATTGGCGTAACGTTTGAGAGAAACATAGCTAAAACATGTTGCAAACCTATAGACAAAGCTGTAAAAAAAGGGACTTTACCATTTAATTTATAGATATTTTCTGCAAGAGGCTTTTCTGCAATTTTTGACATTTTACATCTCTTTTATAGAAATTTATGTTTCTATTTTATTATACTAATTACTACTTTGTAAATAAAATAAATATTAAGCGTTTTAAGAATAAAAACTCCTCATTGATAACAAGTTTGTTAACAATGAGGAGAGTTGCTTAAGTTAGAATAGTTGTCCTGGTAGTTTCAGCTTTTGTTTAGCAGGAAATTCTTTATCGAATTCTTCTGCTTTTGCTTCATCTACAAAATATCCATCTGGCGTTTTATATACACCTTTAACACCATCAAGATATCCTTGAATCAACTCCTTGCAAAGGAAAAATGAGTCATCTGCTCCTTCTGGCAAGCCATGATATCTTAAACCATATTCTCTAGCAAACTTGAAACCGCTTTTACCATAGAATTTGATATTTCCTTCAAAGCAAACAGCGCCAAATCCTAACTCTTTAGCTTTGTTTAGCGAGTAGTCTAGTAGGATTTTTCCGTATCCATGTCTTTGAAGTTCTGGCGTAATGCAGATCGGGCCCATTGCCATAATAGGAATGTTGCGACCTTCTTCTGTTTTAATACCAGCTTTCATGTATATAGTCTGTCCGATGACCTTTCCGTCTTTTTCCATTACTAAATCAAGTTCAGGAATAAAATCAGGGTCTTTTCTAAGCATATGTAGAACATAGTGCTCTAAACAGCCAGGCCTATATATGTTCCAGAATGATTCTCTTACAAGGTTTTCTACTTCACGATATTCGTCCTCTTTTTCCAGACGAATAATATAGTCATTTTTATTCATTATTTTTCCTCCTGAAAATTGTTGACTTCAACTGCCTTGTGGCGGGAGGTTTCTTTATTGCAAGCAAACCTCCCGGTTAACCTGCAATATCCATTGTGTTTTGTTTAATCAAACAGCAATCTCCTAATAGTTTTATTGTTATTAATAGAATAACTTTTTAATTCAAATTGTTCAAATATTAATTTGTATAAACCTAAATATTTAATAAACAATAATTAAGAATAACCCTCTTGAAAAAAAGAATATTTTTTATTAATATACGCTTATCCAATATCATATGGAGAGAAAAAATGATTAAATTAGTATTAATTTGTCTATTAGCTTTATTTTTACCTGTTAGTATGGCAGAAGCTCAAGAAGCAAAGCTTCCTGAAGGTTTAAAACTTGAAAAGTCTACTAATCCAGTTATTTGTATCGAAACAGCAAAAGGCAACATGATTCTTGAGCTTTTCCCAGATTCAGCTCCTAAGCATGTTGATAGCATGTTAAGTCTTATTAAAAAGGGATTTTACAACGGTTTAACTTTTCATAGAGTTGTTCCTGGTTTTGTTATTCAAGGCGGTTGCCCATTAGGTAACGGCACTGGTGGTCCTGGCTATAATGTTCCAGCAGAATTTAATTCTAGAAAGCATTTAAAAGGTACATTAGCTATGGCTAGAGCNNGTTCTATATTTGCTTAGGTCCTCAACCCTTCTTAGATGGTCAATATACTGTTTTTGGTCAATTAAGACAGGGTGATGATGTTCCAGAAAAAATCAAAATGGGCGACAAAATGACCATTAAAATCCTTCAGGATTTGGCTAAAAAGTGATTTTGTTATAAATTAAAAGCCGAGGTTTATGCTTCGGCTTTTTTATTATCTATTAATAAATTATGAGCTTAAAAATAAACGATTTTCAGAAGAATTATCCATTAAAAGATTTAACTACGTTTAAACTTGGCGGAAACGCAGATTTATATTTTGAAGCAAAAACTGAAGAAGAACTTTCAGAAGCTATTGCTTTTGCTAAAGAAAACTCTTTGCCTTATTTTATAATGGGTGGTGGTTCTAACCTTGTTATATCAGATAAAGGTATCGAAGGCGTAGTAATAAAAAACATTATAAAAGAAGTCAAAAATATAAATAAATTAAACGACACAATTACTATTTCAAGTGGTTTTTCTTTATCAGAATTAGTTAATACTNNTTAATAATGTAGATAAAGATTTTATGGCTTTTTCATACAGAAACAGCTTTATTAAACAAAATAAAGGTTATGTTGTTTTATCTGCTGTGTTTAAATTTGAAAAAAGTTCAAAAGATGAATTANNTGATAAAAGTATAGGTTGTGCAGGATCCTATTTTAAAAATCTTCCCCCTTTAGAAGGAGAATCGAGAAGAAGAGCGGCAGGTGAAGTCTTAGAAAAAAGCGGTGCTAAAACTATGACGGTGGGGGGTGCTTGTGTATTTGAAAAACATGCAAACTTTATAATAAACAAAGGATTAGCAACAGCGACTGATGTTAGAAACCTTGCTAAAAAATTAAAAGAAGCGGTAAAAGAAAAGTTTGGTATAGAGCTTGAAGAAGAAGTTAGATATGTGGGGCGTTGGGAATAGATAAAGAGAAAAAATTATGAATAATAAAAAAAAGAGCTTTTAATAAGCTCTTTTTTTATAATATTTATTCATTATAAATACATATTCTTGTATTAGAATCTACGTTTTTTAGAATTTTAACCATATTTTTTTCGCTAACAGCTATGCAACCAGCAGTATAAGTCTTTTTCCCAAAGCAGTGCATAAAAATTGCGGAGCCTTTAGGATAAATTCCTTCTTTATTGAAATCTATGAAAATGGCATAATTATACTGTGGAATATAGTCTATAATATGTTCGCCTTTGCAATCATGTTTTGTTTGATTTGAATCTATTAGTTTATTGTAATACTTACCATTTTCATCGCAACAATAGTGATTTTTGTTAATATCTAAATAATTTAATGAGGTTCCAGGATTTGGTTTTATTCCAAATGCGTTTGTTATTCCAAAATCACCTATAGGGGTTTTGTTATCGCCTTCTTTNNTTACCAATATATCCAGAGCATAATAAAATTAAATCGAAATTATTATCTTTATTCTTTTTATATATTTCCAATCTTGCTTTAGTAGTATTTTTCATGCATTTAACAAATATTAAATTTTGTATATTATGATTGGAAGCATATTGTATTAATTTATTATTCCAAATAGTGTTTTCCATTGGCTGAGCAAAAGAATTGTTTGTAGTAATAATTAAAGATNNTTATTATTCATCATTATTTATTAATCTAACGCTTGTACATTCTCCATTTAGTTCTCTACCCAAAAAATTTACGGCAATTTCACTGAAAGATTCTGGACTATCTGTAACATAAAAACGTTCTGTGCCAGTTTTTTCTGGTTCTGCAAGAATTCTTCTTGCCTGTAATACTTCTTTTACCTCAAAGGCTGTTTCATAAGCAGGGTCAACTAGAGTAACTTTATTGTCGAAAAATTCTTTTATTAAAGGCTTTAATAGTGGATAATGAGTGCAAGCTAAAATAAGGGCATCTATGTTTATTTTTTTGAAATCTTGCAAATATGTTTTTAAAGTTAATTTGGCTATTTCTGAATGGTGCATGTTTTCTTCAACTATAGGGCAGAGTAAAGGACATGGTTTAGCGATTACTTCTACATTAGTGCGTAGTCTAGAAAGTCTACTTTGATACGAGTTTGATTTTATAGTTGCTTTTGTTCCTATAACACCGATTTTATCGCCTTTAAGTGCTTTTACTGCAGCTCTTACGCCTGGGTCTATAACTCCAACAACAGGAAGCGAAGTTATCGTTTTTAATTTATGCAGTGCTAGTGCTGAAGCTGTATTACAAGCTACAACTATCATTTTTACATTTTGCATTTGTAAAAAATCTAAAATTTCGCAAGCATATTTTTGAATTACTTCCTGGGATTTTCCGCCATAAGGAGTTCTTGCTGTATCACCAAAATAAGTGAGATTTTCGTTTGGCATTAACTTTTTTATTTCCTTAAAAACAGTTAAACCGCCAACGCCAGAGTCAAATATTCCTATAGGTCTATTATCTATATCTAAACGGGTCATTTTATGGCTTCCATACAGTTTATTTTGCCATTTTTTATTTTTTCCTTTATTTCTTCTATTTCGCTTATAAGTTCAACTGGCACTGTTTTTCCTTTGCTGTATTCAAAAGCGGTAAGCCCAAGGGCATCTTCTGCAATACCGTATGATTTTTTTAAAGGCTTTGCATTGCCTTGACATACATTTTCGGCAATGTAAATAATTACTTTGTCTACTCGTTTTATCATACTTGTAATAACGTATTTGGGGAGCAGAAAGTCCTGATTATCGTCAACGCCAAAAACAAATTTTTGATTAGTTTCCGCTGCGTCTATTACGCCAAGTGCTGAACTGCCACAAGCTGGGAATATAACGTCAACGCCTGATTTATACATTTTGTCGGCTATTTTGGTTCCTTCGTTATCGTTGCTAAATCCTGAAAAGTCATAAGGTGTTTTAGCTATATATTCGACAATAACTTCAGCTTCGGGGTTTGCGTATTTTACACCATTTCTGTAGCCTGTTTCAAATCTATCCATAACTTTGCATGGAGTTCCGCCTATAAAGCCTACTTTGTTGCTTTTTGTAAGCTTTGCCGCAAGATATCCACAAAGGAAAGAGCCCTCGCCATCCCTAAACGCTATGCCTTTCATATTACCATCTATTATATCTGAATCTATTACATAGAACTCTGTTTCGGGATGCTCAGCCGCTATTATTTTTACTTCAGCGCTGTGGTCGCCTAAAGCTATTATAGCGTCAAATTTTTGAGATGCAAAAAATCTTAGAGTAGCTTCTTTATCTTGCAAAGTAGATGGTTCTATTAATGTGGTTTCAAAGTTATATATTTTTTCAGCTTCTTGTAGGCCTCTGTGAGCTATTTCGTTAAATCCTTTATCGTCGAGACCCTTGGGAGAGATCATAAAGCCGATTGTTTTCATGTTTTTTCTGTCTTTTGGTTTTGATGCTTTTTGTTCTTCTGCCATTACCTGTGTTGGTGTGGCTAAATTTTCTTTTTCGTTTTTCAAAACCTTAGAATCATTCTGAGTTTGTTTTAAAGCATCAGATTGTGATGAATTAGAATTAGGAATATCGCTGTTTTTTGAGCAACAACCTGTTATTATGAATATAGTAAACAGTATTATTAAAATTCCAACGCAGTGAATTGATTTTTCGAAAAGAGACGGTCTTTTCTGCATTCTTTCGCCTCCTGTGAATATATTTCGCCCAACTCTGGACCTACTTGCGCTAAATAAGCCTGTCTTGTTGCATCTTGAGGGCTCTCAAAATTAGCTTTAAATTGCGCCGGTAATTTCCCTAGCTGGGATTTTAAGTATTTAAGTCGTTTTTTTATTGTGTATTGTTCTGGAGCAGCTTCGTTTGCCCATGGCGTATGATGCTTTGGAACAAATATAGAAAATGTTGCGGATATAGAACTGAATGAAGGAGCAACTTTTAAGACTTTTTCTATAAGAGTTACTGTATCATCTATATCTGATTCATTTTCATTAGGCATACAGGTTACAAAATACATTTTAATATGTTCAAAGCCATTTGAAAAGAGCTCATTTATTTTTGTTAAAAATCTTTCTTCATTTAAAGGTTTATGTATTGCTTGTCTAAGTTTTTCGCTGCCTGTTTCTGGAGCTATAGTAAGACTTTTTATTCCAGATTTTCTTAAGGCATTAATTATGTTTGGAGTGAGTTTTTCCCATTTTACAGAAGAATTTCTAACATTTATTTTTCGTTCAGTAAGTAAATTAAAAATGTCTTCTACTTGTGGGTGGTCAAATAGGGAAGGGGCTACTAAGCCTAAATCTTTACATTCTGGTCGATTATTTAGCCATGCTTCTATTGTGTTTAAACTTACAGGGCGTGGCGGGGAGTAAATTGCTCTTGCAAGACAAAAGGAACAATTTCTTGGACAACCTCGCATTACTTCTATTATATGAGCTCCACCAAAAGCATTTTTACTTGAAACTATGTGAGAGTAAGCTGGAGAAAGATTTACATCATGTGTTCCACAAATTTCAGGAACTTTTCCGCCTAGAGAAGGAACCCAAATCCCATTCAGTGAAGCTATTTTATCTTTGTCAAAACCATCTTCTTTAATTGTGTTGAGCAATGGAATAATAGTTTTTTCGGCTTCGCCAGGAATGAGAATGTCGAAAATAAGCGACAGGGCAGGGGCATTAGAGGCTATTGCAGCGCCTCCTGCGATTAAAAGAGGATGACGTTTGTTTCTTTCAGAAGCTAAAACAGGAAACCCCAGAGATGCAAATAAGCCTGGAATTTTGTCGAAATCACCTTCGAAGCTGAAAGAAAACATTATTATATCAAAATCTCCTAAAGGTCTGCCTGTTTCAAAGGAGTAGTAAGGAGCTTCTAGAGGCTTTTCTGATACAAGCGCAGGAAAAAATCTTTCTATTCCTATACCTTGAATGGAACTAACTAACTTATGAACTGTTAAAAATCCTAGGTTGCTCATTCCAAGTGAATAAAGGTTTGGATAAACTAGAGCTATACTTAAACGCCCAGCATAAGAAGCAATAAAATCATGCTTTTCTGAGGCTTTTAATTCTTCTGTAACTGATTCTACGTTGTATCTGTGTGTAAGTGACATTTTATTAAAAAAAGTCGAGGTTATAAATCCAACCTCGACTTTTTAATTAGTTACAAGTTTTATTTGTAATTATCTACGTCTGTTGCGTAAGAAAGCGGGTATGTCTCTGTCGGATGTTTTACTTTCGGTAGAAGTATAACCGCCGTTTACTACTTGAGGAACTGGCTGAACCACGGGCTGAACTGGTTCAACCTGTCTTGGAGCCATATTAACTCTTAAATCATCAATGAGGCGCTTCTTAGGATCGTTAGCTGCGTGGGCTTCTTCTCCAAAACCAGTAGCAACAACTGTGATTTTGATTTTTTCTCCAAGTTCTTCATCAATAGCTGTACCAAATATAATATTTGCATCTGGATCGGCTGTTTCCTGAATGATCATAGAAGCTTTATTTACTTCACTCAAACCAATGTTTTTACCACCGGTAATAGAGAGCAATATACCTTTTGCACCCTGAATTGAAGATTCTAATAATGGGTTGGAAATTGCTTGCTGAGCAGCAGCTACGGCTCTGTCTTCACCTTCTGCTATACCGATACCCATAAGAGCTGAACCTGATGTTTGCATAATTGTTTTAACATCAGCAAAGTCTATGTTAATGTCGCCAGGGCGTGTGATAAGGTCTGAAATACCTTGAACACCTTGTAATAGAACATTATCTGCAATTCTAAAAGCTTCTTGAACACTTAAATTATCGCCTGCTATATCTAATAATTTGTCATTAGGAACAACGATAATTGCATCAACTCTTTCGCGAAGATTCTTGATACCTAAATCGGCTGCGTTTGCACGTTTTCTGCCTTCAAAACCAAATGGCTTTGTTACAACAGCTACTGTGAGAGCACCTATTTCTCTGGCAACTTCTGCTACTATTGGAGCAGCGCCTGTACCAGTACCGCCACCCATACCAGCGGTAACAAATACCATGTCGGCACCTTCAAGAGTTTGAGAAATTTTATCTCTATCTTCTTCGGCTGCTTTTTTACCAATTTCATAATTAGCACCAGCGCCAAGACCCTTTGTAAGTTTGTCGCCTATTTGTATTTTAACCTTAGCGGGTGAACCGCCAAGAGATTGTATATCAGTGTTAGCTATAATAAACTCAACGCCTGGAAGACCTGCTTCAACCATTCTAGAAACGGCATTGCATCCGCCTCCGCCAACGCCTATTACTTTTATTTCAGCTCCTTGAGCGGATCTGTCAACTGTCGAGTTGAAATCAAATACCATAGTTCCTCCTAATTTGCCTAAAGCCCTGCAACTATTTGTCTAAGTTTTTTATCGTTTGTCAGTGTATAACCTGTCTCTTATACACATCT
>LXOW01371644.1_pt1 | contig 12706 bp, 9 predicted proteins | sample 1368591 | NCBI WGS metagenome assembly LXOW01 (sample SAMN04884650, study PRJNA319009) | bovine gut metagenome | isolation source: Cow rumen | host: Bos taurus | place: Italy: Legnaro (PD) | collected 2014-07-09
AACCAGTCCCTGGGCTCGATGATGGCGCCCGTTTCCCGGTTGATTGCATATTCCGCGTTGATGCGCACGCCGGCCGGGCCGTCCGCCAGCACCATGCCCGGGAGGCCGAGATGCTCATAGGCAACGGTCTCGCCCGCGGCGCCGGGAACGGAGCGGGCCTGGGAGCCGACGATTTCGCCGGCCATGGCGCTCCGGGCGCCCACCACGAGGCAGGCTTTCTCCTGCAGCGTCATCCGGGAGACGATGTTCGCGGCTCTTTCCAGCACCGCCGGATCCCAGCGGGCGGGGTTGGAGGAAACCTCCCCGGCCAGGGCTTTTGCTGCGGCGGTGATTTCGATTTCCGGCAGGGGGAAGGCGCAGGCGGAAAGATCCGGGCCCGGCTGCTCCGGCCGGATTTCCTTCAGGGCTTCCTGCTGCTCGCAGATGTTCACGACCCTTTCCACGGTGACGGTTTCCGCCAGGGAAAGCTTCACGGCGGGGGAAATCTTTTCCGCGTTTTCGCCGATGAACAGGCCGTAGGCGCCGGGCTGCAGGATCCAGGCGGCCTGCCGCTCATGGTAGACGGCCAGCTGCCGCAGGGAGAAGCGCAGGGAAAGCGTTTCCTCCCCGCCGGGGGACAGGAGGCCGGTTTTGCCGAAGGCTGCCAGGCGCTTCCGCTCGGTGTCCAGCTCCCCGGAAGGGCAGGCGGCGTACAGCTGGATCACCTGCCGGCCGGCGGTGCTGCCGGTGTTCCGCACCTTTACGGAAAGGGACAGCTCCGTTCCCTGCAGCTCTGCGCCGCAGGCTTCCGCGCTGAAGGAAGTGTAGGACAGGCCGAAGCCGAAGGGATAGCGCGGCTTCACCCCAAAGCTGTCAAAATATCGGTAGCCCACATAAATGCCTTCCGTATAGTATTCCTCCGTCAGCTCGCCGTTCCGGTGGGAGAAGGTTGCGGAGGAGGGATAGTCTTCATATTTGTATGCCCAGGTGTCCGTCAGCCTTCCGGAGGGGTTCACCTTTCCGGAAAGGATGTCCGCCAGGGCGCTTCCGCCCTCGCTGCCGGCCTGGGACATGAGCACCAGGGCGCTGACTTTCCGCCGGTCCAGGAAGGAAAGATCCATGACGCCGCCCACGTTCAGCACCACGACCAGGGGCAGTCCGAAGCCGGAGAGGACCTCCAGGTCCCGCTCCTCCCGGTCGCTCAGGTAATAGTCGCCCTTTTCCGCCCGCCGGTCTGCGAACTCGCCGGAGATCCGGGAGATCACATAGACCACCGCTTCCGCTCCCGGTGCGTCCTCCCGGCGGATGGGGAGATCCGGCAGCTCCGGGCGGAAGGTGGCATGGGCCTTGTACAGCTTATGGGCATCCCGCTCCCCGCCGAGCTCGGCGTAGATGGCTTCTTCGCATTTCTTCTTATTAACTGTGAATTCTGCATCAAACCGGTCCAGGTATTCCCGGTTGACCACCGGGAAACCGGCGTCCAGCAGGCCCTGCTCCACGGTGATGGTATTGCGGGAGTTCACGTCGCCGCTGCCGGTGCCGCCCTTCACGGTATAACGGGCGCCCTGGCCGTACAGCGCCAGCTTCGTGCCGGCCCGCAGGGGAAGGATGCCGTCATTCTGCAGCAGCACCATGCCGCCGGCTGCTGCCGTCCGGGAAAGGGCGCGGATCTTTTCTTCCCGCGGGGATACGCTGAGGTCTTTCTGTCCGGGATACTGTCTCATCATGATGATTCCTCTTTTCAGTTGTCGGAATTGTAAACGTTTACACGGTCTGGGATCAGCATATCATACGGTTTTCCTTTCCGCAACAGGAAAGAAATGGAAGCCGGGAAAACCGGCGGTCAGCCACTATATCTTGTGGCGTTTTTCTCCATAAAAACCTACAGTCAACAGGGTTTTTGGGGGGAAACNNTTTTTGGGGGGAAACATAAAAAAACGAACAAAAATCAAAAAAATTTATAAAATGTGCACTCCTTTGTAAACTAAGGCTGTTATCGTTTCCGGAAAGGGGGAAAACATGTTAAATCCGGGACAAAAAACAATAAAATACAACATATTGTGTTGCAAATTCCGAACGAAGATAGTATACTGTTTCTCGCCTGAGAGATAGTAGTTTGAATGGGATTCTGGAGTTTGTCGATAACAGCGGGCTATCGCTGTTTGAGAATAATGCGGCACTGCCGCGAAAATAAAAAGGAGGATTCCCTATGAAGAAGGTCCTTTCCCTGGTCCTGGCTCTGGCTCTCGTGCTTGGCTGCGCTAGCTTCGCGACTGCTGAAGACGCCAAAATCAAACTGGTTGTTTGGTCTTTCACTGCTGAACTGCAGGGCATGATCGAAAAGTACTATGCCCCCAACCATCCTGAAATCGAGTTCGAATTCCAGGTTTATCCGACCGATGGTAACGCTTACACCACCAAGGTTGACAACACCTTCGGTGCCAACGCTGCCAGCGACGAAGCTCCCGACATCTTCACTCTGGAAGCTGCTTTCGTGAAGCACTATGTTGAGTCCGACTGGACCGGCGATCTGAAGAGCATCGGCTTCACCGATGAAGAACTGTCCGCTGCGTTCCCGGTTATGGCTCAGATCGGCCAGGACTCCAAGGGCGTGCAGAAGGGCCTGTCCTGGCAGTCCACCCCCGGCGTTCTTATGTATCGTGCTTCCCTGGCTGAGAAGTACCTGGGCGTGACCACCCCTGAAGAAATGCAGGCGAAGGTCGCTGACTGGGACACCTTCCTCGAAACCGCTGAAGAACTGAAGACCGCTTCCAACGGCGAATGCAAGATGGTTATCGGCTCCGGCGACATCTGGAACGCTTATCAGTATCAGCGTGCTGAAGGCTGGGTCGAAGATGGCGCTCTGAACGTCGATGACGAACTGCTCGACTTCGAAGAACTGTGCAAGACTCTGGAACAGGATGACCTGACCCACAAGGGCGGCGCCTGGTCCGAAGTGTGGTTCGCCGGCATGCGCGGTGAGCTGCCCACCCTGTGCTACTTCCTCCCCACCTGGGGTCTGCACTACACCCTGAAGCCCCACTGCGCTGAAGGCTGGGACGACAAGCTGTCCGACGAAGAAAACCTGGCCAAGCTGGGCGACAACATTGGCACCTACGGCGACTGGCGTCTGTGCGATGGCCCCGTGGCTTACAGCTGGGGCGGCACCTGGATGGGCATCAACGCTGCGAAGGCTGCGACTGCTGACGATGCCAAGAAGGCTGCTATGCATGACCTGATCAAGTTCTTCACCCTGGATGATGACTTCCTGGTCCAGTATGCGAAGGACTCCGGCGACTTCGTCGGCAGCAAGACCGCTGTTGAGAAGATCCTGGCCGACGGCGGCACCCCGAACCCCTTCCTGGGCGGACAGGACCACTACGCCATCTTCGCTTCTGCCGCGGCTCTGGCCAACGGTTCTCTGATGAGCGAATATGACGACACCATCAATGGTCTGTGGAACGACTATGTCACCACTCCCTACACCAAGGGTGAGAAGACTCTGGAAGAATGCCTGAACGATTTCTATACGGCTGTTGCCGCTGCGATCGTGACGATTGCCGTCGCGACTGCGGAATAATTCTCTGAGAGCCTTTATGGACTGCTGATGAAGCAGCCTTGCGGGGCTGTCTCCTGCAAGGGGACAGCCCCGCTTCTTGGCAAGAAAAGCCTTTTGGGGCTTTTTCTTGCGTAAGCGCTTACAGAAGCGCTCACAGCCTGATCAAACGTTTACGCAAGGGAAAGCCCTTGTTGTTTCCAATTATCTGAAAAGGGGTGGAGTTATGCAGGCTCAACCGGCGGTAAAAAAGAAGGTAAAATCCGTCAGCTACAGCCATTGGGGCTACATTTTTATCGCACCGTTCTTTATCGTATTCCTGATCTTCGGCCTGTACCCGATCATTTTCACATTCCGTACATCCATTACGGACGCGGTCGGCTGGGACAAGATCCTGAACAACAACATCATCGGATTCGAAAACTTCAGACAGCTGTTCGATTCCTCCAGTCTGGTTTTCAATAAGTTCTGGGGCTCCCTGGGGAACACGATGATCATCTGGTTCTTCAACTTCGTGCCTCAGCTGGGCCTGGCCCTGATCCTGGCCTCCTGGTTCACCGACAGCCGCCTGCGGCTGAGATGCCAGGGCTTCTTCAAGACCACGATCTTCATGCCGAACATCATCACCGCTGCTACCATCGGTATGCTGTTCATGAGCTTCTTTGCCTATCCGATCGGCCCGGTGAACACCTTCATCCAGCAACTTGGTATTTCGAACATGCCGATTGAATACTTCCGCTCCGTGGAATGGAGCCGCGGCCTGATTTCCTTCATCCAGTGGTGGATGTGGTGCGGCAATACCATGATCATCATGATCGCCGGTATTTCCGGTATCAACCCCACCCTGTTTGAGGCGGCGCTGGTGGACGGCTGCTCCAGCCGCCAGACCTTCTGGAAGATCACCCTGCCGCTGATCAAGCCCATCCTGGTCTACAACCTGACGACCTCCCTGGTCGGCGGCCTGACCATGTTCGATATCCCGCACATGATGACCCAGGGCGACCCGAACGAGACCACGAACACCGTGGCCCGGTTCATCTACACCCAGGGCTTCACCGGATCCCGCAACTTCAACATGGCGAGCGCGGCTTCCGTGGTGCTGTTCGTGATCATCATCGTCGGCTCCCTGATCATCCGCTATGTGCTGAATGATCATGATCCCAAACCCGGTAAGCTGGCGAAGAAGGGGGCGATCAAATGAAAAAGACCAGAAAGATCATCTACCTGATTTTCATGGCGATCGCCATCCTCGGCATGTTCCTGCCGATCGCGGTATTCCATGACAATTCTTCCGCCTCCATGGCTGCGGATATCGAAAAGCAGCAGGGCAAGGTGGACAGCGCTGAAACCCAGCTGCAGCGCTGGATTGACGGCGGCAAGAAGTCCGAAGCGGATATCCAGAAGCAGCGTGACAAGGTCCAGAAGGAAAAGGACAAGCTGCAGAAACTGATCGACGAGCAGGAAGCTGCGGCCGGCCAGGACACCGGCGCAGGCCTGAGTTATTCGCTCCTTCCCGGAAAGCTTCCGGCAGACCTGCAGATTGATGAGCCCTATGTAAACCAGTATAAGCTGTACGATGGCTGGAACTTCAACCAGAGTTCCCGCGTCAGCGAGGAATGGAATTTCGGTACTTACTATGTATGCATCTGGATTGCTTTCGGTACGCTGGCAGCGGCGACGGTGCTGGTGCTCCTGGGAGGCAAAAAGGACGCAAGCAAGTTCTATACCTTCTCTTCCTTCCTGCACCTGATCGGTATTTTCATGGCGATTTACGTGATCCTGCGGCTGTCCGCCTTCCCGTTCAAACTGCCATACGGCACCGCATCAATGAATACGCTGGTTGTGATCATGATCCTGGGCGGCTCCATCTGCTCGTTCATTACCCATGTGCAGGGCGTGCATAACTCCAAGCGCAGCATGATTTACGTGTTCTGCACCTTCCTGGCCCTGCTGGCCATCGTGCCCTTCTGGATCATGATCGTGAACGCGACCCGTTCCAGTGCCCAGATCCAGAACGGTGTAAGCCTGATTCCCGGCGCGTCCCTTGGCAACAACTGGAACGTGCTGGCGACCAAGGGNNGCGATGACGGCTTACGGCTTCAAGGTTTACCACTTCAGGGGCAACAAGTTCCTGTATGCTGTGGTTATGGCCATCATCATGATCCCCGGACAGGTTACCGGCACCGGCTTCTTCATGTTCATGTATCAGCTGGGCTGGGTTGACAACCGTCTGGCGCTGATCATTCCTTCGATTGCTGCGGCCGGTACAGTCTTCTTCTTCCGTCAGTACCTGGAAGCGAACCTCCAGATTTCGCTGGTTGAAGCCGCCCGGATTGACGGCTGCGGAGAAATACGTACTTTCAACAGCATTATCCTGCCGATCATGGTTCCGGCCATGGCGACCATGGGTATCATGGCGGTTATCGGTTCCTGGAACAACTACCTGACCCCCCTGATGCTGTTCACCAAGCCTGACCTGAAGACCCTGCCTATGATGGTTAAGGAACTGCGCGGCGATATCTACCGCACAGAGTACGGCTCCATCTACCTGGGCCTGACCCTGACCGCGCTGCCGCTGATCATTGTGTACTTCGCACTGAGCAAGTTCATCATCGCCGGCGTTGCGCTGGGCGGCGTCAAGGAATAATCCCTCAAAGGCAACACATTTACAGGATCCCCGACCTCCGGGGATCCTGTTTCTTTGGCCCGGATTCCGCGTGGAACCGCTTGACAGGACAGCCTGCGGGCGGTAAGATGGGGACGAAAGATGTTAAGGAGGGCCGGTCCTGTGCTGTGGAAGATGATCGGTGTGCTGCTGTTCAAAGGTGTTAACAAAACCCTGTAAAGGGGGAAGTATGCCTTTTTTCAGCCGGCATCGGCCGTCTGCCGTGTGACCCGGTTCACCTGGTATATATTCTCCTTCACCAGAAAAAGAAGATGGTAAGGAGTTATTTTTATGTTCAAAATCAAAAATCAGATCCGGAAGCTTTACGCTTCCTCCATACTCGGTAATTTATCCCTGACGGGGGCCTGGGTGGCGATCCTGGCTTCCCGGGGGTTTTCGCTGGTGGAAATCGGCCTGGCGGAAACCTGCTACCATATCGCGAAACTGCTGACAGAGATCCCTTCCGGTACGATGGCGGATGTATACGGACGGAAACGGACGCTGATGATCAGCACGGTGATTCATATCATTGCCAGCGGCGTCATGATCCTGTCCAACAGCCTGCCCCTGGTCTGCCTGTCCATTGCGCTCTACGCGGTGTGTGACAGCTTCGCCTCCGGTTCGGGGGATGCCCTGGCTTTCGACTCCCTCAAGTCTGTGAAGCAGGAGCATACCTACGACCGGTATGAATCCAACCAGCTGACGATCTACCGGTTGTGCAGCGGAATTTCCACCCTGTGCGCCGGGCTTGCGCTGATTGTCGGATACCGGATCGCCTATGCCACAGGGATTGCGACCTGCGGAATCCAGCTGGCGGTGCTCGCCTCGCTGAAGGAAGTCCGGATTGCGGACGGGGAAGCCCGGGAAAAGCCTGCCTCCGGCTGGAGGGCGCTGCTGGAATGCTTCCGGGACAGCCTGCGCTTCCTGCGGAAGGAGACGAAGGCCTTCCTGCTGATGATGACCAACTCGCTGATCGGCGCGGCGGATATCCTGCTTTTGTTCTTCCTCCAGGCAAAGCTGCCGGCGGCCGGGATTCCGGAGGGCTGGCTGGGGCCGGCGCTGTTCATCATGGAGCTGGGCGGTATTGTCGGGGCAAAGCTGATCCTGAAATTCAAAAAGCACGGTTACCGGACGATTTTCACGGTTTCCGGCTGCCTGGTGCTGGCGGGAATCCTGCTGGAGCATACCGGCGTTCCCTTGGTGATGGCTGCCGGCGGATTCATCGCGGCCATGGCGGACGACGCGCTGCAGGTGCGGACCAATACCCGGCTGCAGACCATGTTCCCCTCGGAACAGCGGGCCACGCTGATTTCCATCGAAAGCTTTACGTTTTCGATTATCATGATCGTGCTGTCTCCGCTGGCCGGATTCTTCTTCTCCCTCTGGTAAGGGGAATCCGCCTCCGGCGGGGCCGGGCGCTTTTGACCTTGTGTTAAAAAAAGAAATGTGTTATTGTATAGATACAAAAAAAGTGCCCATATGGCAAAACTGCCTGCAGTTACATAAGGAGGAACAATCCATGCGTAAATTAGTATCCCTGTTTTTGGCATTGATCATGGTGCTGGCGCTGGTTCCGGCTGCCTTCGCGGCGGAACCCTACACGCTGGATATTTACTGGGTCGGCAACGGTGACAATCCGGAGATCCGGGAAGGCGTGGAAAAAGCGATCAACGATTATATCGAGCCGCTGATTGACGCCCATGTGCATTTCCATATTGTCGGCTGGGATGACTGGAAGGCCGAAGTGGTCGACATCCTGGAAGACAAGGATGCCCGGAAAAAGGCCAAGATGGACCTGGTGTTCACGGCGGACTGGGAATACTATTCCGACCTGGTGGAATCCAAGGCCCTGCTGCAGCTGGGAAGCGAACTGGAAGACTACGGCCAGGATATCCTGAAGACCCTGCCGGAAGGTTTCTGGAACGGCGTCAAAATCAAGGGCGATATCTACGGCGTTCCCACCAACAAGGAACTCTGCGTGCCCCAGGGCTTTATCGTCAACAAGACCCGCGCCGCGGAAATCGGCTGGGATTTTGAGAACGGTGACATCAAGACCACCGCGGACCTGGAACCCTGGCTGGCCAAATACAAGGAGAAGTATCCGGACAGCTATCCCTACCTGATGGACATGAACCCCGCCGGCCGCTGGGTGGACGAGCCCTGGATCAACGACTGGTCCGGCCTGACCCAGAATGCCCTGAGCATGAAAATGGCCAAGAAGGAAGACGGGGAATTCGACGAGACCGTATACAGCATTTTTGAAACGCCCGAGCAGGAAGGGCAGATCCGCCTGATGTACGACTGGGTACAGAAGGGCTACATCAGCCCCGAAAACGTGAACCTGGACAAGGGTTCTGCGGAGGAAATCTTCGGGAAGGGCGACTTCCTGGTATTTACCCAGGCCATCAAGGGCAACAGCATCAAGGCTGTTGAAATGTATACCGAAAAGCATAAGCCGGAAGACGAGCCCTTCGAAGTGGGCGAGATCATCATGCAGCCGAAGTACATCGTGACGGCGCATACCGCCGGTTCCATGTTTGCCATTGCGAAGACCGGTGAAGTGGATCCGGACAAGGCGATGCAGTACCTGAACCTGATGCACAGCGACGCCACCCTGGTGAACCTGATGCTCTTCGGCGTGGAAGGCGAGAACTATACCCGGATTGACGACAAGAAGGTCACCCTGACGGACAAGGCCTGGTACACCGTGCACGGCGGCGCCTGGACCGTGGGCGACGTAACGCTGCAGTACGTGCTGGAGAACGAGGATCCGGAGAAGAACGACAAGCTGATCGAGTTCGCAAAGGATGCGACGGAGACCTGCTGCCTGGGCTTCCGCCTCAACACGAAGAAGCTGAAGGAGACCGTGGAAGCGGTCAATGAAGTCCTTGGCAAATATGCCAACGCCCTGATGTGCGGCGCGGTGGATCCGGATGATCCCGAGAAGGGCATCGAAGCCCTGCGGAAGGCCCTGAAGGACGCCGGCATGGATGAGCTGCGGGAAGCGGCGCAGACCCAGTACGAACAGTGGAAGAACGCCCAGTATTAACAGAAAATGAAAGCACCCGGATATTTCCGGGCCGCGCGGAAATACAGGGGAGCGGCACAGACGCCGCTCCCTTTTTTAGGGGGAGGCTTGTATGAACAACTACCGCAATTTCAAGCTGGTATACTATTTTGTTGCGCAGGCAACGGCGGGGGCCGAAAAGGAAAAGCTGGAGAAGGATATTGCGTTCTTTGAAAAGTATATGCGGGTGGACAAGGTCTACCTGGAGCCGTTCCGCAGCGGCGTGCTGGCGGATGAGGACCATGTGGAAATGTGCCGGAAAACCTTTGAAGCCCACGGCATCGAGGTGGCCGGCGGGCTGACCACCACCATCCCGACGCCGGAAGGGGACGCGCCGAAACAGCGGCTGTTTGAAACCTTCTGCTACAACGACGAAAAGATGCTGGCGCGGCTGCGGGAGGTCTGCAGCTTTATCGGGAAGCATTTCAACGAGTTTATCATTGACGATTTCTTCTTCACCAACTGCACCTGCGAAGCCTGCCGGAAGGGCCGGGACGATTTCAACCGGGAGCACGGTATTGGGGACGGCAGCTGGAAGGAATACCGCCTGGCGCTGATGGAGAAGGTCAGCCGGGAGGATGTGATCGGACCGGCGAAGGCCGCCAATCCGGAGTGCAAAATTACGATCAAATACCCGAACTGGGCGGAGAGCTACCAGGAGACCGGGTATAACCCGGCGGGGCAGCGGAAGCTGTTTGACCGGATCTATACCGGCACGGAGGCCCGGGATACCGTGACCACAGACCAGCACCTGCCCCGGTACCTGAGCTATTCCCTGATGACCTATTTTGAGAATATGTGGCCGGGCCACAACGGCGGCGGCTGGTTCGATCCCTTTGATCTCCACATCACGGAGCAGTACCTGGAGCAGGCGTACCTGACGGCGTTCTCCAAGCCGAAGGAAATCATGATGTTCTGCTTCCAGGCGCTGGCGGACCATCCTTTTGTGCCGCCGCTGGGATATCACCTGGACAAGCTGGACGCGGTGCTGGACCACTGCGGGAAGCCGGTGGGCATTCCCTGCTACCTGCCGGACAACTGCCAGGGTGAGGACAATATCCAGGACTTCCTGGGCATGTGCGGACTGCCGGTGACGCTGACGCCGTGGTGGCCGGCGGAGTCGCCGTCCATGCTGCTGACCCGTTCATCCGCCTGCGATCCGGACGTAGTGGAGAAACTGGAGAAATATGTGGCGGAGGGCGGAAAGGCGCTGGTGACCAGCGGCTTCCTGGAAGCAACCATGGACCGCGGCATCCAGCGGATGACGTCCATCCGCTTTACCGGGCGTCGGATCCGCGGCCGGCATTACCGGGTGGAAAAAGCAGGCCGGCACGGACTGGACTTTCCCACCGGTACGGAGGCAATCGGTATTCCGGTCTGCGAGTTCCGGAACAACGCCACCTGGGCGGTGGTGAAGGTGGCGGATACGGAGGAAAGCTTCGGCATCCTGCTGAAGGACACCTACGGGAAGGGGCAGATGTGGACCCTGGCTGTTCCGGACAGTTTCCCGGACCTGTACAAAATCCCGGGCAGGGCGCTGACCCGGATCCGCCGGGAATTCCCGGTGAACGGCGCATACCTGGAATGCAGGGCCGGCATCAGCCTGTTCGCCTATGACAATGATACGCTGATCGTTTATCCGTATGTGACCTCCCAGTCCCAGCCGTCCACGGCATACCTGCATGTGGCCGGGGAGGCAAAGGCGCTGGAAATGCCTGCTGCGCCGAAGGATTTCCGCACCGGGAAAACGGTCCGGGTGGAACCGCTATATTCCCGGGACGGGGAAACGGTGTTTGAACTGCGGGCGATGCCCGGGCGGTATGATCTGTACCGGATTGTCCGCTGAATCCATTGGGTGTCTCCGGTCCCCGGCAGCTGACTGCTGCCGGGGAGCTTTTTGTTCGCTTGAAAAGAGGCGGGGGAGAGGATACAATAACAGGGTATCAACCGGAAAGGGCAGGAGAAACGCATGGCGAGGACGGCATATTGCAAGCGGTGCAACAGGGAAGTGGACGCGGGGGAAATGTGTCCCTTCTGCGGCACCCGCCTGGGGAAAAACGCGGCGCATGCGGCCTGGTGCGTGGAGCGCACCCCGGTAAAGGACTGGATGTACTGGAACAGCGTGATGCGGCTGCTGCTGCCGGGCGCGCTGGTGATTCTGATCCTGGTGCTGCTGCTGGAGGGGATCGCCGGCGGCATCGGCGCGGTGGAGAAAATGCTTTCTTCCGCTTTCCTGCCGGTGCTGGGGATCCTGACGGCCACGGTGCTGGTGGCGGTTTTCCTGGTCCTGCTGCTGCAGGGGAAGGAGCTGTCCGATTTCGTGGTGGACAGCCGGGGCATCCAGGAGACCCGCTACCTGCCGGATCCGACGCCCCTGAAGCTGATCCTCCGGCTGAAGGCGCCGAAGATGCCGGAGGAAGGCGGGCAGCAGGTGGTGAAGCTGGGCGAACGCCGGGCGGCCTGGAAGGATGTGACCCGGGTGCAGCTCTGGCCGGAAAAATGCGTGGTGCTGATTTACGCGCCCTCCTGGTGGCTGCGGATCCCGGTGGTCTGCACGCCCTTCACCTGGGATGATACGATGGATTATATCCGGGAAAAGCTCGGCCGGAAAAAGAAGGTCCGCCTGCCGCAAAGCCTTGTGGATCAATCCCCGGCGGCTCCGCGCCGCAGGGCGGCGGGCGTGCCGCGCTACACAGAGCCGGAGGCGGAACAGATCCGGATGGAGGAGTTTGACCTGCCGGAAGCCGATCCGGGGCCGGAGGAGACGGATCCGGGAGCACAGAACCCTTGACATGCCAAGGGTTACCCGGTAAAATAATGTAGATATCCTATGACCATTTATAGGGGATTCCGCTGATGCCTTTGGGCAGAGGAAGGGAGGAAGGAGCCTTCGGGCTCTGCGATCAAGATGACGAAGAAACGCTTTTTCCTGGGTCTGGTACTGGGTCTGGTACTGGCGCTGGTCTTTGCCGCCTCGGCAATGGCTGCCGGCACACTGGAATACAAGGGAGCAGCGCAGGGGAACGCGACCCTCAGCGGTCCGGGAGAGCTTACATTCAGCATTACCGTCAGCAATGCCGGCGATGAGGATATGCCCGGTCCCGTGAAGCTGTACTATCCGGACATGACCCCGGTGGAGGAGTTCGGTTCTCCCACCCTGGCCGCCGGCAACAGCACAAGCTGGGAAGGCACCTGGAACGTAACGCAGAAGGAACTGGAATCCGGCTTTGTCGGTTTCATTGTTGAGCGTACGGAAGTGGATCCGGAGACCGGCGAGCTGACCACGAAGATGGCCCGGCTGAAGCTGCCGATCACCTATGCGGGTGCGGAGCCGGAGCTGAACATCCTGCGTACCTTTGTGCCCACCGTGGCCGGCAAGAACCAGGAAGTCAGCGTCATTTACGAAATCACGAACACCGGTACGGCGGAAGTGACCAAC
>LXOW01419917.1_pt1 | contig 12697 bp, 7 predicted proteins | sample 1368591 | NCBI WGS metagenome assembly LXOW01 (sample SAMN04884650, study PRJNA319009) | bovine gut metagenome | isolation source: Cow rumen | host: Bos taurus | place: Italy: Legnaro (PD) | collected 2014-07-09
CTGCAGTTTGATATTGAAGATGCTCAGGGGCATACGTTCCTTCATCAGAGTTTCGTGCTGAACAAGCCGCAGACAGCATGGACAGGACATGGCAGCGGAGCCGTGATGGCAAAAGACACGACTATCCGCACCGGAAGGAAACCCACCATGGCTGAGCGCCTGACTCAGAAAGGACGCCTGCCCGAGCACTATCTGCTGCCACTCGAAAACAGTCAGGTGAAGGCCGACATCCAAAGCGCTGCTATCGAAGGCGGTGAGGAGATCCGCTTCACGCTGACGCCCGACACCGCCGACGTGTTCCGCTCGGAGTTGGGACTGGCTTACCTGCTTGATCCGAGCATCGACCGTGTGCAATGGATAGGCTATGGTCCCTTTGCCAGCTATCCCGGGCGACATCAGGCCAACCGTTATGGTTTCTGGGCCAAGCACATGGACGACCTCTATTTTGAGGGTAATCACAGTGGTATCGATGCCGCATTCCTGTCGGACAAGGAGGGCAACGGCATCCTGATAACAGGCGACTCGCTGTCGCTGAATTTCGAACAGACCGACCGTGGCATCGTCGTCACCGTCAATGCTGCCGTCAGCGGACAAGGACCGAAGTTTGCCAAGACCCACTTCCCCGGCTGGCAGAAGGGTGACAAGCCCGTGAGTGCCACTTTCCAAAGCTACTATATCAAGGGCGATGTCATGCCCGAAGTGGTCAGTCGGCTGTTTGCGCCTGCTGCCGACGTGCCTGCGCCTTTCCGTCCCTTTAAGACGCAATATGATACCTATCTGATGAAATACCGGGATGTAGTAGAAGATTGAAGATTGAAATAATGTAACTCTTTAGCGAAAAGTTTGCGCGGTTCGGAAAAACTTGCTATCTTTGCAGCGGAAAGATAGCAAGTTTATATTTTATAGATATGGTATACAATGAAATCGGAAAGACCGGCATGAAGGTGTCGAACCTGAGTTTCGGTGCCTCGTCGCTGGGTGGTGTGTTCCACAGCATCCGCGAGGAAGAGGGTATCAAGGCCGTGTATACGGCAGTGGAGAATGGTATGAACTTTATCGACGTGTCGCCCTATTACGGCCACTATAAGGCAGAGACCGTCCTGGGTAAGGCCCTGAAGGGCATCCCTCGCGACAAGTATTATCTCTCAACGAAGGTGGGTCGCTATGGCCAGGACGGTGTCAATACCTGGGACTACTCCGCCGAGCGCGTCACCGACAGCGTGTACGAGAGCATGGAACGCCTGAACATCGACTACATCGACCTGATCAATGTTCACGACATCGAGTTCCAGGGCGACCGCGAAGGCGGTCTGCAACTGATTGTCGACGAGACATTGCCCGCCCTGGTCGAACTGAAGAAAAAAGGTGTGGTGGGTCACGTGGGCATCACCGACCTGCAGCCCGAGAACCTGAAGTGGGTCATCGAGCATTGTGAGGAAGGCACCGTCGAAAGTATTCTCAATTTCTGCCACTATAGTCTCAACGATACGTTGCTGGCCGATTACCTCGGCTTCTTCGAGCAGCACGGCGTGGGCGTCATCAATGCATCGCCCTTCTCTATGGGCCTGCTGTCGAGTCGTGGTGCACCGATGTGGCATCCGGCTTCGAAGGATCTGCGTGATGCCTGTGCCAAGGCTGCAGCCTATTGCCTGGAGGTGGGCTACCCCATAGAGAAACTGGCTGTGCAGTTCTCTACCAGCTTGAATCCGCGCATTGCCACAACTCTTTTCAGTAGCGCCAATCCGCTGAATGTACTGAAGAATATCGAGTATGTCAATGAGCCGATGGATCTGGAACTTGTTGCCAAGGTGCAGGAGATCATCGGTGACCAGATGTTCGTTCGTTGGAAGAATAGTTAATGTGAGAAAAAAATATATAGATGAAGATTGTAGATGCGCATAGCCATTTGTGGCTCAGACAGGATACGAGCTGGGACGGGAAGCCGATACGCTCGCTGAAGAACGGCCGTAGCATCTTCCTCGGCGAGGAGGTGCAGATGATGCCGCCCTTTATCATCGACAGTCAGAACTCGGCCGAGGTGTTCCTCTCGAACATGGACTATGCCCAGGTGGGTGCGGCCGTGGTGGTACAGGAGTTCATCGATGGTCTGCAGAACGATTATTTAGAGACGGTGCAGCGCCAGTATCCCGACCGTTTCCTGTGCTGTGGCATGCCTGACTACCGTCAGCCCGGTTTCTTCGCCCAGGCACAGGAACTCATCGGGCAGCGCGGCTTCCGAGGCATTGCTATCCCTGGTCATAGGCTCTTGGGTAAACCGTTGACCTCCGACGAGATGATGCAGATGTTCCGTCTGATGGAACAGAAAGACGTGGTGCTGAGCATCACCCTTGAAGACGGCGACCGTCAGGTGGACGAATTGCGCGAGGTGATTAGCGCCTGTCCGCAGCTCCGCATCGCCATCGGTCACTTAGGCATGGCCAATCCCCCGCAGACACCCTGTTGGGAGAATCCCAGCTGGCGCCGCCAGATTGCCTTGGCGCAGCACGATCACGTCATGATTGAGATGGGCGGTATCACCTGGCTCTACAATGCGGAGTTCTATCCCTTCCCCTCTGCCATCCGTGCCATCCGCGAAGTCATCGGTATCGCCGGTGCCGACAAGCTGATGTGGGGTAGCGACTATCCGCGCACCATCACCGCCATCACCTATCGCATGTCCTACGACTTCATTCTCAAGTCATCGGAACTCTCCGATACCGAGAAGGCTCTGATCCTCGGCGAGAACGCCTGCCGCTTCTACGGCTTCACGGCGCTCCCCGATCTGCCTTACGTCAAGAATATGTCGGAATAACGACTTTGTGAAAGCTGCCAGATGATAGTCGTGATGTTGACATTGTTTGCCCTCGTGTTGGTAGGCTTCGTGGCGGGCAAATTAGGCTATTTGGGTGGCGATTTCGACCGTCAGCTGTCGCGTCTGGTCATCAATATTACGTGTCCGGCTCTCATTCTCTCGTCGGCGATGACGGGTCAGTTGCCCGACCGGCAGTATATCCTGCCTCTGCTGCTCATCAGCGCTTTGACCTATCTGGTATTGACGGCTGTGGGCTTCCTGTTGCCGCGTTATCTCACCAGCGACCGGCATGCCCAAGGGCCTGTCGGCTTCGCTCTCATCTTCGGCAATGTGGGTTTCATGGGCTATCCCGTGGTGGCCTCTATCTTCGGCCACGAGGCTGTGTTCTATGCCGCTGTGCTCAATGTGGTCAACACCTTGGCCGTGTTTACCATCGGCACTATTCTCATTAATGGTGGCAACGGCGACCGGAAACATTTTGAGAAGAAGGTGCTCTACAGCACGCCGATGTTCGCCGCCTACCTCACGATGGCCATCGTCGCCCTCAGGATCGACAACATCCCTGCGGCCATCAGTCAGCCGCTCACCATGCTGGGTAATATCACCGTGCCCGCCGCCCTGCTCATCATCGGCTCGTCGATGTCGCAGCTCTCGCTGCGCTCGATGCTCGGCAACCGCACGGTCTATATCACCACGCTGCTGCGACTGGCCATTCTGCCTGTAGGCGTCCATTTCCTGATGCGGCTGCTGGGATTTGCGCCGCTTGTAGTGAATATCAACACGCTCGTGATAGCGATGCCCGTCGCTACCTACGGCACCATCCTCTGCCTGAAATACGGCAAGGATACAACCCTGATTACCGAGGTGACGTTTATCACAACGCTCGCCTCCATCGTCACCATCCCACTTATAGTCACATTATTATTTTGACGAAAGTACTCTTTTCTATGGCCGTTGGATGCCGTTTCCACCAAGGGTGTCCCCATCCGTTGGCTGATGCAGATAGAGGATGGTAAAGAATTTCTTAATCTGAATATTCCAAATTTATTTAGTGTTTTTACGCGTATTTATTTGGAACTTTTCGAAAAACTTCGTATANNCTGCTGGTGTCGGTGACAATCAGCATGGCATCATGTAGTGTCGAAGATATTCCCACACAGGCCATCGACGACAAGCCGTTTACCTTCGACAGCGAGATAGACTACTCGGTAAACCCCGGTGACGACTTCTACCAGTATGCAATCGGAAAGTGGCTGAACAGCAGCAATCCATCGCCGTCGATCTTCAAACAGATGGTCCTCAAAAACAGAAAGCTGAAGGACGACATGCTGACCACCAGCTCCGACCCTCTGATGGTTTATCTGCGCAATCAGGCTAACGAGACGATGACCGACGACAGCAAGAACAAGGCCTTGCTCAATGAACGTCTGCAGATGCTGGAGCAGATCACAACGGGTGACCAGTTGTACAAAGCCTTCCAAGACTTGTATTACCTGGGTTACGGCACCCTGTTCCGCCTGACACCGCATATTTGTTGTGGCAGAAAGTCGAGTAGCTTATTGTTACCAGGCGGCATGACCGAGTCTATAATCGTCGCCGCGGAAGTCATGAATAAGTCGAAAATGGAACAAGATGTGAAAGCCTATTGTTCATACCTCAAATCCTTTGGTTTCTCAGACGAGCGCATAGAACAGATCATCAAACACGCCACAGAAATTGAGACGCTCGAGATGGAGGCTTATGTGCCGAGCTTTGAGTTTTTGCACCGCCCCGTCAAAAGGCGCGCGACACTTAGTGATGAGGACCTCGAAAAGGAAATGAAAGTCATGGCCTTGATAGGTATCACCAGGAAAGACGAACAAGAAGACCGATACGGTCATGTTTCTGATGAGATAGCAGCGCTTTCAGTGAGGTTTGCAGATGCCTACAAGAGTCAGGAGGAAGTGACGGTCTTCCGTGACTACATGATCTACAACGTGATGGCCCAGGACCTGCACTTTGTTCCTTCCATCAACCCAGAGACGACCATCCTGGACATGATGAAGAGTGCCCTGCAGTACAGCAGATACTATCTATACCGCCTGGCAACCGAAACCTACGGCCACGACGTCTACAAGCAGGAGTGCAATGACATCACAGAGCGTATGCGCAAGACGTTTATAAAGCGCCTGGAAAAGCTCGACTGGATGACTGACGTCACCAAGGCCGAGGCACGAAAGAAGGCCGAGGCCATGAGATTCTTTATCGGCTATCCGGATAAGTGGAACGATCAATACACGCCAACTGTCGATGGCGACTGTCTGTTGGCTTCAGCCACCCAACTGCGCCAGAACGCGGTGAGTATCATAAATGATCTGCGAGGAAAAAACTTTGACGACGTAGCCTGGGACACTTACGTTATCCAAGGGCAGTACACTACCACCCAAGCCTTCTACGCGCCTGATGCTAACGCGCTGGTCATTCTGCCAGGATATATCTCAAAGCCACATTTCGACAATGAGATGAGCAAGGCCTCGCTCTATGCGTTTTCCACTGCCATCGCCCACGAGTTCTGTCACGGCTTCGATTCGGAAGGCGCTGAATTTGATACCGATGGTAATATACGCGACTGGTGGGCCGCTGCCGACAAGGCCGCCTTCAAAGCCAAGCAGCAGATAATGATCGAACTGTTCGAGCAGCTGGAGGCTTATCCGGGACAGAAGGCCAACGGCACCAATACGCTGGCCGAGAACATGGCCGACTATGGCGGCATGGAACTGACACTGGACTGCTATAAGCAGCTCTTGGCCGAGCAGGGTTTCAAAGGGAAACAGTATGACGAGCAGATCAAGAAGTTCTTCCTGACCTATGTACATGATTGGAAAGACGAGGTAGAACTCAGCATCGACGCTCTGAAGAGCCAATACTTATATGACGTCCACTCTGCCCCGCATAACCGCGTGAACGGTATACTGCGCCTCATGGACGACTGGTACAGGCTCTACGACGTCAAGCCGACCGACAAGCTCTACGTGGCTCCCGCTGACCGTGTAAAGATCTGGTAAAATAACAATACTATTATGAGAAGAACGAGCATCCTCATTGCCTTGATATGGCTGACAATCGGCACGTGGGCGCAGCAGTTGACGGAGCAGCAGGCGATGGATCGCGCCCTGCAGTATCTGAACGGCAAAGCAGCAAAGGCACGATCCAAAGGCAAGACCGATGGCGTGAAGATGACAGTTGCCAAGGTGGACGCTGAGAAAATCTATGCCTTCAACCGTGAGAATGGCGGCTATGTGATAGCCTCGGCCGACAGCCGAACGCTGCCCGTGCTGGGTTACTCCGATAGCGGTAGCATCGATTGGGAGGATATGCCCGAGAACATGCGGGCATGGCTGAAGAGCTATGACGAGGCTATTGCAACCTTGGGCGACCGCATCGACTTCAAGGACGGCGTCGCCCTGCGGAAGCATGTCGAGACGCGCGCCGCGAAGGCGGCCATCGAGCCACTGATCAAGACCACCTGGTATCAGGCCGCTCCTTATTGGAACAAGTCACCGCTCTATGAAGGAGCTGGAGAGAAATTGCAAGGGAAACAATGCTATACAGGTTGTACGGCTACGGCGATGGCTCAGGTGATGAACTATTACAAGTGGCCAAAGGCCAGTCCTGAGATTCACGCCTATGATAGTGGGTCGTATTACCATGGCGAAGAAAAGTGGTGGCATATTGACGGTCTGCCGTCCGTGACCTTCGACTGGGACAATATGCTCGACAACTATGAGGAATTTGACGAAGCGGGGAAAACCATCGGCATTCTGGGTAATGAGATTCAGCAGGAGGCGGTGGCCACGCTGATGCGCTACTGCGGACAGGCTATCTATACGAATTATTCGCCCTTGGGGTCTGGTTCTAGAAGTACTTTAATTGTCGAGGCTCTTGTGAAATATTTCGGCTATGACGATGGAGCTCGCGTGGTGAACCGCATCCAATGTAGTATCGACGAATGGGATGACATGATATATGGTGAATTGGAAGAAGGTCGTCCTGTGTTCTATGGAGGAAATAATAACGAGGAAGGACATCAGTTTCTCTGCGACGGCTACGACGGCAACGGGCTCTTCCACATCAACTGGGGCTGGGGAGGCCGAGACGATGGCTATTTCGCACTCTCAGTGCTGGATCCCAGTATCCATATGGAAAAAAGTAACTGCACCGGTTTCAACAATTGGCAAAGCGCTGTCATTAATGTGAGGCCGGCTCCCGAGGGCTATCAATACCAACACATCCTCCCTGAGGCCTATCTCGATGATTTTGATCAAATGGGGGTCTTAGCGACAGACTCAGTTTACTTTCAATACATTTACTTTGCCTCCTATTCCGACAAAGAGATTCTCGCGGATTACGCCTTTGGCATTTGCGCTGACGACGGTACCTTGACCCCACTCTTTAAAGGCGACCCCGCCGACAGTCTGGTGTTAAATACCATGATAACAGGGCTGACAAATATTAATAAGGTAAAAATCGACTCCACAGCCTTCCTGCCAGGTGACATGCTGACGCTCTATCCGATGGTGAAGTTCCGTAGCATACCTGGTGCCGAATGGCAGATGCTCGGATCAAAGGATTATTGTGTCTATGCCGGACGTACCGATAATGGGCAGTTCTTCCTCTATAGCGCTGTAGGACAGTATAATATAGAAGTCTTGAAGACGGAGTTCAGAAAAGGCGGCGGCGAACCAGGGGTGAATAGCGAACTTGTGCTGACCGTCCGTAATAACGGGGAGATAGATGTGATTCAACCCGTCTACATATGCCCAATATATTATGGCAATGTGAAACCAGATCAGATTACCGAGGATACGCCCAGTATTGAGGGCGACTGGATAGAAAGCTTTGCCTATCTACGACCAAGCGAGGAGGCAGAAGTGCCATTCTGCGTCAAGACAAAGAAAGCGGGTACAATCAAGTTAATTGTGTATGTCGGTGTCGATACACTGGTTGGAGAGCTATTCTTGGATACCACCACTTCTGGCATCAAAGACCAGCTCATTGATGCGCAAGAGAACCGCTATTTCGACCTGCGTGGCCGCCGCCTCAACGGCACCCCGTCAAGGAAGGGACTCTACATCAACAATGGCAAAAAAATGGTAATTCGATAACGGCCGCTATAACAGAGTTACAAAGTTTTGATTACTTTTCTGTAGGTACCGTCAGTATCTTTGATAATATAAAGGCTTCCTGATTTGGGATGTTCAATTCTACGTCCCTGGAGGTCATAGTATGTGGCCTGCTGGGTGCCTGACGCTGGAGGTATGGTTTTGATGTACGTAGGGTCTGTACCCATAAAGTCGAAGGATATAAGCCCCTCGTCAGTCATTCTGATGTTGGTGATGGCCTTGCCTAATAAGGAATCGCCTTCAGCATTCAGTGAATACATCAGAGCAGCAGGTACTGAGGTGTCTGTTAGGGCATTGTTCGTCGAATCATTCGCTATGTAAGGGTAAGGTGAGCCGCTAAGGATATTGCTGTTCATCATAGTTTTGTTCTGATAAGTGGAATTGATAATAGCACGCCATTGGCTATAGTTTCGATTGTCTGCATGCACGATGTCGTAACAATACACATCTGCATCGGAATTGATGCTATTCGCCCTCCATTTATAGGCATCGAAGTTAATGTGCCAAATGAGCAGTCCCTTGCCTGGCAAACCTGCGTCCCATGCATCCCACTGGCGGTTCTCAAGCAGATAGAACTCTTCATCAGTATGCATCACGGCATATACCTCTCCTCCCTGGGAAATTGGTTTCATGTCGGTAATAGTGGTAGCCTCTGTCAGTTCTATAGGCATCAACCACCCCAACAATATCTTTTCAAAGGGAGAGTAATTTGGAGGACACCAGCCATAATTTGTAAAATTACCACCGTCCATCAGGTCCCATTCATCCACAACAGACATCACGTTGCCACCTAAGGGGTATGCGTCGGGCAGACCTAAGCTGTGAGAGAACTCATGGCAGATAGTGCCTAAGCCACAATATAACGGTGGTGATGAGGTGATCCACATTTCAGCACTGCAGGTGTAATTTTGAATCCTCGTATCATCAGGTGCTGTTATGGTTAAGAAAGAACCGGTGTTCGGCCATATATGTCCTGGACTATCAGGTGAAGTTATATTTCCCCCCATACCGGCATAAACGAAAATCACCTGGTTCACTTGCCCGTTTCCGTTCCAGTCATATACAGAGTAGTCTGCTTCGGGATTCTCATCTAGCATCATCAGCGTTGCTTCCATAAAAGCAGTTCTACCATAATTTTTGGCATCATCTGTCTTTGACGAGTCACTGACCTCGTATGGCCCAAAGACGTCGAACTGTAAGTTGAACAGACCTCCCGACTGGTCACGGAAATAATCAGCCACGCAGCCTGCACCATTACGATCGTTATATCCGGGCTCGTTGAAAAGGCGGTCGTAGTAAGCCTTCGGATCTTCTTGTGTGAAGGTCGTATCACAGAAGGATACAAGGATAACCAATTGGCGATATATCTTTTCCGGATCCCATTTGATGTTTATGGGCTCCAGCCTCCTAAAGACCGAAGCTTGTGAGCCTTTGATATCATAGGCCAGTTCCCGAGGTAATCCCTCAGGCGTACAGTTTCCTCTAATAATGTTTATTCTTTCCTGTGCGACATTGCTTAATGGCAACAAGCACAGAAGTAAACAAGACAGTATGAACTTCTTAATCATATTCAATTACCAAATGAAAGCAGACTCGCCCTCTTTTGTGTGCAAAGATACAAAATTATTTCTTTCGTTCCAAGTTTTGGGATATCTTTTTTTTATTTGTAATAGCCGATGCGGANNCTTATCTCAGTATCACTTTGCGTGAAAGCGCGGTGCCGTCGTCAGCGCGACTGACGGCAATGTAGGGCCCTTTAGCTTGCGCTGTCGTCAGGATGCCGCTCAAGGTATAGGTATCCACCGAAGCGACGGCGCGCCCCGTAGTCGTCAAACGGGCGATAGCCGTCGGCGATCCGCCCATGCCGTCAGGAGCCTCGGCATTCATCGTGATGCAGAGCTTGTCGAGACAGGCCCCGTCCTCACGGCCGGCAATAGTCAACTGATGCTGACCTGCCGAAAGAGGGCCGTTGTAGAGTTCCTTCCAACTCCAGGCATTGGTCTGCAACCCGTTGACGAAATTGTTCATCGGTCCGTCAACCCCCACCCAATAGCTGTCATCATCCCAGGTGGGACACAGCACACGGGCATAGACATAATAGGTGCCTGCCGTCTTGGCCGTAAAGGCCGTGGTCAGCATAAAGATACTGTCGACAGGAGCCGAATTGGCAAATTGCTCCACCGTCTTCAGATATTTACCCCCCGAGGCCGCAGCGTCCGACACCAGTTGGAAAGCTATACCCACCGTGCTTGTACGCAAATCCTCAGTTTCTATCCAAAGGGCCTCGCCATAGGCCTCATCCTCTTCGTCGTCGGCAGCCAGCGCGTCGGTCTTGGTGAAGAGGTCCAAATCAATACACCCACCCATCGTCTCATAGCCTTTGGCATTCAAGTGCAGCCAGTCGTTCTCAAACAGGAACTGCGACTGCATGGCGATGGTATCCTCAGGGTTACGCACAGCCTTGTCGAAATCGATCACGCCGTCGAGCATCTTCGTCGTGCGAATCCACTTATTCAGCGTGCTGCGACCGTTCTCGTGATCCACAGAGTAATAGTTATTGCCCTTAAACGGCGTAATCGTCGCACCAAACACATAGATACCCTTCTGGTGTGCCTCACGGATAATCTGCTTGTAAACGCCGATGATGCTCTTAGCCGTCTGAACGCCATTACGCGAACCGCCCAGGTCATTGACAGCCTCGAAGAGGATAATCCACTTCACGCCCTCCTGACCGAACAAATCGCGTTGATAGCGGTTCACGGCAGCAGGCCCTAAGCCGCCGCCCAGCACACAGTTGCCGCCGATACCCATATTCAGCACACCCACCTGCTTGGTCGGCTCGTTCTCCAGCAACCGGCGTGAGAGCACATCGGCCCAGCGATTCTGCTGATTGGTGGTCGAGCCACGGCCGTCGGTAATCGAGTTGCCTAAGATGGCCACAGCCCCGGCCGTCTCGGGAGCCTCCACCTCCAAGGTCTGAATGGTATACCAGTGGTCGGTCTTCACGGCATCGCTGAAGTCATTGGTATTACCGGCCTTCAGATACGACGTGGTTCTTGAGCCGGGATGTCCGCTCACACTGGTCGACGAGGCCGAGCCATAGTGGATGGTAATGGCCACATTCTGACGCGCACCAATCTTGAAACCGACGGGGTCCGATACGGCCGTCCCCTTGGCAGGCATCGTCACCCCGGCCTTGCCGCCGAAGGTCAGACTCACGGTCGAGGTCTCATCAATCTCCGCACTACTGCCGGCCGTCTTGGCCAATGCCAGTTCCACGGCCTTGATTTCCGTAGCACCCGAGCTGAACTCGTTGGTCAATTTCAGGCGCACTTTCTCACCGCCAATTGACACCTGCACAATTTGGCGCAACGAGTTGTTGCCCAAGCCAGGCGACGGGGGATTATTATGCGATTCCACCAATTGCGGGGCCGTACCCCACGTGCCAACCCAATGATTGTCGGCAAAAGCGATACCTACCGTGAACAGGCAGACAAGAAACAATACTGTCTTTTTCATTCTGATTAAAACTGTTTATCCGATTTTGACCGCAAATTTACGTATTTCCGGCCAATCTCCCAAACGTTTATTTCCTTTTTCTACCGTCCCCGCCCCAGATGAAACAAATCATGCGTATTTTTGAAACATCAAACAGTTAGGGACAGCTCTTGTACCTCGTGTCACATATTCAGGTGCCTCATGACTATTGCGCCGTGCCGTGGCAGCTTGATGTGCTTGTAAGGACAAATCCTATGCCCACATTCCCAGGCATTGTATGTTGCCTGTGATATGTCCAGGGCAAAAGCAATCTGTTCCTGTGTCACATCCTTACGTTGACGAGCTTGTAGGAGGGCAGAAGAAAATACCAATCCCCTCATCATCTGCGATGATATACATGGGGAGAATTAGGAAACATGAAAACGACGCGGCAAGCAGGATTGCGGTTACGATAATTGCACCAGTCCCAAAAAGTTTTTGTACTTTTGCCCTCGGTTCGGGGAGAAATCCGGACTGATTGAAAGCATTTGCTTATTCAAAGGACGTCCTTGAAGTTTGGCCACAGATAGACGTGTCTCATAGAATGGAGCAGATGTCCACATAGCGTGGATGTCTGAGTTGTCTGTTGATTACGGGTTAGGCCAAACACCCAAGGACGTGGACGAGGAAGATGTCCTCGTTCTTAGTGTCTTATTGAGACTTGGGTGTTGGTTTAGCTGTACGTTCTTAAAGAATAGCGGAACGTATAACTAAGACCTGGCCCTATGGCAAGGGCAGAACCAGATTCTGAAGAATGCTTGCTTGTTGATCATTTCTGGTTTTCTTTAATTATTGAGGTCATCATGGATTTTCTTCCATTGCAAAGCGAGCATGGTGAGGTCATCGCTCTGCTCAGTGTCGCCTGTGAAGTCGGCCACAGCCTGCGTCATCCGTCGGATGAGCGCACGGGGCTGGGTACCGGCGGTCTTTATCACCTCCATCACCCGTTTCTTGCCGAACATATTGTGGCCGGCATCTTCCGCCTCGTCCAGACCGTCGGTATAGAGGAAGAGTGTGCTGCCCGGGGCAAGGCTGGTCTCTTGCATCGTAAATGTCCAATCGGGCATGGCGCCGATGGGCAGATTATGATCCACGCCAAGAGGCTGTCCATTGATAAGCGGTGCCTTATGCCCGGCATTACAGTAGCGCAGATGTCCGGTGTCGAGGTCGAGCACCCCGGCGAAGA
>LXOW01096634.1_pt1 | contig 12693 bp, 5 predicted proteins | sample 1368591 | NCBI WGS metagenome assembly LXOW01 (sample SAMN04884650, study PRJNA319009) | bovine gut metagenome | isolation source: Cow rumen | host: Bos taurus | place: Italy: Legnaro (PD) | collected 2014-07-09
CCTACACGCCCCATCCCGCCGGTTGCGCAGCGGCGTTGCCCAAGCCTTTCACCTTCGTCAGCCACCTCACCCCCGATGCTACCGGCCTGAAGGGCGCCATGCAGACTCCCTGCATGACACCATGGCGCACGGTCATGGTCAGCGACGACGCCCGCGACATGCTCTCCAGCAACCTCATCCTGAATCTCAACGAGCCCTGCGCCCTCGACGACGTGAGCTGGATTCACCCCACGAAGTACTGCGGCGTGTGGTGGGAGATGATTGTCGGCAAGAGCAACTGGCACTATACCGACGACTTCCCCAGCATCAAGCTCGACCAGATTGACTGGAAGAAGGTGAAGCCCCACGGCCGCCACGCTGCCAACAACGAGAAGGTGAAGCGCTACATCGACTTCGCCGCCAAGAACGGACTCGACGAGGTGCTCGTCGAGGGCTGGAACGTCGGCTGGGAGGACTGGGCGAACATGTGGAAGCGCGATGTCTTCGACTTCGTGACGCCCTATCCCGACTTCGACATCAAGATGCTCAACGACTACGCCCACTCCAAGGGCGTGAAGCTGCTGATGCACCACGAGACTTCGTCGTCGACACAGAACTATGAGCGCCATCTGGAGGCTGCTTTCGACCTGATGAACAAGTATGGCTATGATGCCGTGAAGACAGGCTATGTGGGCGACATCATCCCCCGTGGCGACCACCACTACTCGCAGTCGATGAACAACCACTACCTCTACGTCGTGAAGGAGGCCGCCAAGCACCATATCATGGTCAACGCCCACGAGGCGACACGCCCGACGGGACTCTGCCGCACCTATCCTAACCTCGTCGGCAATGAGTCGGCCCGTGGCACGGAGTACGAGGCCTTCGGCGGAAGCCGCCCCGACCATACGTGTATCCTCCCGTTCACCCGTCTGCAGGGTGGCCCGATGGACTATACGCCGGGCATCTTTGTGACGAAGCTGAAGGAGTGGAGCGACAACACCAGCTGGGCTCGCATCACCATCGCCGGCTCGCTGGCCCTCTACCTGACGATGTACTCGCCGCTGCAGATGGCTGCCGACCTGCCCGAGCACTATGAGCGCTTCGACGACGCCTTCCAGTTCATCCGCGACGTGGCTTGCGACTGGGACGACTCTAAATACCTGGAGGCTGAGCCTGCCGACTACATCACCGTGGCCCGCAAGGCCAAGGGCACCGACAACTGGTTCATTGGCGGCAAGTGCGACGAGAACGGCCACGAAGCCGTCGTACGTCTCGACTTCCTCGACAAGGGTCGTAAGTACAACTGCACCATCTATGCTGATGCCAAGGATGCTCACTACGAGACCAATCCACAGGCCTATACCATCACCAAGAAGACCGTCAAGGCCGGACAGACGCTGAAGATCAAAGAGGCTCCTGGCGGCGGCTTCGCTGTTTCACTGATAGCTCAATAAGATGAAGACATTGATATTAGCAGGACTACTCGCCGTGCTGACACCCAAGACAGCCGAGGCACAGGACTTTGACTTCAACGAGATGGACTGCCAGCCTGAGCAGACCACCTTCCGCCTCTTCGCCCCCGCCACGGCGAAGTCGGTCAAGGTGCGCATCTACAAGGACGGCCAAGGAGGCAAGCCCTTCAAGACCGTTTCCATGACTCCCCAGAAATCCCAGAAGTCTCAGCCCTCCCAGCCCCTTCAGGGCACCATTTGGACGGCCACCGTCAAGGGGAACCTCCTGGGCAAGTTCTACACCTTCGACACTGGTCATGGCGAGACGCCGGGCGTCTTTGCCAAGGCCGTGGGCGTCAATGGCCGCCGTGCCGCCATCATCAACATGGTGAACACCTTCCCCGATGACTGGTGCTGCGACCAGCATCCCGTCATCAAGTCACCCGCCGACCTCGTGGTCTACGAGCTCCACCACCGCGACTTCTCCGTGGCCCGCCCCGACGCGAAGTACCCGGGCAAGTTCCTGGCGCTGACAGAGCCGTGGGCCATTGAGCACCTGAAGCAGTTGGGCGTCAATGCCGTCCACATCCTGCCGAGCTATGACTACGGCTCCGTCGACGAGACCCGCCTCAACGAGCCGCAGTACAACTGGGGCTACGACCCCGTGAACTACAACGTGCCCGAGGGCTCGTACTCCACCGATCCCACCGACCCCGCCACGCGCATCCGTGAGTTCAAGGAGATGGTGCAGGCGCTCCACAAGGCCGGCATCGCCGTCATCCTCGACGTGGTCTATAACCACACCTACGACATCGACCACTCCAACTTCCAGCGCACCTATCCCGACTATTACTACAGGCGTGCCGGCGACGGCTACTCCAACGGCTCGGGCTGTGGCAACGAGACGGCCTCGGAGCAGCCGATGATGCGGCGGTTCATGATTGAGAGCGTGAAGCACTGGTACAACGAGTACCGCATCGACGGCTTCCGCTTCGACCTCATGGGCTGCCACGACATCGAGACGATGAACGCCATCCGCCAGGAACTGTCCAAGCTCGACCCTTCCATCATGATTTATGGTGAGGGGTGGAGCGCCGGACAGTGCGCCCTGCCCAATGAGCAGTTGGCTATGAAGGCCAACGTAGCCCAGATGCCGGGCATCGCCGCTTTCAGCGACGAGATTCGCGACGGTCTGCGCGGCCCCTTCGACGATGACACTAAACCCGGCTGGCTCGGCGGAGCCCCCAACTGCGAGGAGAGCATTAAGTTCGGCATTGTCGGCTGTATCGAGCACCCACAGGTAGACATGACCAAGGTGAACTACTCGAAAGCGGCGTGGGCTACAGAACCCACGCAGGCCATGACTTACGTCTCGTGCCATGACGACATGTGCCTCGCTGACCGTCTGAAGGCATCTATACCAACCCTGCAATCGTCCAATGGTCAATTGTCAAATAGTCAAATGGAAGAGCTCATCCGTCTCGACCTGCTGGCCCAGACGGCCGTCATGACCTCGCAGGGGGTGCCCTTCATGCTCAGCGGCGAGGAACTGCTACGCACGAAGAAGGGCGTCCACAACTCCTTTGAATCGCCCGACAGCATCAACCAGCTGGACTGGAAGAACGCAGAACGCTACCCACAGGTTCTAAAGTACTATAGCGACCTGATTGCCTTGAGGAAGAACCACCCTGCCTTCCGTTTGGGCGATGCCCATCTGGTACGCAAGCATCTGGAGTTCCTCGATGCTCCCAAAGGCGTGGTAGCCTATCGCCTGAAGGACTATGCCGGTCGCGACGACTGGCGAAACATCATCGTCATCCTCAATGCCAACCGCGAGAAGGCTACTGTCGACATTCCCAAGGGCATGTACACAGTGGTCTGTCAGGACGGCCAGATTGACGAGCAGTCTACCAACAAGATTTTCGGCCGCCGAACGACCGTCGGTCCACAGTCAGCATTAATTTTACACGATTAGAGATATGAAACGTTCATGGATGATAATGGCCCTTGCGGCTTTGACATTGACTATGAGTGCCAAGAAGACAGTGATTGACAGAATAGAGCCGACCGACTGGTTCGTTGGCATGAAGAACCCCGTGGTACAGCTGATGGTCTACGGGCAGGGCATCCGCGATGTTGCCAGTGTGACAACCGACTACCCTGGCGCTGTCATCGACAGTCTCGTCAGACTCGACTCGCCCAACTATCTGCTGGTTTACATGAACCTCAAGGAGGCCCAGCCAGGCACGATGACTTTGAAGTTCGGCAAGCAGAAAGTGCAATACCTCCTGAAAGCGCGCGAGATGAGCGGCGACAAGCGCATGGGCTTCACCAATGCCGACGTGCTCTATATGCTCATGCCCGACCGCTTTGCACAGGGCACCGGACATAACCCGCAGATCAAGGGGATGCGCACCTACGTGGAAGACCGCACGAAGCCGAGCCTCCGTCATGGCGGCGACCTCAACGGTATCCGCGAACATCTGGACTACTTCAAGGAGCTGGGTGTGACGGCACTCTGGTTTACACCGGTGCTGGAGAATGACTCGCCCGACGACGAGCAGGGCTTCTCGACCTATCACGGCTATGCCACCACCAATTACTATAAGGTGGATCCACGCTTCGGGTCGAACGAGGACTACAAGCGTCTCTGCGACGAGGCTCACAAGAAGGGACTGAAGATTGTGATGGACATGATTTTCAACCACAGCGGCTTTGAGCACCCCTGGACGCTCGACATGCCTACGAAGGATTGGCTGAACCTGCCGGAGTGGCTCAAGGAGTCGAATGGCACCTCGAACGCTCAGGGCACCAGCTTCCTCCAGACATCGTATAAGCTGACTCCCGTCGTAGACCCCTATGCCTCGAAGGTAGACCTGAAGGAGACCACTGAGGGCTGGTTCGTACCCACGATGCCCGACCTGAACCAGCACAACCCGCACCTGATGCGTTACCTCATACAGAACTCGTTCTGGTGGATTGAGACCGTCGGCATCGACGGCATCCGTATGGACACCTACCCCTATGCCTACGCAGAGCCCATGGCACAATGGATGAAGGAGCTCAACGAGGAGTATCCCAACTTCAACACCGTGGGAGAGACCTGGGTGACAGAGCCTGCCTATACCGCCACATGGCAGAAGGACTCAAAACTCACAGAGAACAACTCTCACCTCAAGACCGTGATGGACTTCTCGTTCTACGACAAGCTCAACCTGGCCAAGAACGAGGAGACGGACGGCAACTTCAACGGACTACAACGCCTGTACAACTCGTTCGTCTATGATTACCTGTATCCTAACCCGTCGAGCGTCATGGCGTTCATCGAGAACCACGACACCGACCGTTTCCTCGGCAAAGGACGCGACACGCTGGCCTTGAAACAGGCATTGGCACTGCTGCTCACCGTCAACCGCATCCCGCAACTGTACTACGGCACCGAGGTGCTGATGAACGGCACGAAGGAGGTGACCGACGGCAACGTGCGCAAGGACTTCCCCGGCGGTTTCCCCGGCGACCAGCACAACTGCTTCACCCGCGAAGGACGCACAAAGGCCGAGCAGTCGATGTTCCAATGGCTCAGCCGACTGCTGCACTGGCGTCAGGGCAACAAGGTCATCACCGAGGGTTGCCAGACGCAGTTCATTCCTTATAATGGTATCTACGTGATAGCCCGCCAGCTGAAGGGCAAGACCGTACTCACCGTACTCAACGGCACCAGCAAAGAGGCAACGATGCCGGTGAAACGCTATGCCGAAGTCATCGGTACAGCGACACGAGCCAAGGACGTACCGACCGGTCGTTTCGTCGATCTCTCTGCCGATGTGCAGTTGAAACCGCGCCAAAGTCTCGTCTTAGAATACTGATAAAGTAAGCCAAACCGTAGCAGTCCAGCCGTCAAATGTTAAAAAAGCGGCTGGACTGCTTCTTTTTTAGGGAGAATGTTTGGCNNTTATTGTTCTCTGTGATGCTGTCATTGGGAATGATGGGAGGACTAATAGTCTGTCCCACGTCAGTCATGGCATCTGTGGCCCAAGCGACCATCAAGGTCACTGGCCAAGTCATTGATTCCGACGGTGAGCCGCTGATCGGTGCCACCGTCAAGGTGAAAGGTGCTAAGACAGGAAGCGTGACCGACTTTGAGGGAAACTTCGCGTTGAGCGTCGCCGGTAATGCCACCCTGGTTGTGAGCTACGTAGGCTACAAAGACCTGGAGGTGGCCGTGCGCAACCGTACCAACGTAGGCCAGATCAAGCTGGAGTCCGACTCGCAGATGCTGGAGCAGGTGGTCGTCGTGGGTTATGGTACTCAGAAGAAGGCCGACCTGACGGGTTCGGTGGCTATCGTTAATGCCGACGAGCTGAAGCGCGTCTCGAACTCCAACATCTCAACGATGCTCGAAGGTAAGGTCGCCGGCGTACAGATTACCTCCGACGGTCAGCCCGGCGCAGACCCGTCGGTACGCATCCGTGGTATCGGCTCTTTCGGCAGCACCGCCCCGCTGTACGTGGTCGACGGTGTACCCATGGGAACCACCATCCGCGACTTCTCTCCGAACGACATCGAGACCATCCAGGTGCTGAAGGATGCATCGGCAGGCGCCATCTACGGTTCGCGCGCTGCTAACGGCGTGGTCATCATCACCACCAAGAACGGTAAGAAAGACCAGCCCCTGAAGGTTGACTACAAGGGCTATTTCGGTGTGGACAACATATCGAGCAGCGTCTACGACGTGATGAATGCCAGCCAGTACAGCCAGTATCTGGGTCAGGCCTGCGCCAACTCCAACACGCCGCTGGCCGGTGGTTACAAGCTGAACCCGCAAACCAACCGCTACGAGTTCCAGGACGGCACGAACACCAACTGGTTTGACGAGGTGTTCAAGACTGGTACTCGCCAGAACCATAACGTCAATCTGAGCGGTGGCGGCAAGAACAACACCTACAACATCGGTCTCGACTACTTCCAGCAGAAGGGTACGCTGGAAGGTGCCGGTCCCAACTACGAGCGCTTCACCGCCCGTGTGAACAATACGATGGAGACCAAGTTCATCCAGTTCCGCACCAGCCTCGTCTATTCGCACTCCAACCAGGACGGTATGGGTCTGTCGAATGCTTCAGAGTACGTACAGGGTCTCTATGGTGACGTGACGAACGTGCTGCGCGGCACGCTGCTGATGCAGCCTACTATCAAGGCTTATGACGATTCGACATGGTTGCTCGACGACAAGGTTGGCTCGGCCAGCAGCTACAACTACGACGCCTATGGCTATGGTGTCTATTACGACACCGTTCATGGTGACATCTCAGCATCCAATCCTCTGCTGGTCAATAATCTGCTGACCCGTAACACGGTGGTCGACCGCGTGGTAGGCACGGGGTCTGCCGACGTCGACCTGCTGAAGATGATCGGCCTGGAGCCCAAGAACCACAAGCTGACCTACAAGCTGAACCTGTCGTACAGCAAGACCTACGCGACAGACAAGACATGGGTGTCGGCATGGATTCAGAGCAACCGCGTCTATCTGGACAAGTCGAACGAGCGCCTCACCAAGGGAACTCGCCGCTATTCTGACTTCCTGGTTGAGAACACGCTGACCTATGATGGCACGCTGGGACTGCATCATCTGAACCTCGTTGTCGGTCAGACCTATCAGGAGGAGAACACCAACAACCTCACCGGTTGGGCCGTCAACTTCTCAGAGCCTTACTTCCTGCAGCTGCAGAATGGTGCCAACACCTATTCCTCATCATACGAATACAAGCACGCCATCACTTCGTTCATCGGACGTTTGAACTACGATTACGATGGTAAGTACCTCTTGTCAGTAGTGCTGCGCCGTGACGGCAGTTCGCGCCTCACCAAGGACATCCGCTGGGGCACGTTCCCATCAATCTCTATCGGTTGGCGTTTCGACAAGGAGAAATTCTTCCCCATCGACCATAACATCGTCAATATGTTCAAGGTGCGCGCCAGCTATGGTGAACTCGGTAACGAGGCCGCTGTCGGCGATTATGCCAACCTGGCCACGCTGTCACGTAACAACATGACCTATTCGTTCGGCAATACCCCCATCACGGGTTCTGCCATCTCCAACTTCGTGAATGCCGACATTGCATGGGAGAAGAAGAAGACCACCAACGTAGGTATCGACATTGCCATGTGGAACAACCGACTGGAGTTCACCGCCGAATGGTACAAGAACAAGTCAGAGGATCTGCACTATGGTGTGCCCGTGCCTGCCAATGCCGGTGTGGCCAACACGTCGGTGACGATGAACGCTGCCTCGATGGAGAACAGCGGTTTCGAGTTCTCTGCTACCTATCGTAACAGCGACCACCCCTTGAAGTGGCAGGTCAGTGCCAACCTGAGCACGCTGAAGAACAAGGTCACCTCGCTCGGCTTCGGCACCGAAAGCTACATCACTGGCGCCTACATCACTAAGGTGGGCGAGGAAGTCGGACAGTTCTATGGCTGGGAGTATGGCGGCATCATCCGCAACCAGGAGCAGCTCAATGCCCTCAACGAGTTCGGCCGTGTCACCCATAACAACAACGAACTGCGCAAGCAGGAGGCCAACCCCTCCTACTCGCCCGACCTTGTGGCCAAAGGCGGCTGGACCTACCAGGAAGGTGCCAACATCGGCGACTGCTGGTACTACGACCAGAACGAGGACGGTAAGATTGACGCCGGCGACCAGACGGTGCTGGGCAGCGGTCTGCCGAAGATCAACTACGGCCTGAGCGCCCGTGTGGAGTATAAGAACTTCGATCTGGCCATCTCTACCTACGGTGCACTCAACTACCATGTTTCCGACGACATCTGGAACAGCCTCAACTCTTGCTACGGCCCCGGCAACAAGGACGTCGATGTGCTCGATGCCAACAGCTGGTCGGCAGACAAGACGACCTATCTGTCGAGCGTCCCGCGTACCTATTACTCTAATAGCGCCACACTGGCTTGGAACGACCTGTTCAGCGAGCGCAAGATCCAGAACGCCGCTTACTGGAAGATTGCCAACATCGAGATTGGTTACAACTTCCCCGACAAGTGGTTCAATGGTATTATCACTGGAGTCCGTGCCTATGTCTCGGCTCAGAACCTCTACACCTTCACCAAGTACAAGGGCTACAATGTTGACTATGCCGGCGGCACGTTCACCCCGGGCTACAACTTCTGCTCATATCCCAGCGCACGCAGCTTCATGGGCGGTATCCTCTTGTCGTTCTAATTCAACAGTCATATTTCCACATATATCATGAACAATAAGATGAAACTATATAAATTATCATTTGCCCTGCTGCTGGGTCTCGGTACAATGACCTCGTGCAGCGACAAACTGGATGTCAGCGACCCTAACCGTCAGACATCCGAGACTTTTGGCAATTCAGCCGATGACCTGGAAGAGNNGCACCTACGCCCGCGTGGGTTACAACATCGACGTCACTCGCGGTGACGAGGTGTGGAACTCCTCGCAGGTATGGTACTTGCCCTTCGACGACATGAACGACCCCGTGACCGACGAGATCAATCAGTGGTCGTGGCGCGACTGGTACTACACCATCAACGTCTGCAACTTCATCCTGTCACGTGTCGGCGACGACAACAACGCGCTGTCTGCCCGCTACAAGCAGATCAAGGGTCAGGCGCTGTTCATCCGCGGTCTGGCATACTACAACCTGGCTGGTTACTATCAGAACCCGGCACTCATTACCGACTACAGCTCTTACTCGACCTTGGAGGGACTGTATGCTTCGAACTATAGCGAGGGCGACACCGATGGCAATGCCCAGTACGACCGCGTGCTCGACCAGGTGGAGAAGGATTTTGCCGAGGCCATGACACTGCTGCCCGCCAAGACTGCCGGTGGTCAGTGGAGCAGTGGCCGCGCCAACGCTGGAGCTGCCGCCGGCTACTACGCCCGCACGCTGATGGTTCGCCATAAGTACAGCGAGGCCCTGACCGTGCTGAAAGATATCATGAGCACCGCTGACGGCGGCAATCAGAAGTATGGTGAATACAAGCTGATGGCCAACTATGGCGACAACTTCCAGGAAGGCCCGTCATACGAGAACAACGACGAGAGCATCTTCGAGGTACAGTTCCTCGACCTCGAGTCGCAGGGAACCGACGACGAATGGACACCCGTCAACACCAGCCCGAATGCCACACAGGGTCACGCTATGGAGAGTAACTACGGCCCCGGCGACTTTGGCGGATGGGCCGACCTGTCGGTATCGCCCTGGCTGTATAACCTGTTCCTGGCCGAGACCACTACCGACCGCACTCTCGACCCGCGTCTCTATTGGACCGTCGGCACCTATGAGGATGCTTGGGCTAGTTATGCCTATGGCAACTCGTGCTACACCACAGCCATGACTTCCGACAACTTTGTTGTCACCAACAACGGCTACGGCGGTCTGCCCATTGCCAAGAACACCAACCTGCGCACGGGTATGTACGACAAGGTGGTCACCGGTCTGCACTGCGGTATCAACCTGCGACTGATGCGCTACAGCGACGTGCTGCTGCGTGCCGCCGAGTGCGAGAACGAGATCAACGGTCCTACCGCCGATGCCTTCAAGTGGATTGACAAAGTGCGCAGCCGTGCACGCCTGGCTAACCTCGACCAGTCGAAGTTCGACACCAAGGACAAGCTCTTCGAGCAGATTGCCAACGTAGAGCGCCCGAAGGAGTTCGGCTGCGAGTTCGGCCGTGGCTTCGACCTCATCCGCTGGGGATTCTTCTACAGCGCCGACCGTCTGCAGCAGCTCAAGGAGCACGCCGCCGTCAACTTCTGGACGAAGGCCAACTACAACAATGGTGTCTACACCTACACGCCGAAGGATGCCGTCGACTACAACGGCTGCAGCAAGAGCTCGTTCGACACCTTTGTACAGGGCCATGAGTTCCTGCCCATCTATCAGGGAACGCTCAATGCCAACCCCAACCTGGTGGGCAACTCTGCCAACAACAGCTCGAACAATGCCTCTTACTTCTCTGGCAAGGGATGGACGGTGCATCCCGTCGTGAAACTTTGATGAAATAGATAGTTTGATAATTGAAAAAAGAAACAATGACGATTATGAAAAATCTCAATAAGATAGCATCCGCCTTCAGCATGGCTGCCCTTGCACTGCTGATGCTGACGGGCTGCGAAGGCGCCGACTTGTACAGCCTCGATGCGCCAAACTGGATTTCTGAGAAGGCCGACTCCATCGCCGCAGCAAAGGCTGCCGCGGTGGTCACCCTGATACCTACGCCAGAAGAGCTGGGTACTGCCGACAACACGCAAGCGTGGTGGTCGGTGTTTACCGATGACATCAAACTCGACTCAGCGAAGACCTATAATATCCCCTTCACCAACTATGGCGGTTCTAGCAACTGGAATAACTTCGTCATCATCCTGCGCGACTCGACGAAAGCCCACGAGTACGCCATCCTGCGTGCCGACAACTGGGGTTGGGGTACCGGATGGGCCGGTGAGCAACTGTCTGAGCACTGCGATCCCGCCTTCGGTCCCGACACCGACAACAGAGACTGGAGCAAGTGGCTCAAGGCCATGAGCCGCGCACAGTGTAACGCTACCATCGTCAATAATGGTAACGGACTGGCTGACGTGAAGATTACTATGGTAGGTGCCGACGGCGTGACCTACACCCAGAACTACCTGAACATCAGTGGCATCGACAAGGACAATGTCTTCCTGTCGTTCACCGTGGACAACAGCCATGTGATATTCGGTAAGCCCGTCGAAATTCCCGACAGCGACCCTGCATCCATGGAGCTCAAGGGCATTCCTAATGAAGTGCTGGTGGGCACAACGTTCGAGGAGGCCATGGCAAACGTCACGGCTGAGGTAACGTTTGAGGACGGCATGACGAAGACCATCGCCTTAGAGGATTTGCAGATAGAGGCTGTTCCCGACTTTGAAACAGCGGGTACGAAGACCTTCGTTGCCGTCTACAACAAGACCTACAAGGGCGAGAACTGCAACAAACCGCTGATTGCTACCAAGCTCTTCAACATTGTCAGCTCACTCTCAGCCTTTACCGAGACCGTCGTCGTGCCCTCAACGTTAACATTGGGTGCCGAGGACAACACGTCGGAATTCTGGGGAGCACATACTGAGAACATCAAGGTAGAGCCCATGGAGACAAAGGTGGTGAACTTCACCAACTATACGCCGAGCAAAGACAACTGGACTAATTTCGTCGTTGTACTCTGTAAGGCCGACAACGCCGAATATGCCGTGGTTCGCGCCGACAACTTTGGCTGGGGCGCTGGCTACGCTGCCTGCACACTGGCGATGGAGGAAGGCAGAGACTGGGACAGCTGGAGGGCTGCCATGAACGGTGCCAAGGTTACTGCCTACATCACAAACAATGGTGATGGTACTGCTAACGTGAAAGCTGTCATGACTGGCAACGATGGCAAGACTTACACGCAGGAATACAAGGGCATCGACGGCATCGACGCTGAAAACCTCTACTTCCGTTTCACCGTCGACCACTGCCACCTGACGTTCGACCGTGTGGTGGGTGCCACCGATAACTCCTCAGAATTCTGGGGGGCACATTCTCCCAATGTCAAGGTGAGCGCCAATCAGGTTTGCATGGCCAAATTCACCAATTACACGCCGGGCGCAGACAACTGGAACAACTTCGTCATTGTACTCTGTAAGGCCGACAACACCGAGTATGCCGTGGTTCGCGCCGACAACTTTGGCTGGGGCACCGGCTATGCCGCCTGCACGCCAGCAATGGAGGAAGGCAGAGACTGGGGTGCATGGAAGTCGGCCATGAACGGTGCCAAGGTTACTGTTCAGATCAACAATACCGGCAATGGTACCGCTGACGTGAAGGCTGTGATGACTGGCAACGACGGCAAGACATACACTCAGGACTATATCGGCATCAACGGCATCGACGCCGACGACCTCTACTTCCGTTTCACCATCGACCACAGCCACCTCGTGCTCGAGTAAACTCCTCCGTGTGAATAACCTAGAATTACAACAAAATAAAATACAAGAATCATGAACAAGCAAAATATCAAATACTGGCTGATGGGAACAGCCTGTCTGGGATTGCTTACCGCCGTCACGGGATGTAAGGACGATGATTTCCCCGACGGCACCATTCCCAGCGCAACGCCTAATTCACCGAAAGAAATCACCGAGCGAGTGCTGTGGCCCTCTAACCTGGCACGCGTCAGTGTACACGACCCCAGTATCGTCTACGACCTGTCTCTTATACAC
>LXOW01196799.1_pt1 | contig 12682 bp, 13 predicted proteins | sample 1368591 | NCBI WGS metagenome assembly LXOW01 (sample SAMN04884650, study PRJNA319009) | bovine gut metagenome | isolation source: Cow rumen | host: Bos taurus | place: Italy: Legnaro (PD) | collected 2014-07-09
AATGACGTAAAAAAAATCATTTTTTTCTTGCCATTTCAAAAATTCTTTGTAATTTTGCCATGTTTTTAATCAAAAATTGCGACGAAAAATTAGTCATTATTTTAATACGTGTCAAGAAAAATTTTAAAATTTTTGCTATGTTATTCAGTACCAATATAAAATTTTTGCGTAAGAGGCGCTCGAAGACGCAGGATGACGTCGCCACGGCGCTCAACATGAAGCGTTCGACGCTCAGCGGATACGAAAACGAGGTGTCGGAGCCCAACATTGAGGCACTCGTCTCGCTGTCGAAATACTTCAACGTCGCCATCGACACATTAATAAAGGTGGATCTTACGAAGATTGGCGAGTTCCAGCTCAGCCAGCTCGAGCGAGGCTACGACGTGCACCTCAAAGGCAGCAACATCAGGGTGCTCGCCACCACCGTCGACAGCGGCAACCGCGAGAACATCGAGCTCGTCTCAGAGCGCGCAAAGGCAGGATACACCACAGGTTACGCCGACCCTGACTACATTCGTGTGCTTCCTACATTCCAGCTGCCGTTCCTGTCGAAGGAAAGGAAATACCGCACCTTCCAGATCAGCGGTGACTCGATGCTGCCTATCCCCGACAAGTCGTATGTGACAGGCGAATACGTCCTCGACTGGCATAACATCCACGACAAACAGGCTTATATCATCCTCACCATCGACGACGGCATTGTGTTCAAAATCGTTGAAAATCATATCGCTGACGGCTATCTGAGGCTTCATTCGCTGAATCCGATGTACGAGCCGTTCGAGATTCCGCTCAACGAGATAAAAGAGGTGTGGAAATTCGTTCATTACATCAGCTCGGAGATGCCTGAAAGCATGAATCAGCCGCGCGAGCAGCAGCTCATCGACACCATCAAAGACCTGAAAAAGCAGGTTCAAGCCATTCAACTGAAGCTGAATCTTTAAAATTTTTCAGATTTTTCTGGCATTTTCAAAAAAAATACCTAATTTTGCGATGTCCTTAACATTTGTTGAAATTTTTTTTAAACATTTAGCAATATGAAAAAAGTATTCTTCTCATTGATGCTCATCGCAGCATTGGCAGCAGGATTCACAGGCTGCAAAAAAGACGAAAACACTTCAACCAGTCACTCACAGAAATTCTCTTTAGGTGAGACAAATTATGATGTCAAAAATGCCCTCGCCATTACAAATATCGCAGGTGAAGGTACCGACATCTACAACGCCATAGTGTTATGCGATGCCAACCTCAATAACAACAACGGTGGCGAAGGCCGAGGCGTAATCATTGCTTTCAAAGGTGACATCACCGGTGGAACATACACTTTGTCAGACAACGAGACAGCCTATCCGAAATATGCATTCACAAGCCTCAACATCGCCGACATCGCAAGTTTCGACATCGAAAACATCTTTGATAATGGCGAGGCTTATATCGGCATCACTGGCTCATTCACCCTCGAAATTGATGGTGACACATACACAATCACAACAGAAGGCATCGAGGTTGAAAATGTAGAAGATCCAACAGTTTTAGAGACTTCATCAGTCGACTACGAAGGCGCTCCTGCAGTTTACGAGCTCGCAACAGTCATCAGCGGCAACCTCAACAATGAAGTAATCGCAACAGCAGGCAGAACAAAATACAACCTGATGTTCATTGAGACCCAAATCGCAGCTTTCATCACTTATAGCGGCAACTTTATTGGTCTCACATCAACATCATCATTCGCAGAAGGTCTTCCTGTTGGAGAATTCACAAACAACGACTTCCCTATCATTTATCTGGAAGGCATGGACATCAACTCACCTAAGTTCGCCACAAGCGGCAACATCGTGATTGCAAAAGACGGTGACATTTACACCATCGACATCACCGATGCAACTATCAGCGGCGATAATTACGAGATGCACTATGAGGGAACCCTCCCATTCTTTGATTTCCCATTCTAAGGAAACCTATCATAAAAAAAGCGGCGTCACGCTCAAGCGTGACGCCGCTTTTTTGTTCCAAAGCAAACTAAACAGTAAACCGTAAACGGTAAACTATAAACTATTTCCCCCAATATTCAAACGTTTCCAGTTCTTTCAGCAGCTCATTCACTGCGGCTTCAAGCTGTTCGTCTATGCCTTGCGCGAGTTTCTCCGGAGTGTTCTTAACCTTGATATCAGGTTCCAGCTGGCTGTTTTCCAGATAGTTGCCTTCTTCGGTGCGATAGCCAATGACAGGCAATCCGAAATAAAGGGTGTTGTCCTGCAATGTCTCCCAAGTGACGCTGCTCATGGTGCCAGGTACCGGCATTCCCACGAGTTTACCCATGTTTTTATGCTTGTAAACCCAAGGTGTTCCGTGAGCGTTGCTGTAATTTGCCTCACCGATAATCATAATCGAAGGCTTCACGTAACGGCGTGACGGCATGACGCAAGCCACAGTGTCGCGGATAACCTGCTCGAGATATTTCTCGCCTGAGAACAAGATTTCTATATCTTCATGCAAACGGCCGCCGCCATTGAAACGGGTGTCGATGACGATGCCTTTACGGAGATTGTATTTTCCTAAGATATCAGCATAAACATCGCGATAGCTGGCATCGCCCATACTCTTGATATGGACGTAACCGAGACGACCATCTGACAAGCTGTCAACGATATGTGCGTTGCGTTTTATCCAGCGTTTGTAAAGCAAATCGTTCTGTGCGCCTTTCGAAATAGGCTTCACCACCTCGTCCCAATGTTTCTTTGTTTTCGGGCTGTAGATTGAAACGAGAACAGTCTTTCCAGATTTCTTGTTCAACAGCGGGAAATAGTCCATATCTTTTGTAATCTCAACGCCGTCAATCTTTTCGATGATGTCACCAGCTTTCACTGCCGATGTTTTCTTGTCAAATGGACCATATTCCAAGACCTCTTCAATACGAAGTCCGTCTTTGTCATAATTCCAGTCGAAAAGCAGACCCAGCTGAGCCGTAGCATCGCCGTTAGAGCCGCCACGATAGCCTGAGCCTGAATGTGAGACGTTGAGTTCACCGAGCACTTCGCTCAACAACTCAGCGAAATCGTAGTTATTATTAATATGTGCCAAGAAAGGATAGAAATCTATCTTGATCTGCTCGAAATCAGCACCGTTATGGTCGCGGCGGAACAGACGTTTGCTTTCCTGCAGGAACACGTGGTTGTACATGTATTCACGCTCAGCGGCGCGGTCGAGCTCCATGGTGGCATCATATTTAATAGATGTAGCCTTGCCACCCTTGGTATCTATCTTCTGAAGGTTACCGCCAGAAAGCACGTAGATGTTATCACCTTTTTTATTTAAAACCAGATTGGCGCCGCCAGCATCGAGTTTCTTCAAAATCTTCGTTGATTTCTCACGAACGTCGAGTTCCCAAAGGTCATAACCCTTTTCAAACGAGNNTCGGAGTGAGACGGACGACACGCTCATCAAGCCTATCCAATTCAATATCAATAGGTTTTACCTCATCCTTCTTATCCTTCTTATCTTTCTTATCTTTCTTATCCTTACTATCCTTCTTATCATCTTTATTATCCTTCTTATCTTTGGCTTCGTTTTCTTTCTTCATGATTTCAAATTCCTCTTTTGAAAGTTTGAACTTGTCGTAAGCCTCCTGGTTCATGAAGCAGATGAAAGCGTCGTTTTGGCTGCCCCACGATGCGTGTGAGCGCATGCCGTAACGGTTTGAGTAGAAGGTAACTGCATTGCCGTCCAAAGCCCAGCTCGGACCTCCTGTGATGTAGCCGTCGTTGGTGATGTTGTAAATCTTCATGTCGCCGTCTGCTGAAACTATGCCGACATCAGAATAAGGGTCACGCATATTGGTGATTAGAGTCAGAGCAAACCACTTGCTGTCTGGAGACCATTGATATTCAAAAAGATAGGGACTTGTCCCATAATGTTGGGTGCCGTCAGTTATCTGGCGCACCTTCTTTGAATCCAAATTTATGACCTTCAAGAACTTACGGTCTTCGATGAATGCTATCTCNNGCGGTGCTGTGCGCTCGATGCCGTCATCGCCAAACAGACACTTCTCTTCAATCAAGGTGGCATATGCAAAATTGAGGTCTTCCTTGCGGGTCATCTTTGCAATATAAAGATTGTAATAGCCATCACGTTCCGAGGTATAAACCAGCATCTTGCCATCAGGCGAGAACGACGGATCTGATTCAGCCTCAGCAGTATGCGTAATCTGCTTGGTGGTCTGGTATTCGTCGGAAGTGACGAAAACCTCACCACGTGACACGAAGGCGATGAGGTTGCCTTCAGGTGTTATCGTGAGGTCGGTAGCGCCACCGAACTTGCCGCGCTCCACCACATTTTCCTGATCGTTGACAATCTGAATATTAACTTTTTGAGGCTCCTGCCCTATCGTTTGGGTATAAATCTCACCCTGATAGCCGTAGCATAATGTTCCATCATTGGCGACGCTCAAGAAACGCACCGGATAAGTCTTGAAATTTGAGACTTGAACTGGCTCAAATTTAGCCGGCCACTGCATCATATAAACATTCTGGCTGTTGCGTCCTGCCGGCTCGCTGAGATAAACAAACGACTTATGATCCGGCATGAACACTGGCTCGCGGTCCTCTCCGATGTTGGTAGTCAATATCTTATGAGTCTTTTCCTTGGCATTGTAATAAACGATGTCGCGTGCCACCGACGACACCTGATGCTTGCGCCAAATGTTCTCGCTGCCTTTGCGGTCGTAGTAAAGGAACGACTCGCCGTCGCTGTCGAATGATACCGAGCACACGGTGGCAGCGGTGACTTGCTGAGGACGTCCGCCTTCAACCGACACCTTATATAATTCTGTGAGCCAACCCGAGGCAAACTGTGCGTCTTTGGCATCTTTTTGAATCATAGCACTGTAGTAAATCTCAGTGTCGTCAGGCGAAAACGCCAATGGAGTCTCGTTTGCCGAGTTTGTAGTGACACGTTTTGGCGCGCCACCATTCACCGACATGGTGTAGATGTCGAAATTGCCGTTACGGTCGGTGGCAAAAGCGATAGTGTTGCCATCGTGCGACCAAATCGGGTTGTAGTCGTATGCCGTCGAAGTAGTCAGCTGATGAGCTGTACCGCCTTTAGAATCAACGACATAGATATCGCCTTTATAGGTGAAAGCGATTTTGTCGCCGTTTGGTGAGATTTGGTTGTAACGCATCCATAACGGTTGCTGCGCCAACGATGTCATTGCAAGAAATGACGTGATTAATGCAAGGAATAATTTTTTCATAGAAATTTATTTTAACGATGCAAAATTAACAAAAAAATTGTAATTTTACACTTTTAAATTTTGACAAAATTATGGAATTGAATTTGAAGCGTCCGATAGCGTTTTTTGATTTGGAAACGACGGGGTTAAATATAATGCACGACCGCATTGTAGAGGTTAGCGTATTGAGAATCAATGTGAACGGCACTCAGGAGCAGCGCACCTGGCGCATCAACCCGGGCATCCCTATTCCGCCCGAGACGACGGCAATACATGGCATCAGCGACGCCGATGTGGCACACGAAAAGACGTTCAAACAAGCCGCACCGGAGATCTCAAAGTTTTTCGGAAATTGCGACCTCGCAGGATATAACATTTTGAAGTTCGACCTCCCGATGCTCGTCGAGGAGTTCATCCGCGCAGGCGTCAACTTCGACCCGAAAGACCGTCAGCTCATCGACGTGATGAATATCTTCATGAAAATGGAGCCAAGGACATTGAAAGGCGCCTACCGATTCTTCCTCAACAAAGAGCTCGACAACGCACACTCAGCCAACGCCGACACCTTTGCCACTTACGAGGTTCTGACAGCCATGCTCGACCGTTATAAAGACACCGAATACACTGATTTTAAAGGTGTTACATCGAAACCTATCGTAAATGACATGACTGAGCTGGCACAGTTCTCCTCACATCATCAAAATGCCGACCTCATGGGACAAATCGTTTACGACGAGCAAGGCAAAGCCGTCTTTAAATTCGGCAAACACAAGGACGAACGCGTGGAAGACGTTTTCCGCAAAGAGCCTCAATATTACGACTGGATTATGAAAAGCGACTTCCCGGAATACACCAAGCGCGTGGTGACAAAGCTGCGCTATCCGGACAGAAATATTAGTTTTTAAAAGGGAATTATTAACATTAAATAATCAAATATGAAAAAATTATTCTTAATCACAGTTTTAATGACCATGTCATTCCTGGGTTTTTCACAAGATTGGTTCGGTTTCAATAGATACAAAGCCGACAACGATATCATCATAGCAAATAAAGAATACCCCGACGTCGTCTTCATGGGCAACTCCATCACCGACAACTGGGCGTATTTCCATCCTGACTTCTTCATCAGCAACAACTACTGCGGAAGAGGTATCGGCGGACAGACCTCAGCTCAGATGCTGGTGCGTTTCACTGCCGACGTCATCGCTTTGCATCCTAAAGCAGTGGTCATCATGGCAGGCACTAACGACGTGGCGCACAATGACTTATATGTCGAGCCGGAGCATGTCATCGAAAACATCATCGCGATGTGCGAGCTCGCCAAAGCCAACGGCATAATTCCTATTATCAGCTCGATACCGCCATGCTCGGAGTTCTGCTGGCGCACAGAAATAAAAAATGCGGCAAAGACCATAGCCGGCCTTAATAATGAATTAAAGGCTTACGCCAAAAAGAATAATTTCGTTTACGTCGATTACTATTCAGCTCTTGCCGACAAAAACGGCAGTTTCCCGTTGACACTCAGCGACGACGGCTGCCATCCGCTTCCAGACACCTATTTCACGATGGAGGAAATGGTGAAAAAAGCGATTAACAAAGCATTAAAGTAATCAGTTTTTAGAGTATTGTGCTGGGGTCTCGCCGGTGATGTCGTGAAACACTCTCTGGAAGTGCGAGCGGCTGATGCCACAGTGGTCGGCGACCGCTTCGACAGACCATTCCGGATGCTGTTTGATGGTGCGTTTCGCCTCTTCCACTCGCAACTCGGTGATCCAGCGCGAATATGAGGAATAGCCTTTATTTCTTATCCATGCCGAAAGCATATACAATGGCAGTTGCATCTCAGCGGCTGCCATTGGTTTTGTGACGCCGCTCTTCAGATATGAGCCATCCTCAATCCAATTTGCGACCGTCTCATCCNNTCGTTGACATCCTCCTCTTTTTGCTCGGCAAATTGTTCAGCCTCCTCCACATGTTGCGAAGCGCCTGTGATGACATATCGCACGAAGCAGAACCACATATAAAAAATACCTACAAAAAGCGAAATCGCGAAGCAAGCGAGAAACCATCCGCCGCTGAAGATGATAAGCGGCACCAGCACTGTCGTGAACGACATTATCACTATCGTAAACTTCATCCATCTAAGGAGTCCGCTACGGTCCTGATCGTAATAATCGGCGAGCACCAGCTCCATTCGCGACACCTCGCGGAGATGAAGCCAGCTATAGTAAATCTGCATCACGCTGTACGCGAAACTTGCAAGTATCTCTGAATAAAGCAGCCGTCTCGACCCTTCACCGCCCACGATGCCGTATGACAAGAGAGCCAACGCAATCAGCCATGTAGGGATGCCCGCCAGCCATTCAAAGCGGCTGATGCGACCTTGACGTTCAAGGTTAAGGATGTTGAGCGACATCAACGCCGCTGCCGGGATAAAAAACACCAGATTTATCATCACAGCCTGTTCCATGCTCGTCGCGCGGCTCCCGCTGATGTACTGAATCAGGAACTGCACGCCTATCAGCATGAGACCGCCAGTCATGAGCCAACGCGAACGGTTAGCCACTCGGTTTTCACTCACCCTACGAGGCAGAAACAACACGAGCGCCAACGCCATCAGCGTCATCAATAACACTGCCGAAAACTGCATTTCCTTCATCGTACCTATTATTATTTTTAAGGCGCAAAAATACAAAAAAATAACTAAAAATAATTTAAAAAAACACATCATTATATCAAAAAAACGATTATCTTTNNGAATTGTTTTCGAGACCGGTACGTGCAGGTAAACGCACATATTTTTTCGATGTGAAAGCAACAAGAGGCGATGAGAAATACATCACCATCACAGAAAGCAAGCGCCGTTTCAGCAATGAGCAGAACCGCTTCTTCTATGAAAAACACAAAATATTCCTTTACAAAGAAGACTTCGAGAAATTTGCCAACGCCCTTAAGGAAACCCTTAATTTTATTGAGACTGGCGAATATCCGGAAGGCTATTTCGACGAGCCGAAAGGCTATGACGAGCCAAACGAAGGCGAGATGAAAGACGATGTCGAAGATTGGTTCAACGACATGGAGAAGAAATAAACAGGATAAATAAAGATAAATAAGGATAAGAAGGATAAGAGGGAGCAATTCCTTTTATCCTTCTTAACTTTTTATCCTTTAGAAATTTATTTTTTTATTTAGGTATTCCAAAAATTTTCCGTATCTTTGTACGTTTAAATATAACACATATTTTTTAGCAATGGGAAAGATTATCGCGATAGCAAATCAGAAGGGCGGTGTAGGCAAAACGACCACCGCGATTAACCTGGCGGCAAGTCTGGCAGTGTTGGAACACAAGACGTTACTNNCATCTACGAATGCATCATCGACCACATCGACCCGCGTACGATAATAAAGGAAACGGAGACACCGAACCTGTTCCTTCTGCCGGCACATATCGACCTCGTGGGCGCTGAGATAGAAATCATCAACGTGCCGCAACGCGAGCAGATGATGCGTAACTGCCTCGCCCCTATCAGAGACGAATACGACTTCATCATCATCGACTGCTCGCCGTCGCTCGGTCTCATCACCGTCAACTCGCTGACAGCCGCCGACTCGGTGATAATCCCAGTGCAATGCCAATATTTCGCACTCGAAGGCCTCGGCAAGCTACTCAACACCATCAAGATAGTGCAGTCACGCTTCAACCAAGACCTCGACATTGAAGGCATACTGTTGACGATGTTCGACAGCCGCACACGCATCTCCAAACAGGTGGTGGATGAAGTCAAGACACATTTCCAGACCATGGTGTTCGACACCATCATCAACGTGAACACACGTCTCAGCGAGGCGCCGAGCTACGGACAGCCCATCATCATGCACGACGCGGCAAGCAGCGGAGCCATCAACTACATCAACCTTGCACGCGAGATTATAGAACGTAACATCTAAGGAAAAATGACAACACCAAATAAGAAAAGAGGACTCGGTCGCGGCCTCGACGCCATATTGCAAAGTCCTGAGACGGACATCACTTCAGTAGACATCTCAGGCAACTATGTGGCGGGCGCCATAGCACAGATTGATATAGAAAAAATCGAGACGAACCCGTTCCAGCCGAGAACCGACTTCGACGAGACAGCGCTCAACGAGCTCACGGAATCGATAAAAAACCAAGGCGTCATCCAGCCTGTGACAGTGCGCAAGATGGGCTACGACAAATACCAGCTCATCTCCGGCGAACGCCGTCTGCGCGCATCCAAGATGGCAGGACTCAAGACCATCCCGGTGTTCATCCGCGTGGCTAACGACGAGCAGATGCTCGAGATGGCACTCATCGAGAATATACACCGTGAGAACCTCAACGCCATAGAAGTGGCGATTTCTTATCAAAGACTGCTCGAAGAATGCAAGCTCACCCAAGACCAGCTTTCCGAGAAAGTAGGCAAAGACCGCTCAACAGTGGCCAACTTCCTGAGATTGCTGAAGCTTCCGGCAGAGATCCAGATCGCCATCCGTGACGGATATATCACAATGGGACACGCCAAGGCTTTGATCAACATCAACGACAAGTCAAAGCAGCTCATCATCTTGAAACGTATCATCGACGAAGACCTTAGCGTGCGTCAGGTGGAGATGCTGGCTCGCGAGCAAACGCCGGTGAAGAAACAAAAAGACGTACTCCCGGAGAGTTATAAGATACAAGCAGAGACTTTGGCGAAAGCCCTCAAGATGGGTGTGAAAGTTAGTCGCGACAGCAAAGGCAAAGGCTCTCTGACAATCAACTTCAAAAACGACGAAGAGTTTGAAAGACTCATCGACTTCATAAACAAAGGCAATTGATAATGAAACGGTTAGGACTGTTATTGATATTACTTACACTTGCATGGCAAGGCATCAAAGCTCAAGACACCATTATCTTGACGCAGGATGACCCTGTCCAGACCGCAAGCATCAAAAGCAGCCACAGTCCGAAAAAAGCCACACTGCTCGCCCTCATCCCGGGCGCCGGACAGGCTTACAACCACAAATATTGGAAGATGCCGATAGTTTATGCAGGCTTCGGCGTGACGACATATTTCGCCATCACAAACGGCAAAGATTATCATCTTTACAGAGATGCCTACGACTACAAGATGGGCATCAAAACCGACGTCAGCCAAGATGCCATCGACGAATCGAAGAAATATACCGAAGACAACCTCATCACCTTGCGTGACTATTATCGCGGCAACATGGAGCTCAGCTGGATCATCACGGCAGCGTGGTACATACTTCAGATCATCGACGCCAACGTCGACGCCCACTTCTTCTATTATGACGTGGGCGACGACCTGACATTACACGTAGAACCGCAGTTCAACCCGATAAATGAGGTTAATTTCGGACACGGAAACACTTTAGGATTAACATTGAAACTTAATTTTTAAATGAAAATAGTAATACTTGGATATGGCAAGATGGGCCACGAAGTGGAGCAGATAGCTCTACAGCGCGGGCATGAGGTGGTATACCGCATCGACACCGAACAGGACTGGTACTACAACATCGACGGCATCGCCGATTGCGACGTGGTGATAGAGTTCAGCACACCTGCCACCGCCATCGCCAACATCGAGAAATGCTTTGAGCTCGACATCCCGATGGTCATCGGCACCACCGGATGGTACGAGCACCTCGACGAAATCAGCAGCCGCTGCAAGAATGAGGGTCATACGCTGTTTTATGCGCCTAACTTCAGCATCGGCATGAATTTTGTCTTTAAACTGAATAAAGAAATGGCAAGATTCGCTCAAAAATATGACTATCAGTTGGATATCACCGAAACGCATCATATCCACAAGCTCGACAAGCCAAGCGGGACAGCGATAAAACTTGCCGAGGACATCATCGACAACAACGAAAATTATGAATATTGGATGCTTGACGACGAAGACGAACCTTTGAATGACGATGCCAAGATGCTGAGAGTCAATGCCATCAGGGAAGGTGAAGTGTTCGGCATCCACGAAATCAAGGCGTTGTCCGACTGCGACGAGATAACACTGCGCCACGAGGCGTTCAGCCGCAAAGGATTCGCCACCGGCGCCGTCATCGCCGCAGAGTTTATACNNGATAGAGAGTTAAGAGTTAAGAGTTAAAAGTTAAAAGTTAAAAGTTAAAAGTTAAAAGTTTAGAATTATGGAAATGTTAATGACAATACTGTTGCTGCCACTGTTTTTTTCAATTTGTGCAGCGTTCTGCTACAAATTCTATGAAGGCGCCGGATACAGCAAAAACACCGCTTTCATCCCTTATTACAACCTTTATATCTTATCGAGAATCATAGGATGGAATAAATGGTGGTGCTATGTTTTGCTGATATTCCCGTATATCAACACTTTCATGGCATTTCTGATGTTCATCGAGTTGGCTAAATGCTACAACAGATTCAGCTTCGGCGAAATCGTGGCTGCGGGCTTCTTCCCTTACGTCTATTTCCCGATTTTGAGCAAGAAAAACGTGACATATCACGATCCGAGAACGACGGTGCGTCCACCTAAAGGCTGGGTGCGCGACTGGCTCGACGCCATCCTCTGGGCAGTGTTCGCCGCATTGATTATCAGGACTTTCCTCTTCGAGATGTACACCATCCCGTCGTCAAGTATGGAAGGCACCCTCATGACCGGCGACTACCTCCTCGTGAGCAAGATAGGCTACGGACCACGCTTCCCCAACACACCGCTCAGCTTCCCGTTTGTGCATCACACCATGCCTTGGTCAAAAACGATGAAGTCATACATCGAATGGCCACAATGCGGTTACTGGCGCTTGCCTGGCTTCAGCAGCATCAAACGCAACGACCCTATAGTGTTTAACTTCCCTGCTGGCGATACCGTGAGCGAGGTATATCAGAGCAATGTCACTTATTATCAGTTAGTTAGAAGATACGGCAGAGAACGTGTCAACAACGACAAAGCCAACTTCGGCAGAATCATCACACGACCAGTTGATAAGCGCGAGAACTATGTGAAACGCCTCATCGCCTTGCCTGGCGACACCCTCCAAATCATCGACGGAGTGGTGTATATCAACGGCGAGATGGGCTATCAGCCGCCATTTATGCAACATAATTATCTTGTAAAAATCAACGGTAACAGCTTAAATCCTAAGATTTTGGAAAGATACGGCATCTATGAAGGATATAGGACCCCTGTCGCTAACGAGTTCATCCTGAATATGAACGCCACGACAGCCCAAGAGTTCGCAAAACAGTCGTTCGTGACCGAGGTGACAAAGGTCGTATCGCCTGCCGGCACTGAGGTTTCGCAAGAGATCTTCCCTAACGACACTTTGCATTTCAAATGGAACGTCGACAACTTCGGACCTATTGTGATCCCACAGGAAGGCGTCACCGTAAAAATCACTCCTGAAAACATAGCGCTTTACGAACGCTGCATCACGGCATACGAACATAAC
>LXOW01366453.1_pt2 | contig 12663 bp, 25 predicted proteins | sample 1368591 | NCBI WGS metagenome assembly LXOW01 (sample SAMN04884650, study PRJNA319009) | bovine gut metagenome | isolation source: Cow rumen | host: Bos taurus | place: Italy: Legnaro (PD) | collected 2014-07-09
TTGTGCGGAATCGGAGTTACGTCTTTAATGGAGTTAACTTCGAGACCGGTAGCCTGTAAAGCGCGGATTGCAGCTTCACGGCCGGCGCCGGGGCCCTTAACATATACTTCAACGGTTTTCATGCCATGTTCCATTGCAGCTTTGGTAGCGGTTTCTGCTGCCATCTGTGCTGCGAACGGGGTGCTCTTGCGGCTTCCGCGGAAGCCCATTTCACCGGCAGAAGCCCAGCTGATTACATTGCCGTTCAAATCGGTGATCGTAACCAGCGTGTTGTTAAAAGTGGATTTAATATGCGCAGCGCCGGCAACGACGTTTTTGCTTACTTTCTTTTTGTTGCGAACTACTTTTTTTCCTGCCACTTCTTATTTACCCTCCTCTACTGATTACTTCTTGCCCTGGCCCTTTTTGGGACCCTTGCGGGTACGGGCGTTGTTTTTGGTGTTCTGGCCGCGAACGGGCAGACCGGCGCGATGTCTTCTGCCGCGATAGCTGCCAATTTCTACCAGACGTTTAATGTTGAGGGATTCCTCACGGCGGAGGTCGCCTTCCACCTTGTAATCTCTGTCCACAACCTCACGAATTTTCGCAACTTCGCCTTCGGTCAGATCGCGAACACGGGTATCGGGATTGATACCGGTCTTTGCCAGGATCTCACGGGATAAGGTAAGACCGATACCGAAAATATAGGGCAGCGCATATTCTACACGCTTATCATTCGGTAAATCGACACCAGCAATACGTGCCATTCAAGTGTACCTCCTTCTTAACCTTGTCTTTGTTTATGCTTCGGATTTTCGCAAATGACCATAACGCGGCCTTTGCGTTTGATAATTTTGCATTTTTCGCAAATACGTTTTACAGACGGTCTGACTTTCATTTTCTACCTCCTCAGTGTCTGTGCCGGTTTATTTATACCGGTAGGTGATTCTTCCACGGTTCAAATCATAAGGTGTCAGTTCCACTGTCACTCTGTCGCCGGGTAAGATTTTGATGAAGTTCATACGGATCTTACCGGAAATATGAGCCAGTATCTCATGATTATTCTGTAACTTAACCTTGAACATAGCATTGGGAAGCGATTCCAGAATCGTGCCTTCCACTTCGATTACATCCTGCTTTGACACAGATCCTTACCTCCCTGCCCGTTCTTCAAGGCTTGCCTTTACATCGGCATAAACTTTGTCGATAGCCTGCGTTCCGTCAATTTCCAGATAAACGCCCTGCTTCTTATAGTATTCAATCAGGGGTTCCGTCTGGGAATGATATGCCTTCAGGCGGTTCTTAACGGTTTCTTCTTTATCATCATCACGCTGATAAAGGCTGCCGCTGCATTTATCGCAGACACCTTCCACTTTCGTGGGATTGAAGGAAACATGGTAGGTTGCGCCGCAGGCCTTGCAGATGCGCCGCCCCGTTACACGGGATACCAGTTCGCCATCCGGTACGACAATATTTACTACGCCGGTCAGTTTGATCCCCAGATCGTTCAGGATTCCGTCCAGTGCAACAGCCTGTTCTTCCGTACGGGGAAACCCGTCTAAAATGAAACCTTTTGCACATTCCGGTTTAGACAAACCTTCCCGTACAATTCCGATTGTTACAACGTCCGGTACCAGTCCGCCGGCATCCATGTATTTTTTAGCTTCTTTTCCCAGCTCCGTGCCCTGCTTTACAGCAGCCCGGAACATATCACCGGTGGAGATATGGGGAATTTTATACGTTTCGACAAGCTTTTCAGCCTGAGTACCTTTTCCGGCACCAGGAGGTCCCATTAAAAGAATATACATCTGTTTATCCTCCTTTACTTCATAAAGCCCTGGTAATGACGTACCAAAGCCAGCGACTCAATCTGTTTCATTGTATCCAGTGCAACACCGACGACGATCAGCAGAGATGTGCCGCCGATGTAGATACCCTCGATACCGGTCAGGTACACGATGATGTGGGGCATCATGGCAATCAGGGCCAGGAATATGGCGCCTGACAGCGTAATACGCGTCATGACCATGTCCAGATAATCGGTAGTCGGTTTGCCGGGCCGCAGCCCCGGGATAAACCCGCCCATCTTCTTGATATTCTCACTCATGTTCTTGATATCCAGCGTAACCGCGGTGTAGAAGAACGTGAAGAATATAATCAGGATGATATACAATGCAGTTTGCAGCGGCGTGCCCCATGCAAAATACCCTGCAATTTTCTGAACCCAGGGTACTTTTACAAACTGTCCGATCGTAGCCGGAAGCATCAGAAGTGACGAAGCAAAGATAATGGGGATTACGCCTGCCTGGTTCACCTTCAAGGGAATGTAACTGCTGTGACCGCCATACATCTTACGGCCTACGATACGTTTNNGTACCTACATTCAGATATTTTGCCAGCGTGGAGATGCCGTCCGGGAGGCGGGAAACGATACCCGCAAAGATGATCAGGGAGATACCGTTGCCGATACCTTTCTGCGTAATCTCTTCACCGATCCACATCAGCAGGCAGGTGCCTGCCGTTAAGGATACGACGATCATCAATACCGAGAACACATTCGGGTTATTGATGGCGGACCGCAGACCGAATGCCATACCGAAGCCCTGGATCACTGCAAGGACTACGGTAAGGTAACGGGTCGTCTTGTTGATCTTCTTGTAACCTTCCTGCCCTTCCTTGGACCATTCTTCCAGCGTCGGTATAACCACTTTCAACAGCTGCAAAATAATGGACGCGTTGATGTACGGGGTGATACTCATTGCAAAAATGGAGAACTTGCTCAGGGCGCCGCCGGAGAACAGATCCAGCAGGCCAAACAGGTTTCCATTGTTAAATAACTGCTCAATCATTGCGGCATTGACTCCGGGAACCGGAATATGGGTTCCCAGGCGGAACACCGCAAACATAACCAGGGTGAAGATAACTCTCCGCCTCAGTTCGGGGACCCGAAGAACATTAGCCAAAGCAGCTAACATTATCAGATCACCTCTACTTTTCCGCCGGCAGCTGTAATCTTTTCTTCAGCAGTCTTGCTGAAGCCGTTTGCCTGTACCGTCAGTTTTTTAGTCAGCTCGCCGCCGCCTAAAATGCGCAGTCCGTCACGAATATTCTTAATCAGACCGCATTCGATCAGCATTACAGGTTCTACTACAGTACCGTCTTCAAAGCAGTTCAAAGTACCTACGTTTACTTCTACATATTGTTTGCCGAACTTGTTATAGAAGCCGCGTTTCGGAAGACGCAGGTATAACGGTCTCTGGCCGCCTTCAAATCCCGGGCGTTTTACACCGCCGGAACGGGATTTCTGACCCTTTTGGCCTTTGCCGGAGGTCTTGCCCAGACCGGAACCCAGGCCACGGCCTACACGAACGCGGGCTTTATGGGAACCCGGAGCCGGATGTAATTCATGTAATTCCATTTTGCTGCACCTCCTTATTAAGCTTCCACTTCTTCGACCTTCACAAGATGTCTCACTTTGTGAACCATGCCGCGAATGGTCGGGTTATCTTCCTGTACTACAGAAGTACCGATTTTTCCTAAACCCAGCGCTCTTACGGTTGCGCGCTGATCCTGCTTGTATCCGATCAAGCTGCGGATCAGCGTGATTTTTAACTTTTTCATCAGGCTTCCTCCTTAGCTTAACCTAAAATTTCCTGGGGAGTCTTGCCGCGCAGGGCAGCTACAGACTGCAGGTTCTTCAGACCTTTTAACCCTTCCAGGGTTGCGCGTACCATGTTGTTGGGGTTATGGGAACCCTGGCATTTCGTCAGGATGTCGCGGATACCTGCCAGTTCCAGAACGGCACGCACCGGACCGCCGGCAATAACGCCGGTACCTTCGGAAGCCGGACGCAGGAACACGCGGCCTGCACCGTACACACCGATAATTTCGTGAGGAATGGTATTGCCTACCATGGTAACTGTAATCAGATTTTTCTTAGCGTCGTCAACGCCTTTCCGGATTGCTTCCGGAACTTCAGCAGCTTTGCCCAGGCCCATACCTACATGGCCTTTTCCATCGCCAACCACAACCAGTGCGGCAAAGGTGAAGCGACGGCCGCCTTTAACAACTTTCGCAACGCGATTGATGAATACAACTTTCTCGGTAAAGCCGTCATCGGGTTTTTCGCGTCTGTCGCGCTTATCAAAATTAGCCAAGATACTTCCTCCTTCCGTTAGAATTGCAGTCCAGCTTCACGAGCTGCTTCTGCTAATGCGGCAACACGACCATGATACAGGTAGCCGCCGCGGTCGAATACAACTTCTTTTACGCCTTTGGCCAGTGCTTTTTCAGCAATCGCCTTGCCTACGGCCTTGGCAGCTTCCACGTTGCCGCCGTAGTTTTCAAAGGTCTTTTCTACAGTGCTTGCCGCTGCAATGGTCTCGCCGGTTTCATCGTTGATGACCTGTGCATAGATGTTGCTCAGGGAACGGTATACGTTCAGGCGGGGTCTTTCAGCAGTGCCTACAACATATCTGCGGGAACGAACATGACGTTTCTGACGTTTTTCGTTCTTGTTTGCTTTATTGAACAAGAGGTTTCACTCCTTCCTTAATTACTTCTTAGCTTTCGCGCCTGCTTTACCAACTTTGCGGCGTACATGTTCGCCTTCATAGCGGATGCCTTTTCCTTTATAGGGTTCAGGCGGACGCAGGTTGCGGATTTCCGCTGCTACCGCGCCAACTTTTTCCTTATCCGCACCGCTCACAACAATCTTGTTCGGAGCAGGTACGTCAAAGGTGATGCCGGCAGGCGGCTCTTTAACAACCGGATGGGAGAAACCCAGTGTGAAGTTAATGTTGTTTCCCTGTTTTGCTGCACGGTAGCCAACGCCCTGGATTTCCAGCGATTTGCTGAAGCCTTTGGTTACGCCTTCCACCATGTTGTTGATCAGGGTACGGGACAGGCCGTGCATGGCCCGGTTTTCTTTTTCATCATCGGGACGTTCTACGGTGAGTACGCCGTTGTCCAAGGTGATCTTCATTGTCTGGCTGATCTGGCGCTGTAATTCGCCTTTCGGGCCTTTTACAGTTACCAGATTGTTTTCAACCGTTACCGTTACGCCAGCGGGAACAGTAATCGGTTTTTTACCAATTCTAGACACTTAAACGGTACCTCCTTTTTAGTATTACCAAACGTATGCCAGAACTTCGCCGCCCAGACCAGCTTTGCGGGCCGCTTTATCGGTCATCAGCCCCTGAGAGGTGGAGATGATTGCGATACCCAGGCCGCCGAGAACCTTCGGCAGCTGATCTTTCTGGGAATATACGCGCAGGCCAGGCTTGGAAATACGTTTGAGGCCGGAAATTACTTTTTCGCGGTTTGCGCCGTATTTCAGGCTTACTTTGATAACATTCTGTTTGTTATCTTCAATTACTTCAAAATCTTTAATAAACCCTTCGTCCTTTAAAATCGTGGCAATCGCCTCTTTGATTTTGGACCCGGGGATTTCAACTTTATCATGATGAACCGAATTTGCATTACGGATACGGGTAAGCATATCGGCGATCGGATCAGTCATTACCATTATTCAATGGCCTCCTTTCTTAGATGGTTGTTACCAGCTTGCTTTTGTTACGCCGGGAATTTCGCCCTTGTAGGCATATTCACGGAAGCAGATACGGCACATACCGAACTTACGTAAGTAAGCATGGGGGCGGCCGCAGATTTTGCAGCGGTTGTAATGACGAACTTTAAATTTCGGTTCTTTACTCCATTTTTCAATCAGTGCTGTCTTAGCCAAAATTCTTTCCTCCTTACTTAAGCTGCGAACGGCATTCCCAGAAGCCGCAGCAATTCGCGGGCTTCTTCGTCAGTCTTGGCAGTAGTTACAATGATGATATCCATGCCATGAACTTTGTCAACCTTATCATATTCGATTTCCGGGAAAATCAACTGTTCTTTCAGACCCAGGGCATAGTTGCCGCGGCCGTCAAAGGAAGTTGCGCTGACACCGCGGAAGTCACGTACGCGGGGCAGTGCCACGTTCATCAGTTTGTCAAGGAAATAATACATACGGTCGCCGCGCAGGGTCACTTTTGCGCCGATCGGCATGCCGGCACGCAGTTTGAAAGCCGCGATGGATTTCTTGGCTTTGGTTACAACCGGTTTCTGGCCGGCGATAGTAACCAGCTCGGAAACAGCTGTTTCCAGTGCTTTGGCATTGGCAACCGCTTCGCCGACGCCCATGTTGATAATAACTTTTTCAACTTTGGGGATTTCGTTTACGTTTTTATACTGGAATTTATCTACAAGTCCTTTAACGACTTCAGATAAATACTTTTCTTGCAGTCTGGTCTTGGCCATTTACAATGTTTCCTCCTTTCCCGGATATTATTTATCGATTACTTCGCCGCAGTGCTTGCAGACTCTCTTGGACTTGCCGTCTTCAATCTTGTGAGCAATACGGGTCGGTTTTTTGCAGCTGGGGCAAACCAGCATTACTTTGCAGGAAGCAATGGCTGCTTCTTTCGTCACGATACCACCCTGGGGGTTGGTCTGGGACGGTTTGGTATGACGTTTTACTTTATTGACGCCTTCCACGATAACTTTGCCTTTTTTCGGCAGGGCAGTCAGGATTTTGCCTTCTTTGCCTTTATCTTTACCGGACAGGACCTGAACGGTATCGCCTTTTTTAACATGCAGCTTTACAGCAGTACTCATGTCTTAAGAACACCNNTTAACAGAACAAACAATGATGTCGCCGATATTGGCATATCTGCGGAAAGAGCCACCCATAACGCGGATGCACATAACCTTCTTAGCGCCGGTGTTGTCGCCGACATTAAGAATTGTCTGTTGTTGAATCATGTTTAACCTCCCTTGTCAGATCCGATATAATCTGACAACTACATTATTTAGCACGTTCTAAGATTTCAACCAGGCGCCAGCATTTATCTTTGGACAGCGGACGGGTCTGGGTGATTTTAACCAGATCGCCGATATGCGCTTCGTTGTTTTCATCATGTGCCTTGAATTTGATCGTGTTCTTTACGCCTTTTTTGTAGAGCGGGTGCTGAACAAAACGTTCGATAGCAACAACGATGGTCTTCTGCATCTTATCGCTTACAACTCTGCCTACACGGCTGACACGTGCGTTTCTTTCTACGGTCACGACTGTTTCCTCCTTAATTAAGCTTCAAAACCTTACGCGTTGATTTCGTTCTGGCGCTGAACAGTTTTGATTCTGGCAATGGATTTTTTGATTTCGTGGATCTTCATGGGATTCTCACATTGTCCGGTTGCCATCTGAAAACGTAAGTTGAACAGTTCTTCTTTCAATTCTGCTAACTTTTTGTCTAAATCTTCAGCAGATAACTCTCTGATTTCATTGATTTTCATTCAGCTTCACCACCCTTTGCTTCTACGGCAGTTTCGGCTTCCAACTGAGCCTTTGTCATGAATTTCGTCTTGATGGGGAGCTTATGACCGGCCAGACGCATTGCTTCTTTTGCATCGGCTTCCGCAACGCCGCCCATTTCAAACAGGACGCGGCCGGGTTTTACAACCGCTACCCAATATTCCGGAGAACCTTTACCGGAACCCATACGGGTTTCAGCCGGTTTTGCAGTGATGGGTTTGTCCGGGAAAATCTGAATCCATACCTGGCCGCCACGTTTGATGTAACGGGTCATGGCAATACGGGCTGCCTCAATCTGACGGTTGGTGATCCATGCAGGTTCCAGCGCAACCAGGCCAAAATCGCCATGGCAGATGGTGTTGCCGCGCATGGCGCGGCCTTTCATACGGCCTCTGTGTTGTTTACGGTGTTTAACTCTGTTCGGTAATAACATATTACTTTGCCTCCTTTGCGGATGCAGGCTTTGCTGCCTTGGTTTCCGGCAGTACTTCGCCTTTGTAGATCCAGACCTTTACGCCGATACGGCCATACGTGGTATGGGCTTCTGCTGTACCGTAATCAATATCAGCACGTAACGTGTGCAGAGGAATGGANNACTTTAATACCCTTGGCGCCCATACGCATGGTGCGGCCAACGCACTGTTTCATGGCACGACGGAACGCAATGCGGCGTTCCAGCTGGCTGGCAATATTTTCCGCTACCAGCGTCGCATCCATATCCGGCTGTTTGATCTCCTGGATATTGATGTCAACATTTGCATCGGTCATCTTTTTCAGGTCTTTCTTCAGCAGTTCGATGTTGCTGCCCTGACGGCCGATAACCATGCCCGGTTTTGCAGTGTAGATCGTAACACGTGCCTTGTTGGAGGCGCGCTCGATATCTACTTTGGAAATTCCGGACAGGAATAATTTTTCTTTAATGAACTCACGGATTTTAATATCTTCCAGTAAGAATTTTTCATAGTCTTTGTCGGCAAACCAGTTGGATTCCCAACCTTTGATCACGCCAACGCGCAGACCATGCGGATTAACTTTCTGACCCACTATCATTACCCTCCTTATCCGGGATTATTATTTTTCAGAAACNNGTGAATTTCAAAATTGCGAAAGCTTCAGACACTTTTTTACCGCGGATCAGGTTCATAACAATGCGCAGTTTGCGAGGAGCAATGCGGATATATTTTGCAGTAGCGTTAACTTCCATTACTTATTCCTCACTTTCCTGTAGTATCTGCTTTCTTATCCTGATGACCTTTAAATGTACGGGTCGGAGCAAATTCTCCTAATTTATGGCCTACCATATCCTCGGTGATGAATACCGGAACATGTTTGCGTCCGTCATGAACCGCAATGGTGTGTCCTACAAACGTAGGTAAAATCATAGAAGCGCGGGACCAGGTCTTTACAACCTTCTTATCATTTGCGGCATTCAGTGCATCAACCTTTTTCAACAGACTGGGATGCACATAAGGTCCTTTTTTAACTGATCTAGACACTGATAAGCCTCCTTTCTCTCAACGATTATTTCGTTCTACGGCTTAAAATTAACTTAGTTGAAGATTTCTTGTTCTTGCGGGTGCGAACACCAAACGCAGCTTTGCCCCAGGGGGTAACAGGACGTTTACGTCCAACCGGGCTGTGACCTTCACCGCCTCCATGCGGATGGTCGTTCGGGTTCATAACTACGCCGCGGTTTGCAGGACGGATGCCCAGCCAGCGGGAACGGCCGGCTTTACCGATGGTGAGGTTTTCAAATTCCAGATTGCCAACCTGGCCGATCGTGGCACGGCAGTTGATATGTACTTTGCGGACTTCACCGGAAGGCAGACGCAGCAGTGCGTAATCTCCTTCTTTAGCCATCAGCTGTACGACTGCGCCGGCAGAGCGTGCCATCTGGCCGCCTTTACCGATCTTCAGTTCCACGTTGTGTACCAGAGTACCAACCGGGATGTTCTTTAAGGGCAGGCAGTTGCCGGTTTTGATATCGGCATTCGGACCGCTTTCCACTTTGTCGCCAACCTTCAGGTCCAGGGGAGCCAGGATATAGCGTTTTTCGCCGTCTACATAATGCAGCAGCGCAATGCGGGCATTACGGTTCGGATCGTATTCAATGGTAGCAACTTTTGCGGGGATTCCGTCTTTGTTGCGTTTGAAGTCAATGATACGATACTGTCTTTTCGTGCCGCCGCCCTGATGGCGAACGGTCATTTTACCGGTGTTGTTGCGGCCGGCGTGTTTGTTCAGCTTCTCAAGAAGCGGACGATAGGGTTTATCAGTCGTAATCTCTTCGAAGGAAGACGTTGTCATGAAACGTCTCGAAGGAGAATACGGATTGTAGCTTTTAATCGCCATTTAGCTTACCTCCTTACATTCCTTCAAATATCGGCAGCGTCTGACCTTCTGCCAGTCTGACGATTGCCTTTTTATAATCGGACGTCCGGCCTACATTTCTGCCCATCCGTTTTACTTTGCCGCTGACACGAATGGTCGTTACGGACAGAACCTTTACATTCCAGATGGATTCCACAGCCTGACGGATTTCGGTTTTGTTAGCGGTTACCGGAACCTTAAAAGTGTATTTGTTCTCCTGCATCATCATGGAAGTTTTTTCCGTGATGAGCGGGCGGATCAAAACGTCGCGAGGATTAGCAGCCATTATGCAAGTACCTCCTCAATCTTTTCTACAGCATTCTTGTCCAGGAACACTTTATTATTGTGCAACAGGTCAAAGCAGTTCAGACCGCCGTTATTGATGACGGTAACTTTGCGGATGTTGCGTGCGGACAGTTCTACGTTTTCGTTTTCCCCGTTCGTGATGATCAGGGTCTTATTCTCTGCAGCTTCGAAAGCATCCAGCATTTCAAGAGTACGTTTGGTCTTGAAATCATCAAACGCGATATTGTCGATGATCACCAGCTGGCCTTCCGCAACTTTGGCGGATAACGCACAGCGGATTGCCAGACGGCGCGCTTTGCGGGTCATATCTTTGTGATAGCTGCGGGGCTGCGGTCCAAAGGTTACGCCGCCGCCTACCCACAGAGGAGAGCGGGTGGAACCTACACGTGCGTGACCGGTTCCTTTCTGTCTCCAGGGTTTCCGGCCGCCGCCGCGTACCATGCCGCGGGTTTTGGTAGCGGAAGTGCCCTGGCGCTGGTTGGCCTGCTGCATTACGATAGCCTGATGCACAACAGGTTCATTAAATTCAACGCCAAATACTTCTTCATTTAATTCAATCTCTTCGCCGGTAGTTTTGCCGGCCATGTTATATACAGATAACTTCGGCATATGAAGCATCCTCCTTTCTGTCGTTTACATTACTTACCTTTAACGGCTTCTGTGATTACTACGCAGGTGCCGTTTGCACCCGGAATAGAACCGTGTACAAGGATAAGGTTGCGTTCAGTATCAACCCGTGCAATGGTCAGAGACTGAACGGTAGCACTCTTGCCACCCATGCGGCCAGGCAGTTTTTTGCCTTTGATTACCCTGCCGCCGGGGCCGGAATGCATCGGTCCCATAGAACCCGGCTCACGATGCGATTTGGAACCGTGTTTCATAGGGCCACGGCCGAAATTGTGGAGCTTAATGGTGCCTGCAAAGCCTTTGCCGCGGCTGATACCGCTTACGTCAACCAGATCTCCGGCTGCGAATACGTCGGCTTTGATTACGTCACCCGGTTTTAAGTCGGACGGAGCGTCCAGACGTAATTCCTTAACAAATTCAGCAGGAGCAACACCTGCTTTGTCAAAATGACCCTTCTCCGGTTTGGTCACTTTCTTTTCGCTTACTTCGCCGAAACCAACCTGGATCGCATTGTATCCGTCGGTTTCTTCCGTTTTATTTTGAATGACTGTGCAAGGGCCTGCTAACACAACCGTAACAGGAATGAACTTGCCATCAGCTTCAAAAATTTGGGTCATGCCCAGTTTTTTGCCAATAATTCCTTTAGCCATCGTTAGCACCTCCTCACAGTTTGATTTCGATGTCTACGCCGGCCGGCAGGTCTAAGCGCATCAGCGCGTCAACCGTTTTCGGAGTCGGCTCCAGAATGTCTACCAGACGTTTGTGAGTGCGCATTTCGAACTGCTCACGGGAATCTTTGTTGACATGAGGGGAACGCAGAATCGTATAGATGTTCTTTTCGGTAGGCAGCGGAATCGGGCCGGAAACCTGTGCGCCGGTACGTTTCGCCGTCTCAACGATCTTTGCAGCGCTCTGATCCAGAGCGGTGTGGTCATACGCTTTCAGGCGTATTCTGATTTTTTGTGTCTTAGCCATTAATTTTTCCTCCAATCGCCCAGTTTCTAAGAACGGACATACTCCGTGAAAATCTCCCCGTCTGCAAGGCAGGACAGGCAAGCAACCTTTCACATCATCGCAGGTACCAATAAACATAAGAATATGAGGGGCTGTCTTAAGCCCCTCATACCGGGATCTAAGATCAATTTAATTCAAAATTAGTCGATGATATCGCCAACAACGCCAGCGCCTACGGTGTGGCCGCCTTCGCGGATAGCGAAACGCAGGCCCTGTTCCATAGCGATCGGGGTGATCAGGGTGATCTCCATGTCTACGTTATCACCAGGCATTACCATCTCCGTGCCTTCCGGCAGTTTTACGGAACCGGTTACGTCGGTGGTACGGAAGTAGAACTGCGGACGGTAGCCGTTGAAGAACGGGGTATGACGGCCGCCTTCTTCTTTCTTCAGTACGTAAACCTGGCCGGTGAAGTGGGTGTGCGGATGTACGCTGCCCGGTTTCGCCAGTACCTGACCGCGTTCGATTTCCTTGCGGTCAACACCACGCAGCAGCGCGCCTACGTTGTCGCCTGCCAGCGCTTCGTCCAGGGTCTTGCGGAACATTTCCAGACCGGTGATTACGGTCGCTTTCTTCTCGTCTTTCATGCCGACGATTTCAACGGGGTCGCCTACATGGGCTGCGCCGCGTTCGATACGGCCGGTAGCAACGGTGCCGCGGCCGGTGATGGTGAATACGTCTTCTACAGGCATCAGGAACGGTTTGTCAGTCGGGCGTTCCGGAGTCGGAATGTAGTTGTCTACTTCTTCCATCAGCTTCAGGATGCTGCCTTCACCGATTTCGCTCTTGTCGCCTTCCAGGGCTTTCAGGGCGGAACCTACCACGATGGGAATGTCATCGCCGGGGAATTCGTAGCTGCTCAGCAGGTCACGAACTTCCATTTCTACCAGTTCGATCAGTTCCGCATCGTCTACCATGTCTGCCTTGTTCAGGTACACTACCATAGCCGGTACGCCTACCTGACGGGACAGCAGGATGTGTTCGCGGGTCTGCGGCATCGGGCCGTC
>LXOW01054676.1_pt2 | contig 12656 bp, 15 predicted proteins | sample 1368591 | NCBI WGS metagenome assembly LXOW01 (sample SAMN04884650, study PRJNA319009) | bovine gut metagenome | isolation source: Cow rumen | host: Bos taurus | place: Italy: Legnaro (PD) | collected 2014-07-09
GCGGTATATGATCTGACCGCCGCCTTTGCCGTATGGGTCAAAAACCGCCTATCGGCGTCCAAAGCGCTTCACGTCGCCGTGGGGCATGATTCGCGTATTACCGGGGAAAGTCTTGCCGAAACCGTCTGCCTCGCTTTGACCGACGCGGGGATCACGGTTTTTAACTGCGGGCTTGCCTCCACCCCGGCTATGTTTATGACCACCGTTGATTTGAAAACCGACGCCGCCGTGCAAATCACCGCCAGCCATCATCCCTTTGACCGGAACGGTTTGAAGTTCTTTCTGCCCGCCGGCGGATTAAGCGGCAAAGAACTTTCTCAAATCGTGGCTTTAGCCAACGAAAAACAACACATTGCCGCCGAAAACATAGGAACTGTGGAAAAAACAGATTATATGTCCCTTTATGCCGCGCGGCTGCGCCGGTTGATTTGTGAATCGGTTGGCAAACGCGAAGAAGAGCAACCGCTCAAAGGGTATCATCTGGTGGTGGACGCTGGAAACGGTGCAGGCGGTTTTTATGCCACGAAAGTGTTGGCGGCCTTAGGTGCGGACATCACCGGCAGTCAGTTTTTAGAACCGGACGGGATGTTCCCCAACCACATTCCCAACCCGGAAGACAAAAACGCTATGCAAAGCATTTGCGAGGCGGTCAAGCGGCATCACGCGGATCTCGGCATCATTTTTGACACCGATGTCGACCGTGCCGGCTGTGTGGGAGCAGACGGCAGGGAAATCAACCGCAACCGTCTGATCGCACTGGCTTCCTACATTGCGGCGGAGGGAAAAAAGGATTTTACCGTTGTCACCGATTCCGTTACCAGCGACGGCTTAAAAGACTATTTAGAAACTACGCTGGGCGGCACGCACTGCCGCTACAAACGCGGTTATAAAAATGTCATCGACAAAGCAGAAGAACTTTGCCGCGCCGGGATCAACTGTCCGCTGGCGATCGAAACTTCCGGACATGCCGCTTTGCGGGAAAACTACTTTTTGGATGACGGCGCTTATCTGATCACCAAAATCGTCATTACGCTGGCAAAAGGCAATCGCATGGAAAAGATTTTAGAGCCCCTGCGTCTACCTGCGGAAGAACAGGAATTCCGTTTTCAAATCCAAGAACCGGATTTCCGCACCTACGGCAACCGCATCATCGATGAACTCCGTAAGTGGGCAAAAGAAAAACCGTCCTATACCGTCGCACAGGACGATTATGAAGGCGTCCGCGTCTCGACTCCCAACGGTTTCTTTTTGCTCCGGGTAAGCGTTCACGATCCGGTCATGCCCATCAATTTTGAGAGCGACCGCATCGGCGGTATCGACGAGGACAAAGCGCAAGTAAGATCTTTTCTCAGTCGGTTTGACAGACTGGATATTTCCTCTTTGAATTCATAAAGAACGCGGGAACCGAGTGGCTCCCGCCAATACCACCCACGCACCCTTGAAAACCGCTTTGCAAGGCGGTTTTCGCTTAAAAGGTGTTTTCCCGCCGCACATGTCGGCGGAAAAACAAAAATGCGGCTGAACGCCGCGTGGACGCCGGATTATATACTTCTCAACAGACTACGCGGGAGCCGAGTGGCTCCCGCTGTTTCTTTGAGACCGACAGGAATCAAAGTCCTCCGCTTCAATCCGAACAACCGCAGGAATTCCCCACATCGCAGGGACGAGGCGGGAAAAAGTCATCGGTCGGAAAACTGATTTTACGGAATGTGTCGCAGGGCTGATCACCCGAATCGTCGCATTGCTTTTCGGGAATACAAAAATCGTATACGGGAACCAGCATTTGCACATTTCGGATCAACTGTACGATACTGAACAATCCGATGGACGCGTAAACCGTCGGTTCGCCGATCTGCAGTTCTGTGACCACGTTTCCTCCCACCGCGTTGCAAACCTGCTCGGGAATGAACCGAACGTTTTCAAACGGTTCATGAATATGTCCTAATCGAGCCGAAAGCGGAATGGGATCTACCGTTTGCACCACGCATTTAGGCATGTTGGATCCCTGATTGCCGTGCAAAGCCGCGGCGTCCGTTTCGCTTATGGTATTCGTGAAGGTTTTCACGCTTCCGCAACTTCCGAATAAAATGACCTTTTTGCTGTATGAAGAAATTCCGCAAATTTCTCTCGGTTCGGAATAGGGCTGGGTGAACACCTCAAATCCCAATAAGAAAAAGAATGTAAGATCGCAGGAATAAAAGCCTTTGTTGTAATTGACCGGTTGAACGTCGATATAGACATTCAAAACCTCCGCCGTTTTCAGGCGAACGCTGACCGCGTCGGCAATGACCGCTTGATCTACCGGCAGGAAAAAGCATCGCAAATCCTCCAGGCAATCACGGTCACAGCAGGAATCATAGACTCTGCCCGCATCGATACATACCGCTTCTTTGAAGTTGCCGTCGGCGGCGCAGGCGTTTCTGGTATCTGCCATGATGAAGTAGCCTCCTATTGATAAATTGAAGTTATCGGATCAAAACCCGCTTCAATATCATCATATGAAAGACCGCCGGTTCGGTGAAAAAGCCATAAAACTTTTCAAAACAGCCGCCTCCCCCGAAAGGAAGACGGCTGTTTTCTATCAAAATCCTTATGCTGTGACCAATACACTGCTATAACAAAGTGTCCTGCCGTAGGAGGAGGCGTTTTCAAACGTATAAGACTTGCCACCGATTTTAACAGTTTGACTGCCGGAAGTATGAAGGGATAACGAATAGGATTTTACATTCCCGCTTGTGTTCACCCGACCGTAGCCCAATACGATCAGGGTGCCGCCCGAAATGCTGACCGCTCCGTCCGCGTCGATCGCCGCCGCCATTTCGTTGCTCGGACCTCTCGTGATGACCACGCCGCCTGTCTGCGTATAGGTGCCGTTACTGTCGATCCCGTCGGTGTCTCCGTTCGGCGAAACGGTAACGTCCAGATAGCCGCCCTTGACAATCACTTGCGGGGTGGTTTGCCCTTTACAGGCGTTGACACCGTCATCAGACGCCGTCACATAGGTTTTTCCGCCCGTGACGGTGATCACGTTGGCTTCCAGGCCTTCATAAGCACTGTTGATACGGATGGTTCCTCCCGTAATATTCAGAGCGTAATCCGCATGGATCGCGTCTGCTCCCGAAACCCTCTGCTGTCCGCCAAAGCCGCCGGAACCGGGACCGCCCATTCCCATCGGTTCGGTTTGCATTCTGCCGGGACCCATCTGTCCGCCGCCGGATTTCGTCTCGGGCGCATAAACAGACACCGTTACCGTTCCGCCTGAAACATTGACCGTCCCCTGCCCTTTGCCGCCGGCGGTAAACGAGGTGCCGTAATCGGCATGCAGACCGTCGTCATAACTCTTGATGTCGATCGTTCCCGCTTTTACGTTCAATAAATTCTGCGCCTTTACGCCCTTATAAGAAGTGGTCGTCGCGTCGGTGGCGGTATAACTGCTGTAAGAGCCTGTGTAAACCGTAACTTTCGGCGTGTTGCCCTCCGCGTCGGCTGCCATTTCAAAATCGTGCGCCGCCTGGAATCCGTCGCCCGCCGCGTAAACCGTGATCGTACCGCCGGTCAAAAGAATATCCCCGCGCGTGTTGCCACTTGTATCAGCGTCGGTGTTAGACGTTTTCACGCCGTCGCCGTTCGTGGAAATCGCCACAACTGTACCGCTTTTGACCGTGACCGAATCGTTCCCTTTCAGGGCGTTTCCGTACGCGGTCACTTTTAACGACAGTTTTTGGATGGTCAAATCTTTTGTCGTATGAATACCGTTGTTATAGTTGCCTGTGACAACCAGTGTACCGGTCCCCTTTAACTTCAGATCGGCTTTGGAAGAAATCGCACCCTCGCCCGCATCGCTTTCTTCCTCCGTTTTACTCTTGCGGGTATCCTTAACTACGTTTTCCGTTCCGTCCTTGGCGGAAATCTCCACCTTGCCCGCCGAAATGATTTTGATCGGAGAATCCTCGCCGTACGTGACCGTCGTGCCGTTCAATTCCAAAATCACTTCGTCGTCTTTTCCCGCCTGCACCAAAATCTGACCTTGCAGCAAACCGGTCAAGGTATATGTGCCGGCTTTGGAAATGGTATAAACGCCGTTGGCGTTCGTAACGTTCCCGTCCGCCGTTTTGATCGTAAAATCCGCCGTCGTTTCGCTTGCGGTCACCGTACTGTCGCTTGCCGTTGCCTTACTGTCGCTTGCGACACTTCCCGAAGAACCGGACGAGGAATCCTCCTCAGAGGAATCCGTTTGTCCCTTCGCTTCGTCCGAGGAAGATAAAACCGTTTCCGAAGAATCCGCCGCCGGGGTTTCGCCGTTGCCACGGTTGCAAGCACAAAGTCCCAAAAGCAAACATCCTGCCAAAAGAAAAGAAAAAAATCTCTTTTTATCAAACATTTTAAAACCTCCTGAATCCCATGAAACTCATGTTGATACGGTTATTATATCGGCCTTTCTTAAAGAGAACTTAAAGAATGAAAAATTTTTGCAAAAATTTTTGACTTGTCCTTTCATGGCAGATAGATCTCCTGATAAAATAGGATGTCCATAGATGTGGGAGGGATTCATTTGGAAGAACATTTCAGTGAACGCTTGGCGATCTGCGAAGCCAATGATTCGAATATTTTTCATCAACTGACGGAAATCAAGTCAGAAGTCAAAGATATTCGTCGACTCACCAGCGCGGTGGAAAAGATTGCCGTGCAAACCAAAAATACCGCTGAAAAGGTCGCCGGGATCAACAAACGGCTGGACATTCTGGAAAAGGTGCCGACCGATGATTTTCATTATTACCGCCGATTTTTGTTCACCGGCATGATCGGCGCGGTATTGGGCGCACTCAGTGCATTTTTGTGGAAATAAAGGAGAACACGCCATGAAAGAAAAACTGATCAAATGGGCAAAAGCGGCCGGTATCCGTGCCGTGAAAACCTTTGCACAGACGGCTGCCGCCGCCATCGGGACCTCTTCGGTTTTGCGGTGGGTGGATTGGAAGATGATCCTTGCCACCGCGTTGTTGGCAGGAGTTCTTTCCCTGCTGACCTCGCTGGCCGGTCTGCCGGAGGCGGAACTGTAACATCGCAAAAAGGAGTTGTCATCCTGTGACAACTCCTTTTTCTTAAAAGAATACCGGGTTTTCCCTGCGCAGACCAATGTCTGTTTTCCTTTGCCATATCCTCATTTTTTGAGTGAGATGGCTTTTTTGGCTTTCCCCGCCACATCGACCGCTCGCAATCCAAATTCATCAAGCAGTTTTACCGCCGGGCCCGAATGGCCGAACACATCCTGAACACCGAGTTTGACGACCGGAACGGGATATTCTTCGCAAACGGTCTCGCAGACCGCTGAACCCAGCCCGCCGATCACCGAATGTTCCTCCGCGGTGACGATCGCGCCGGTTTCCCGCGCGGCTTTCAAAACGATTTCCCGGTCAAGAGGCTTGATGGTGTGCATATTGATCACGCGGGCGGAAATGCCCTCCGCTTTTAATAAATCATGGGCTTCTAACGCTTCATTGACCATCAATCCCGTGGCGATGATCGTCACATCCGAACCGGAACGCAATTCCACACCCTTGCCGACTTCGAACGAATAATCATCCCCGAAAATGACCGGGACCGCCAGGCGGCCGAACCGCAAATACACCGGACCGTCTATCTGAAGCGCCGCACGCACCGCCAGTTTGGCTTCGGTCTCGTCAGCGGGATTGATGATGGTCATGCCGGGAATCGCCCGCATGAGCGCAATATCTTCACAACACTGGTGGGTCGCGCCGTCTTCCCCCACCGAAATGCCTGCGTGTGTGGCGCCGATGATCACCGGCAAATGCGGATATCCGATGGAATTGCGCACCTGTTCAAACGCACGTCCCGCGGCAAACATGGCAAAGGTACTGCAAATCACTTTTTTACCGGTCGCGGCGATCCCTGCCGCAATACCCATCATATTTTGTTCGGCGATCCCGCAATCATAAAACCGTTCCGGATACGCTTTTTTAAACTTGCCTGTTTGCGTCGCGGCGGCAAGGTCCGCGTCCAGTACAATAAAATCATCCCGTTCGGCGCCCAATTCGACCAAGGCACTGCCATAACCGACGCGGGTCGCTACCTTTTTGATTTCCGCCATCTTACTTCTCCTCCTCGGTCAATGCCGACAGCGCGGCGTTCAATTCCGCCATCGCCTGTTCGTACTGCTCGTCGTTCGGCGCGGTGCCGTGCCAGCCGACAGCGTTTTCCATATAGGAGACCCCTTTTCCTTTGACCGTTTCCGCTACGATCGCGACCGGTTTGTCCACTGTCTCCGCTTCTTTGAGTGCCGCTTCGATCCGGTCAAAATCATTTCCGTCGATCGTGATCACATGCCATCCGAAGGCTTCAAATTTCCGGTCGACGGGATCGGGCGAATTCACTTCCTCGATCGTGCCGTCGATCTGCAAATGATTGTGATCCACAAACACCGTCAAATTGGAAAGTCCCTTGTTCGCGGCAAACATCGCCGCTTCCCAAACCTGACCTTCTTCGATTTCCCCGTCGCCTAAAACTGCGTATACACGGTAGTTCCCGCCAAAATGCTTGGCGGAAAGCGCCATGCCGGCCGCCGCTGAAATCCCTTGTCCGAGGGATCCGGTGGACATATCCACCCCCGGAATATGTTTCCGATCGGGATGCCCTTGCAGAATACTGCCCTGCTGCCGCAGGGTCTTTAAAAGAGAAACATCAAAATATCCACGATTTGCCAGCGTCGCATACAAAGCCGGCGCCGCATGCCCTTTGGAAAGAACAAAACGATCCCGGTTTTCCATGTTCGGATTTTTCGGGTCGATATTCATATGCCGAAAATACAAATACGTCAGAATATCTGTGCAAGAGAGCGATCCGCCCGGATGCCCCGCTTTCGCGCTGTGTATCCCCTCGATCACACCCATCCGCACCCGGCAGGCTGTGATTTTCAGTTGTTTTTTTGTTGTCTCGTCCATCTTATTCTTCCTTTCGCATCAAATACTCAATGAAATCGGCTACCGCACCGTCTTCACAGGAACACACCGCAAAATCCGCCGCGGCTTTCGCCGCTTCACAGGCGTTCGACGGCGCCGCGCTGATATCCGCCGCTTTCAGCATTTCCAAATCGTTATCATAATCGCCGATTGCAAAAAACTTTCCTTTGGGGATCTTCATCATCGCGCATAATTCTTTGAGTGCCGCGGCTTTGGAGACCCCTTTTGGGAATTGTTCTAAATAAAACCGTTGCCGACCGTCGATAATCGCAGACGTATAAAAGAAATCCGAAGCGAAAGCCTCCGGCTCCAACACCCGGCGCAGGCGACTTCGATCTTGTTCGCTCGCACAAAAATACAACACTTTATTCCACGCAAGACCGGTCGCTTCTTCAAAGGAAACAACGGTGGTTTCCAAATCCTCATATGCCTGATGATCGTCGCTTTCAGCGGTACGGGAAACCGTCAGTACCCTTTTGCCGCTATGGACTTCCACCCCGATTTCCAAATTTTGCGCCAATGCTTTTTGCACCAGCGCGTGATCCTGCTTTTGAAGGGTTTTTTTCCGTAAAACCGTTTGATTCTCGAAATCCACGATCATAGCACCGCCCGCCACGACCGACGGGGATACCCGGCGCAGTTGGCGAAGAACGGGAGCAACAGCGCTGACCGTTCGACCGGTCGCTAATGAAAAAAGGCCACCCTCCCGCAAAAACAACTCAATGGCTTCCACATTGCGGCGAGAAATGACCCCGTTGTGCATGAGCGTATCATCAACATCGACAGCCAACAGACAACCGGTCATTCGCCCCATTCGGATCCACACCTTTCCAAAAACTGTGTAAAATACGGCGGCAACGGAGAATCAAATTCCAAGTATTCTCCCGTTCTAGGATGCACAAACCCGATGGTTTTCGCGTGTAAGCACTGCCCGCCCAAACTCTTGATCACCTTTTTCGGACCGTAAACATCGTCACCCGCCACCGGATGCCCCAGCGCCGCCATATGCACGCGGATCTGATGGGTTCGTCCGGTCTCCAGCCGCAAGCGCACATGGGTAAACGAACCAAATCGCCGAAGGACCGTATAGTGAGTGACCGCCTCACGGCCGCCGGGCATGATCGCCATTTGTTTGCGTTTGACCGGATGGCGCCCGATGGGAGCGTTGATGGTACCAAAATCGTTTTTGACGTTTCCGTAAACGACCGCCTCATACTCCCTGGTAAACGAATGTTCCTGAATTTGCGCGGCTAATGCCGTGTGAGCAAGATCGTTTTTCGCCACGATCAAAAGGCCGCTGGTATTTTTATCGATCCGGTGAACGATCCCCGGCCGCAAAACGCCGTTGATTCCCGAAAGACTTTCTCCGCAATGAAACAACAGCGCGTGAACCAGTGTTCCGCTCTCGTTCCCGGCGGCAGGGTGTACCACCATTCCCTTGGGTTTGTTGACGACCAAAAGATCGTCGTCCTCGAACACGACGTCCAGCGGAATTTTTTCGGGCAAGACTTCATACGCACGTGGATCGGGGAAATCAACCGCGAGAAGATCCCCCGGTCTTACTTTTTCGTTTTTTACGACCGCCCGGCCGTTTCGTGTGACCGCTCCCTCAGCGATCAATGCCGCCGCACGCGAACGGGTGACCCCTGCGATCTGCGCCGCCGCCAAATCGGCCCGACAGGGTTCTGCGCCCTCAAAGCGCGCTTCAATCGTTTTCATCGGCCGACTCCGGCGGTTTTCGCCGTGACGTAAATCCGTCTAACACAAAATACAGAATCAAAAACCCCGCGCCGATGACGACCGCGCAATCCGCCACATTAAACACCGGAAAAGAAGGAAGAAAAATGAAATGCAGAAAATCCACCACTTCGCCGCCTGAAAGCCGGTCGATCATATTGCCGACGCCGCCCGACAGCACCAGCACGATCGCCCACAAAAGCAAACGGCTCTGACGGGAATACCGGATCAGCATATAGACGCACCCCGCCATCACAAGTGCTGTGACGACGATCAGCAACGATGTTTTTCCGCTGAGCATGCCCCAGGCGCCCCCGCTGTTTCGTACATAAACAAAATTCAACAGTCCGGGTATAAAAGGAGCCGTCTGCCCCACAGAAAAATGTGTGATGAAGAAATGCTTGGTCACACGGTCGAGCACCAACATCAACAGTCCGCAAAAAACCGCCGCCGTGATATGCGGCCATATCACTTGCTTACTGCTCCGATCCATCGGTTTCATCGCTTTCCGTTTTTACCACAAAACCGTTTTCCGATATTGTGGGAATTTCTACCGCAGGTCTCGGCGCCGATACAGACGAAATCTCCGGTCTTTTTACAAATTGTTCGGGATCGGGCGCCTGATCCACCGCTTCTGACACCAATTTGGAAATGGTTTTCGGGTCGGACGGCACTTCGTCGGGTAATTCCCGTAAGATTTCCAAATGCTCCTTATATTTTGACGAGACAGCCGCCTTAAAAGCCGCGATCTCCATTTTGATCTTATCGTAAAGCATTTGCTGACGCGCCACGCTGTCTTCCGCGGCGGCTTTGATGCTGTCCGCCTTGATCTGCGCCGCTTTGACCATGTCGGCCAATTCTTTTTCCAGCGTGTCCTTGCGTTCCTTGGCCTTTAATTCAAATGTCGAAGAAAGTTCCTTTTCTTTCGCGGTGATCAAAGAAATATTGGTCTCCGCGTTGCTGACGATTTCCTGACTTTTGGTCTTGGCATCCTGCACGATTTGATCCGCCAGTTTCTGTGCGTTGATCAATACATTCTGGATGCTGTTCTGCGACTCCTTCAAAGACTGGTTTTCGCGGTTGAGCGCTTCGATGCGCGCCTCATACTCCTTTGTCAACCGTTCAAACCGGGCGTAATCCGCTTCGATTTTGTCTAACAGGACATCCACTTCTTCCTGCTTATAGCCGCCCATGGAACGTGAGAATTTGATCTCTCTGATTTCTGTCGTGCTGAGCATGCTCATGACCTCCTGATATATTGTTGATAGTGAACGATCACTCTGTCTTTTTTGGTTTTTCCGCTCAGATCCCCGATGATAAATTTGCCTTTTCTCCGCACGGTCAACACATCGCCTTCCCGCACTGTTTTGGTCGTCTTGTCACAAGCAATTCCATTTAAAAAAACCGTTCCCTGTTCCACTGCTTCTTTCGCAGTGTTACGGGAAAAACCACACAAAGCGGAAACCACACAATCCAGTCGCAGGGAACTCGCCGTCGCCGAGCGTTCCTCCCGTTCGTCTCCCACGGGAAGCGGCAGGGAAAAACCTGTTTGAGCGCTTACGCCCGTACCGCCGACTTTTCTGATTTGTTCTGCCAAATACCCGGCGATTTCGGGTGTGGCAAATACCACCGCCCGTCCCGGTTCCGTTAAAATATCGCCGATCGTCTCCCGCTTAACACCGAGAGACATAAAAGCACCCAAAAAATCTCGATGCGCCGGTTTTTCACTTGCACGGAAACGAAAGGTGACCGCCGCCACCGGAAAATCCGGCGTTTCGCACCAATCAGGCAAACAGCCGAGCATGACCCGATCGGCGTTCTCATATCCTCCGAAAAAAGCAAACCGAACGTCGGTCTTGCGCAAAAACGCCGCCGCAAGCGCGGCTTCGTTTTCACTCAAAAACCCTAAAAACTTCGGACAATCCGCTTTCCGGCAAAGCGCCGCGGTATCCTCCACGCGCGAAAGCAACCACGAGGGTTCCATTAAAAATAGAATTTCCCTTCGTCAAGTTCTTCCAGCATCAGTTCGCCCATCACGTCCACATCGTCGGGAACAATGATATAGGTGCTGTTTGCAACCTTACGGATATTGCCGTTGTTGGCATAGGTCGCGCCGCTTAAAAAGTCGATGATGCGGCGGGAAACATCCCGGTTGGCGGCTTCTAAGTTCAGCACCACCGTTTTTTTGTCGTTCAAATGATCCGCAATGGCAGTCACATCTTCAAATCGGTCGGGCTTGACCAAAACCACCTGCATTTGCGTTTGCGGGAAACTCACCGTTTTGCTCTTTCCGCCACCGATCACACGCGGTCTTTCTTCGCTGCGCTTCGGCGCGAAAACCGATTCCTTTTTTTTCGGCTCTTCGGCAGGCTTTTCCTCTGTTTCGACCGTTTCCTCGTCAAATTCATCCTCATCGGGAATGGTCATAATGTTTTTGATGCTATCGAGAAGTCCCATTACTTTTTACTCCTTTTTTCGTTACACGCGTTTGCCGAACAGTGCGGTTCCCACCCGAACCAGGGTGGCGCCCTCTTCCACGGCAATATCGAAATCCGACGACATGCCCATCGACAAAACGCTCATATTTATATTATCTATGTTTTGACGCCGTATGTCAATAAAGAGTTTATACATTTTTTGAAAATATTTTCGGCTGTCTTCCGCGACGGCCACCGCCNNAACCCCGACTTTGACTCTTCGCCGCCGATGTTGACCTCCGCCAACACTTTCATCGTCATTCCGCGCTTTTGCGCCTGTTTGGAAATTTCCGCCGCCAGTTTTAAGGAACTGACCGATTCGATCATTTCCACCTTGTCAATGATATCTTTGACCTTATTGGTTTGGAGATGTCCGATAAAATGGCGGTGGCAGGGCGCATATCCCTCGTATTTTGCCAGCAGTTCCTGCACGCGGTTTTCCCCGATGTGGGTCACACCGTCGGCAACGGCTTCGTTAATGGTATCAACATCGACTGTTTTTGTTGCGGCAAGAAGGGTGATCTCATCTTCCCGGCGACCGGATTTTTCCGCCGCGGCCACAAGACGACGGCGGATTTCGCGCAGATTAAAGCGCAATTCCTCAGCGGATAACTTTTCCATCATAAAGCCTTTTTCCTTTCACAATCACTTCGTCGTAGAGCCGCAGACGGAGTTCGGTACCGGTCTGCTGTTCACAGATCATGGAACTGTCGTTGGAATACAGGATATTGACCGGCACAAATTTCGCCTGGATCCCGCTGACCACATATACGCCCTTGACCGAATCCACGACCCGCAGGGCGCTTTTGGCGACCCGCAGACCGCTGGTTTCTTTTCTGACCACCGTCATCACGCCGGTGCGTATGGAGGCGAGTTCGCTGTTCATATCGTCGCACGAAAAGATCACAACCGCCGCTAACGAGTCCTTGGACATGTTGATTTGCTTGACCTTGACCGACAGTTTCGGATAACTTTTGACCGACGTCAGCAGGGTCAGACGATCGCCTTCTTTATAATTAAGCGAATCGCCCACCGGCATGCTCGCCGCGATATACCATTCATAATCGGAGACAATTTTGCCAACGACGGTGTCCGGCAGTTTTTCCGCCGAGAGTTTTTCCATGAATTCCGGCGTGACTTCGTCGAGACGCTGTCCGTTCAACACATTTTCGTAGCCGTCGGTTTTGGAAACAAAATATCCCGACCGGGAAGCGGTGATTTTTCCTTTGGCAGACGGCAGAGACTTCGAAAGCAAATCGATTTCTTTTTGCAATGCGGTGAGTTGTTCGGAAAACCGCGCGGTATCGCCGAGCGCCGCCTGCCGTTTGTTGCAAGCGGAAAGAAGACCTTCCGCCGCGTTTTGAGTGCCGGTGTAATCGCCCGTTGCGCCGCTTAAAATCAGCAAATCCAATGCCTCCGACACCTTGGTGCTGAGCAGATCAAGGTCTGTCTCTTATACACATCT
>LXOW01093312.1_pt1 | contig 12653 bp, 4 predicted proteins | sample 1368591 | NCBI WGS metagenome assembly LXOW01 (sample SAMN04884650, study PRJNA319009) | bovine gut metagenome | isolation source: Cow rumen | host: Bos taurus | place: Italy: Legnaro (PD) | collected 2014-07-09
AATGGCTATGCTCTGGGTAGGTATCTTATAGTCAAACCACGAGTAGCCGGCACGTGGTGTGTCGTAGTAGCGCCCCATATCCTCGCGGTATACGGTGTACTCCTTCAGCGACTGGGCGTACTCCTGTGCGCGCTGGGCATCCTGCTTCGAGAAGATGACGGCCGAGAGGGCCTTGTCATAGATACTCTGGTTCTTGATATCTTTCTTCAGTAACTCGATAAGGTACTTGTTAGCCTGCGATACGGCCGATGGCAATGTACGCCCGTCGAGGGTTACCAGATAGAGCCACTGCAGAGCCTTGTAACTGGGGAAGTTCACGTCCTTGCCCTCCTTCTCGGCCTTCTTCAGGTCCTTCACCAGGTCCACTATCTCATTGCCCATAAAGCCGAAGGCCTTATCCAGCATCTTGGCGGTGCCGCTCTGCTTCTCAGTCAGCGTATTCAGACGCACCAGCATCTCACTCACGGCCACGGTCATATAGAACGAGCCAGGCATACCTGGATACCAGGTCCATGCACCCTGCGCTGTCTGCAGTTTCTGCAGTTTTGCCACACACTGATCCAGACGATTGTTCATCAGGTTCTCGTCAAAGAAGTCGGCCAGTCTATGCTTCTGCTCCTTCTCAGTGTCAGCATCCATCACCCAAGGCGTCTCGTTCAGCACCACCTCCTTCAGTTCTTGGTTCTTCTCGAGTTGTGAGGTGAGCGAGGCCTCAGTCTCCTCCTGTTTCCACTGCTCAAACACGGGTTTGATCTGTGGGTTCTGGTCAACGATGTATTTGCCGATACCGTTGGCATAGTACGATGCTGCCAGCGCGATGGCGTTATCCTCGCGGGGCGAGCCCACTGCAGGCAGTGCTTGTACCATCAGCCATACGGGGTTGTTGGTATATTCCAGTGTCAGCTTGGCGTTCTTGGCATCGGCAGGCACCAGTTTTTCCAAATCTATCTTCTCTGTGCCAGGCTCATGCTGCGTGATGGGCACAGCCACCGTCACATGCTCAGTAGCTGGCAGCACGGGCAGATAGTGCTGCTCACCATCGCTAAAGCCTTTGCCGCTCACGCTCATCTTACATATCAACAGTGTGGGCTCATAGCCAGCGGTGTTCACCTCAAATGTCACAGCCTTGGTCTCGCCAGCCTTCATGGTTACGTTCTGACTCTTCTCGTAGACCACGGCATTGGTCTCGGCATTCAACAGCTTCAAGGTAGCCTTGCCCATAACAGTCTTCTCGCCTGTGTTCGATATACGGGCAGCGATGGTGGCCTTGTCGCCCTCGCGGATAAAGCGGGGCATGTTGGGCTGTATCATCACATCCTTCTTGGCCACGGCCTCGGCCTTGATGCCGCCATAGTGCAGGTCGCGTGTGTGGGCCAAGCCCAGCAGCTGCCAGGTGGTCAGACTCTCAGGCAGCGTGAACTTAATGGCCACGCGGCCGTTCTTATCAGTAGTCAGCTGTGGATAGAAGAAGGCGGTCTCGTTCAAATTCTCGCGTACCTGTCCCTCCTCTTTGGGCGCTGCTTCGTCAGCAGCTTGTGCTTCATCTGGTACTGCTGGTGCCTCGGCAGCGTCAACATCTGCAGTGGCATATTTCATATTCATGCTCTCAGCAAGCACAGGGCCGCCCGCAGCTTTCTCCATCACCATCTCCAGATCCATAGGTCGGCCAGCCAACTTAGCGCGCGAGCCGCGATAGCGACGGTTATAGTAGTTCTGCGGATAAACATCGCGGTCAAATCGGCTGAAGCTGATGTCCTTCACATCCAGTGGCTTCCACTCATGCCGCCCGTAGCCTGCATAACCATAAATAGTGGCATGGCCCCAACTGGTATAGGGCAGTGGTATCCACAGGTATGGACTGAATGCCCACTGGTGCTTGGCTATCTGGTCCAGACTCTGGTCGTAGAGTGTGGCCATCAGGTTGGCATCCACGGGGTTGTCGTTGTCATCCTTGATGCTCAGTGTCCACTCTTCCTTCTGTCCTGGTGTCAGACGGTCGCGGAAGGTCTCCCACTCCAGTGTCAGACTCTTATCCGGCATGGGGCGCTGAATCGTCGCTGTGTGCGTGTAGCAGTGGCCATCCTTCACCCAGGCGTATGTCAGCAGCAGTCCGTTGCCGTATTTCTCTTCATAGTTCAGTTTGCAGTTGATGAGCTGGTTGCTGCGGTCAAAGGCGCCCTGCTCTATCAGTTCCTTACCTGCAAAGATGCTGTACACGATATGTACATCCTGTGCCGACGAGCCCACTTGTATGGTTACGGGTGTGCCGTCGTTGGGGAATACGGTGCTGCTCATGTAGAACCAGTCGTCCGTCTTAGCCGCAGGCTGCTCGTCGTCGAGCGAGAAGATCACGAATCGGCGTGTCAGCGTCTGGTCATCCAGCTTAGCCTCAATGGTATGTTCGCCCACACCCAGGCCGAAGTTCTCAAATGGTATCTCATAATTGGCTGCGGTAGTGTGCCACTCGCCCCCGTCTAAACGGAAACTTACATCAGCCTCTATCTCCTGTCCGGCGGCATTGCGCACAAACAGGGTGGCCATGGGCGCCTCCTCTTTCAGCATCTTCTCGTTCATATCTATGGTCAGCGCTACGGGGCGGTTACCCAGTGGCAGCGATAGTTGTCCGCTACGTGTCTCGCCCGCCATATCCGTCACATCGGCCTCTACCACAAAGTTGTAGAACATGGCATACTTGGTTTCAGGCGTGGTCAGCGGCATCTTGGCGTAGAAATGTCCATCGGAATCAGTGGTAGCCTCGCCCTTAAACAGCTCTACCCCCTCATTGGTGTAGCCCGTCACAGCCTCATCATAATAGCTGTTATAGCTGTGCCACCAGAAAGCTCTGCGACGCATCACCTTGTAGCTCACCTTAGCCTCCTGCACGGGCACACCGGCATAGCTCAGGGCTGTCGCCTTCACGCTCAGAGTGTCGCCAGCCTTGTAGGCCGTCCTATATTCATCAAAGTCCACATGGAAGGTGGGGCGCTTATACTCCTCTACGCGTATGCGCTGCGAGTGCTTGTTGGCTTGTATGGTGAACTGTCCTGTCAGCCCCGTCTGCGGCAGTGTAAAGTCCACGGCAGCTACGCCGTATGCATTGGTGGTAGCCTCCTTCTCGGCTATCACCTTGTAGTTGGCATCACGCAGCGTAAACTGCAGCACCTTGTCGGCACACACCTGCTGCTCTATCCCGTTCTCCACCTCATAAACCAGTGCCGAGGCATGCACCGTCTGCCCTGGTCTGTAGATGCTGCGATCCGTAAAGATAGCCGTCTGCTCTATGGTGCGTTCAGCCTTATAGAACTCATATCTGCCCGATCCGCTCAGCACGGCTCCCGCCTTATCCTCATCCGTATAGGCAAAGGCACTGCGCGAGCGCGTCACATCCTTGGTTTCAAAAAAGTATTCTCCCTGTGCATTCGTGGTGCCCTCGTAGGTCTTCTCGTCATAGTAGCTCACCTTCTCTTTTATTCTCAAGTGGGCCCCTGCCATGGGCTGTCCTGTTGTAGCGTTCACCACCACGTAGCGTATCTTGCCGTTAGGCTGCGTCTCAGCTATGGTGTACAGGTCGGTCACGTGGTACAGCGTCCGCAACGTCTCTGTGGTGGGGTTCGTCGTTATCTCTACCAGATACATGCCTGTGGGCAGTCCTGCCAGCGTCATCGAGTCGTCAAACTCCTCGTAGGCAGGTTGCGATGCAAACGCCTTCGTCTCGTCAATCACGGGGGCGCCCAACAGCGCTTTTATCTTCTGGTAGCCCTTACTGCTCGATGGGTTCACGTCTATATCGCCCTCGCAGTTCACGGGGTACACCTTCATGCTCAGTGTCTGCAGGTTACGCAGCCCCTCCAGCCTCACCTTCTGTGCCTGCATCGGGCGCACCACCTGCAGGTCGTATTTCAGTCCGAATGTCGGGTTTATCAGCTCCTGCTTCTTGTTACGCAGATTATTCATGGCGGGCCATTTGCCCCACTTCTCCACGGCCTCGTCGATAAAGGCTATNNGATAAAGGCTATGCGTGCCGAGTCGCTGGTGCGGTATGGCAGTCTGCTATAACGTTCCACCGCCAGTTCAGCATCCAGTATGCTCACCGCCTTTTGGTTGCCAGCCTGTGCATAATAGTCGCGCATCTCCTGATAGTAGCCCAGCTCGCCCCCTATCACGCTCAGCATGTCGTTATTAAACATGGCGGCATCCACGCCCATCACCACAAAGGGTTTAAAACTCTTCTCTTTGGTCTTGGCCAGCAGCTGACAGAGCGCAGGTGTCAGCTTGGGTTTCTTAAAGTCCAGCCCCATGCCTCTTTGGTCGTCAGCTATCTGGTAGAGCACCGTCTCGTACACCAGTCGCAGCACCTCGTCCTGCGTGTTGTTATATCGCGCTATGATGCGGTTCAGCGCAGGCATCAGCGAGTCGGGCGCTATGGCCGCCATCGTCTGTGCCCCCATCAGTTCTGCCTTCAGCAGGTGTCCGTATTGTTTCTCCTTCTGAGCCTTCTCTACTATCTGCTGCAGCATCTCATACTGTGTCTTTGGCAGATCTTTCTCTTCAGCCTCCTGAGCCTTCTTCCAAAGACTCGAATATGACTGGCCCATCATCAACATCGGCACAATCACAGCTATCACAGAACTAAGAAATCTCTTCATCATAAGCCATTGTCATTTGGTTTAACCATGCAATGGCACATGCGTGCCATCGCCTATTTATCTGCAAAGGTAATTAATTATTTCCAATTTCCTTCGGAAATTATGAATTATTATATCTTTTAGGCGTTTATGAACAGTAGACATATAGTTTCATCATAGTATACAAGGCTTATGCATATTTAATGACATATTGTTGCGATACCAAAACAATTTGTTTTGGTATTGAAAACCATAGGTTTTACAATCGAATACCATATCTTTTGCCCACCAAAACAAATTGTTTTGCTATTGCAAGTGACTTAGAATGCTTTATAATAAAGGCTTTATGATGGTTCAAAAAGGGTATGATGCTTTTCAACAAAGCATCATCTACATAATACACTACATATCAGCATATTACAAAGANNATTCCCCTCCTCTTGGGAGATCGCTCGACCCGAAGGGGCGCTTGCTACCGAAGGGACGCAAGATAGGTTAGGGGTGGAGGGGATATTCATTTTTCACAATCTTTGAGCTGCGCTCGAAGATACTCACGCTCGAAAAAACTCAAATAAAATTTGGTTTTTTACTCGCTTATTCGTATCTTTGCAGTATGATTAACCAACAATTATTGAATCCGAAGAGCATCGTCGTCATTGGCGGCTCGAACAACGTGCATAAGCCCGGGGGCGCTATTGTGCGTAATATTAAGAATGGTGGTTACAATGGTGACCTGCACATCGTAAACCCCAAAGAGGACGAAGTGCAGGGAATAAAAGCCTACCACGACGTAAAAGAGATACCACAGACGGAAATGGCGGTGCTGGTAGTGGCAGCGAAATACTGTCCGGACTATGTGGACTATCTGTGCAGTGAGAAGGGCACCAAGGCCTTTGTGATTATCTCAGCGGGATTCGGCGAGGAGACGAAGGCGGGAGCCAAGCTGGAACAGCGCATACTGGACACCTGCGAGAAATACGGCGCAGCACTGATAGGGCCAAACTGCATAGGACTGCTGAACCGTAACCACCACAGCGTGTTCACCCTGCCCATACCCAACCTGAACCCACAAGGAGTGGACTTTGTATCGGGCTCAGGCGCTACAGCGGTGTTCATCTTGGAGAGTGCGGTCATCAAAGGTCTGCAGTTTAACAGTGTGTGGAGTATTGGTAACGGCAAACAGATAGGAATAGAAGACGTGCTGCAGTATATGGACGAGCACTTTGACGCCAAGAAGGACTCCAAGGTAAAGCTGCTATACATAGAGAACATCAGCAACCCCGACAAGCTGCTGTTTCATGCAAGCAGTCTGATACGTAAGGGGTGTCGAATAGCAGCCATCAAGGCTGGATCGAGCGAGAGCGGCAGTCGCGCGGCATCGAGCCACACTGGGGCCATAGCCTCGAGCGACTCGGCGGTAGAGGCGCTGTTCCGTAAGGCGGGCATCGTGCGCTGCTTCTCGCGTGAGGAGCTGACCACCGTGGGCTGTATCTTCACCCTGCCACCACTGAAGGGCAAGAACTTTGCGATTGTTACCCACGCTGGCGGACCAGGCGTGATGCTGACGGATGCGCTCTCAAAAGGCGGACTGAACGTGCCACACATAGAAGGACCAGAGGCCGACGCGCTGAAGGAACAGCTGTTTGCTGGCTCATCTGTGGCTAACCCCATAGACTTTCTGGCTACAGGCACAGCGGAGCAGCTGGGCACGGTGATAGACTACTGCGAAAACAAGTTTGACGAGATAGACGCCATAGCCGTAATTTACGGTACACCAGGACTGACCCAGCTATACGAGGCATACGACGTGCTGGACAAGAAGATACGCGAATGCAAAAAGCCTATCTTCCCCGTACTGCCGAGCCTGCATACAGCTGGACCGGAGGTGGCAGAGTTTCTGAGCAAGGGGCACGTGAACTTTAGCGACGAGGTGACACTGGCCACAGCGCTGAGTCAGATTATGCGCACACCACAGCCTGCCCCACCCGAACTGGAACTGTACGGCGTGGATGTGCCCAGAATACGTGAGATTATCTACCGCGAGACTAACCGCCTGAAATTTGAAGGCATCCAAAGCGGCTACCTGGCACCTGAGGTGGTGCGCGAGATACTGGAGTGTGCCGGCATACCGCTGGTACCCGAGATGGTATCACGCGAGAAAGAGGAGCTGACGGCCTTTGCCGAGCGCGTGGGATTCCCCGTAGTGGCTAAGGTGGTGGGGCCCATACACAAGAGCGACGTGGGCGGCGTGACGCTGAACATACGCACCCCAGAACACCTGGCCATGGAGTTTGACCGCATGATGCAGATAAAGGATGCCACCAGCGTGATGGTACAGAAGATGCTGAAAGGCACCGAGCTCTTTATCGGCGCGAAATACGAGACACGTTTCGGACACGTGACGCTATGCGGACTGGGCGGCATATTTGTAGAGGTGCTAAAGGACGTATCGAGCGGACTGGCACCACTGAGCTATGCCGAGGCCTACTCGATGATACACTCGCTGCGCGGCTACAAGATACTGAAAGGTACGCGCGGACAGAAGGGCATTAACGAGCAGAAGTTTGCAGAGATCATCGTACGCTTGTCGACCCTACTGCGATTTGCCACAGAAATAAAAGAGATGGATATTAACCCGCTGCTGGCCGATGAGAAAGATGTAGTGGCCGTTGATGCGAGAATAAGGATTGAGAAATGAGGAACGAGGAACGAGGAACGAATAAGCGCGTAGCAATCGTAGGCGGAGGGGCGGCAGGATTCTTCCTGGCGGTGAACCTGAAGGAGATGTGCCCTGAGATGGAGGTAACCATCTTTGAGAAAGGCAAGAAGGTGCTGGCCAAGGTAGAGGTATCAGGCGGCGGCAGGTGTAACTGTACCAACAGCTTTGAGGCGGTGACAGACCTGCAGCAGGTGTACCCTCGCGGCCACCGACTGCTGAAGCGACTGTTCAAGACGTTTGACTACCGCGATGCGTACGAATGGTTTGAACGTCACGGAGTAAGACTGGTGACGCAGGAGGACAACTGCGTGTTCCCCATGTCGCAGGATTCGCACACGATTATCAACATGTTCCTGGCGGAGGCGAAGCGGCATGGCGTGGAGATAAAAACGCAATGCAAGATAGAGAGTCTGGAACAATTAAAAGATTACGATTACATCGCAATAACGACGGGTGGAGGCACCGCATCAATGACAGGCGTTCCTGTCATTGATGCGGTGCCTTCGTTGTTTACGTTTAGCATTGAGGATGAAGCGCTGAGGGCGATGATGGGAACGGTGGTGGAAGAGGCGACGGCCTCGATACCAGGCACTAAGCACCGCGCTACAGGGCCACTGCTGATAACCCACTGGGGCATGAGCGGACCTGCCATACTGAAACTGTCGAGCTATGCGGCACGCGACCTGCATGAACACAACTACCAGATGCCGCTGGCCGTGAACTGGACCATGCATAAGGAGCCGGAGATACTACAGGAGCTGCAGGAAATCATCATCCGTCACCCGCAGAAACAGATAAGCACCATCAGGCCCTTTAACCTGCCAAGCCGACTATGGGACTACCTGGTACAGAAGACACTGGGCGAGCGCGCACAGAACCGCTGGCAGAACCTGAACCAAAAAGAACTGAACAGACTGACGAACGCCCTATGTAACGACCAATACCAGATAGCAGGGCGAGCAGCCTTCAAGGATGAGTTTGTGACGTGTGGCGGCGTTGACCTGGCGGCCATCAACACCAACACCCTGAATGCAAAAACACTCCCCCAGCTTTACTTTGCTGGAGAAGTGCTTGATGTGGATGGCATCACGGGCGGATTCAATTTCCAAGCCGCGTGGACCACCGCTTACTGTGTTTCCATGGCTATCAGTCAATCAGCTCGTTATAGTCAGTCTCCTTATTAGGAAGCATCCAAGTCCATTTGTTCTCGGCATCAGGCTGAATGGTCTTAGCAAAGGTGGTGTGGAAACTACCGCCCTTGCTCAGTGCCTTACGACTGATGGGGAGGCCCCAACGCTTGTAGTCGAACCAATCGAAGCCCTCGCCCCACAGGTCGAAGCGACGATAGAGGCGAACCTCTGCCAGCAGGTCGTCGCCAGTCTTCTCGCTCTTCACGAGGGCTGCATCGCGATCCTTATTGGCCTCGAACAGCAACTGCTGAGCCTCGGCATACTTACCCAGATGGCAATCGGCCTCAGCCTCGATATAATACATCTCGGCAGCACGGATGAGTGAGAATGAACCACCACCAGGCATGAAGGCAGCCAGGAACTTGAACTGCATATAGACATAAACATACGAAGTCTCGTAAAGACGATCGCCATACTCACTGAAGGCACGCTTGTAGAGTGTCTTGGTGCTGCGGCCTGCAGAGTTACACTCCTTGAGCTCGGCCTCAGTAGGAATGAGATAAAGCTGACGGCGAACGTCGGTCTCTGGGATCTGGTCGATGAGCTCGCGACTGATGGCGCAAGGATAGGTGCGGCAAACAGATGAGCTGGAGTTAGAACCCTGATAAGCATAGAAGCCAAAGTAACCCAGCGACTGGTCCTCAGCCTCGTACACACCCCAGATCCACTCATTATTAGCTGTGTGCATACCGTCGGCATACTGGTCGTTGGTCATGAGCGACACACCAGTACGAGCCAGAGCGGCATACTTAGCGGCATTAGCCCAGTCCTCGCGGTTCAGTGCAGCACGCGCATAGACAGCGTAGGCCACATTGAGGTTGGGCTTATAGAACTCCTTCTTATTACGATCCATGCCACTCTTCTGGAACAGGGCGATAGCCTGGTCGAGGTCGGCATAAATCTGCTGATAGCTCTCGGCCAGTGTTGAGAGGGCGATATCGCCATGACTCTCGTCAGTACGCAGCACGATACCATCGGTAGCACCATTGTTGCTGTCGCTCCAACGGTAGCTATAGAGCTGCACCAGCTGAGAGAAAGCGTAGGCACGGAAAGTAAGGGCCTGAGCCTTGATGAAGGCACGCTCGCGCATGGTCTGATCGGCATCGGCCTTATTGGTACCCTCGGCCTCATCGATATGGGCAATAATCACATTGGCATTACCAATGAGCTTGTAATAGTAGAACCAAGGATAATACAGGTAGACAGAGGTCTTAGAGGTATGATAAGTACCATTGATGACATTAGAGTAACCTGTATAGGCACACTTCTGGAAGTCGTTGCCAGGATAGTTGCCGTAATAGGTCTTGATAGTACCCTCGCCATTGAATCCCTGACTGATATAAGGGGTAGTCATGATCTTACAGAGACCATTGATGGCATGCTCAGCATTCACAATCGACTCAACGGTTGATGGTGTGCTGACAGACGACTGTGGCTCGGTGTCGAGATAGCTCTCGCTACAAGAACTGAGACCAACGAGTGATGCAATGCCTACTATAAAAATATATTTCTTCATAATCGGTATATCTAATATAATAATGTGTTAGAACTTAATATTCAAACCTATCGAGAACACACGTGGTGTAACCAGAGAGTTGCTCTGAGTACCGTTGAAGGTCTGCTGTGGGTTCAGGCCCTGACGCTTGGTCAGCGTAAAGAGGTTCTCGCAGCTCAGCGATACGGTAGCACCTTCGATATCGGCCTTGTCAGTGAGTGACTTTGGCAGTTTATAGGTAAGCGACAGGTTCTTGAGCACCAGGTAGCTGGCGCTGGTAAGCCAACGAGAAGAAGCCGCATTAAGATAGGTGCTGAGACCACGATCGACAACAGGGGTACCGTTGCGGTCGATGGCATGTTCAGCAGTAGCATCATCAGTAGTCCATGACTTGAGCACATCCTGATGGAGAGCCGAAGGTGTGGTGCTTACTGACATGAGTGTCTGATAGTTTGAATCCATGACCTTACCGCCCAGCTGATAAGTGAACAGGGCATTGAAGGTAAGCGACTTCCATGACACATTTGCGCCGAAGCTTCCGAAAAGGTCAGGCAGAGCTGAACCGTGGAACTCCTTCTTACCGTAAGTAGAAGGACGATAGGTGTAAGGCACACCATCGATAACCACCACGTAATTCAGGTTGGTACCTGTAATCTTGGTGCCTGCGGTGTTACCATAAGTCTGGCCATCGAGCTCGAAGTAATACTTCTCATCGTCGAAGGTATAGAGGCTGTAGCCATTGTAGGTATCAATACCCTCCCAGGTGTTGACATAGAACATATACATGCTCTTGCCCTCAACAATCTTCTTGGTACCATTGATAATACCATCCTTGTTCTGCTCAGGCAGCTTAACCACCTTGTTGGTCTGGTAAGTTGCGCTGGCACTCAGGTTAATCTTCCAGTCCTTATTCTTGAACACATCAATATCGGTAGAGATTTCCAGACCCTGGTTAGAGATAACACCCAGGTTCATGGTAGTGGTCGACTCGGCAGCCTCAGTGTCGGTAGCACCTGCTGAGAGTGGGTTATAAACGTCGAAGATGAGGTTCTTGTTGCGACGGTTGAAGTAATCGATGTTCAGGTTCCAACGCTTGAACATACGTGCCTCAACACCAATACCCCATGACTGACCAGTCTCCCAAAGCAAATCGTTGTTAGCAAACTGAGAGATGACGTAAGCACCACTGTTGTTATTACGCTCGAGCGAGCTCAGGGCCATATAGGCATAATAGCCGGCACCAGAGTCGTTAGCCACCTCACCGTAGTCGGCACGCAGCTTCAGATAGTCAACCCAGGTGTACTTCTTCATGAACTCCTCGTAAGAAACCACCCAGTTGGCACCGCAGCTCCAGAAGTTACCCCAACGGGCACTCTTAGAGAAGCGTGAGCTACCATCGCGACGGAAGCTTACCTCAGCATTATACTTGCTGTCGTAACCATAACGTACACGACCCAGATATGACTCTGTGCGGTAGTTGTCCTGATAATCCTCCAGGCTCTGGATGGTGTTGAAGTTGAGCCACTGAATCTTGCCCTCAGAGGTCTCATCATATTTGTTACCACTCAGGTAATTACGGTTCCAAGCATAGTTCTCATGACCTACCAGAGCGTCGAGAGAGTGAACACCGAACTCGCGAACCCAGTGCAGCTGCTGCTGGAAGTTGTAGTCCTTATAACGGTAGTTGGTACGTGTAGAACGACCGTTCACACCCTTGGCATCGCCAATCACACCACTGTAATACTTGGTGTTATCAGAGTGACGCAGGTTCAGGCTACCCTTCAGCATGAAGGTAAAGCCGTAAGGCAGAATAAGGTTGGCATAGGCAATACCGTTCAGGGTATTACGTATGGTCTTATCAGAGTTCATCTCGTTCTCCCAGATCACATGACGGTCAGGATACTGGTTACGGGTCATCTGCTCGTTACCGTTAGCATCGGTATAATAACCAGGATCGTAAGTCAGGTTGCCCTGAGTGTCGCGAACATAGTCGCCAGTAGTCACATCGTGCAGATGTACAGGATAGATTGGCGAGATGTTGCGTGCATAATTAAACACGTTGGTATAGCTACTGCTGCTATCACCATTGGTGTTAGTGAAGTTCTGGTGAGTACCAGCCACATTCAGGCCAGCCTTGAACCAAGCCTTAGGCTGGATGTTGGCCGACATGCGGGCCGAGATACGGTCGAAACCAGAGTTGCGGAGATAACCGTTCTCATCGAGATAGCCTAAAGAGATGAGGTAATCGGCCTTATCCGATGCGCCATTGGCCATGAAGTTATACTCCTGGCGATAGCCCACACGTACAGCCTGATCGTACCAGTCGAGGTCCTCGCCGTAGGTGCCCAGAATCTGAGCATCAGAAACCAGCTTACCGTTCTCAAACAGCTGATCGTTGGCTTTATTAAAAATGTTCAGTATCAAGCGATCGTCAATCAGGTTCTGATTAGCGTATGCCTCAGCCTTGGCTACATCATAACCACTTGACGACATGGCGTAGTTCTTCATGTTCTGCCACTCCATGTTCATCCAGTCGCGAACACCCAGACGCTCGTACTCTTTGATACCGCGGCTGTAGGTTCCCTGCTTAATGTCGAGAGAGACATTGAGCTTACCCTGCTTAC
>LXOW01402501.1_pt1 | contig 12652 bp, 8 predicted proteins | sample 1368591 | NCBI WGS metagenome assembly LXOW01 (sample SAMN04884650, study PRJNA319009) | bovine gut metagenome | isolation source: Cow rumen | host: Bos taurus | place: Italy: Legnaro (PD) | collected 2014-07-09
AAAGCCTGCTGCAGGTCTTTCACCATACGATAGACACGCTGCTTGCTGGTCTCGGGGAAATACTCTGCCACGTAGAGCTTACCGATGGTCTCACCCAGGTTGTCACTGATGGTGTTGACGGCACGTTTCCAACGGGGCTGCTGTTCCTGCACACCGCTGATGGCCTTGCTGGCTTCGAAAGCACGGTCGGTAAAAGCATCGCTCAGGAATGGTCTATAGGCTTTGATGACGTGCAGTTCCATATAGGCCTTCAAATCCTCGACACTCGTCTCGGCCAGAACCTTCTCCACCTCGTGGAGCGGCTCTAACTGACTCACGTCCACCTTGTCGATATCCTTAGGCATATCGAGGGCATCGCGATAAGCGATCCAGTTGATACCCTTGAAGTCGTTCAGGAACTGCTCCCACGGCATAATATGGATGGTCTTCATCGGGTCGCGCCGATCCACCTGATTCAGCGTCTTGATACCGATTCTGTACTCAATGGCCCATGCAGCCTCCATCATGCGCTCGGCATCGGCATCGCTGTTACCCACCATTTTCAGGAAGTCCTTGTTCAGGCTCTTCATGGCGGCCACGACAGCCTGCTGCTGCTCATTNNCTTGTTCAGACTCTTCATGGCAGCCACGACGGCCTGCTGCTGCTCGTTGGGCTCGGCATAATACTCCTGAGGCAATGATGCACCGCCATGACCTGCGTCAATCAGATACTCCGATGAGTTAAAGGCGTTCAGACCGAGGCTCAGGCCGTAGGGAGCGGTGTTGAAGCCCTTGGCATCGAAGTCGGCCATCAGCTGCAGGGCCTCCTCGCGGGTCTTGATGGCACGTACCTGCTTCAGATAAGGCAGGATCGGCTCATAGCCCATCTTGTTGCGGCCTACGCTGTCCATGTAGAGGCGATAGAGCGCACCGATCTTCTGTCCGTCGCTACCCTGTGGCAGATCTTTCTGGTCGGCATATTTCATGATCAGCGCGTTGATGCGCTCCTTGTTCTGCTCCTCCAGATCGACGAAAGCGCCGTTCATGGGGTGCTCCTTGTCCAGCGGGTTGTTCTTCAGCCACGTGCCCACGGCATACTGCCAGAAGTCGTCACCAGGTTTCACACTTTCGTCAAGGTTCGCTTTCAAACTCTGTGCCATACCTNNGAGCCATACCTGCCATACTCACGAAGGTAAGGGCTATGGCAATCATCCATTTTTTCATAATTTATTAATAGTTTTAGTGAATACATAACATAATAGTGTGCAAAGATACGGCAAATATTTCATTCTGCCAAATATTCTTGGATAATATCATGTTCTAAGGGCCAGCAGGTGCACTTTTTGCATATTTTGAAACGATTTTGTAAATTTTGAAAGTTTTCCCAGGCGTAGTTTAGTCATTAATGAGACATTTGCCCGTCATCTCCTTGGGTTGTTGCAGACCCATGATGTGGAGAATGGAAGGAGCCACATCTGCCAAAGCGCCATTCTGAACCTTCGCGTTCTTGTTCTCTGTCACATAGATGAAAGGAACGGGATTGACAGAGTGTGTCGTATTAGGTGTGCCGTCGGTATTGATGGCATGGTCTGCATTGCCGTGGTCGGCAGTGATGATGGTCTCATAGCCCATATTCTTGGCCGTTTCCACGACCTCGTTCAAACACTGGTCAATCGTCTTCACAGCTGTTTCGATGGCAGGGTAAACACCCGTGTGGCCCACCATATCAGCATTGGCGAAATTCACCACAATCCAGTCGTACCGATTGGTTTTGAGCGCCTCGACGACCTTGTCCTTCACCTCAAGACCAGACATCTCGGGCTTCAGGTCGTAGGTAGCCACTTGAGGGGAGTTCACCAAGATGCGGTCTTCACCTTCGAACGGCTCTTCACGGCCACCATTGATGAAGGAGGTCACGTGTGCATATTTCTCCGTCTCGGCAACGTGCAACTGCTTCAGACCCTTGCTGGCAATGTATTCGCCGAGGGTATTCTCCAAGTTCTCCTTGGGGAAAAGGATATGAACACCTTTAAAGGAATCGTCGTAAGGCGTCATGCAGTAATATTGGAGATTGGGAATGGTCGTCATGCCCTCCCCAGCCATATCCTGCTGTGTAAGCACAACGGTCAACTCTTTGGCGCGGTCGCTGCGGTAGTTGAAGAAGATGACCACGTCGCCTTCCTGGATGCGCCCATCGACGCTGCTGTTGACGAGCGGCTCCATGAACTCGTCTGTGTTCTTGTGCTCCTCCGTGTGAGTGTCATAGCAAGACTGCACACCTTCCACCATGTCGGCCACCTGGCGCCCCTTGCCGTTTACAATCAGGTCGTAAGCCCGCTTGATGCGATCCCAGTGCTTGTCGCGGTCCATGGCGTAGTAACGGCCAATGACTGTTGCGATGGCACCTACGCCCACCTCATCGATATACTTCTGCAAGTCTGAAATGAACCCCTTACCCGATCTGGGGTCTGTATCACGACCGTCCATGAAGCAGTGCAGGTAGCAGTTCCCAATGCCATACGCCTTGGCGATATCGATGAGTTTCAGCAGGTGTTCGAATGAGGCATGAACGCCACCGGTCGAGGTCAGCCCCATGAGGTGAACACTCTTGCCATTTGTCCTTGCGTAGCCGAAAGCCGACTTGATTTCAGGGTTCTCCATGATGGAGTTGTCAGCACAGGCGTGGTTAATCCTCACCAGATCCTGAAAAACGACGCGGCCGGCACCGATATTCAGGTGTCCCGTCTCTGAGTTACCCATCTGTCCGTCGGGAAGACCTACATACGCTCCCGAAGCCTGCAACTGGGAGTGAGGATAGTTAGCATTCAAGTAGTCAATATAAGGCGTGGGGGCCTGATTTATCACGTCACCAACGCTTTGGTCACCGATTCCCCAACCGTCGAGAATAATCAGCAGTGCTTTCTTGCCGTGGTCATCTACCTTCATTCCATGATTATCAGCGATGTCCGACGTACATGCCGTTGGTACACCCACACCACAGATGGTAAGGACGGTTGCCATCACCCATTGTACCATCTTCTTCATATTCTGTTTGCGCATTTCCATTTTCTTTTGCGTGCAAAGATATAAAATAAATGCGAAACTGATTGCGGTTTCGCGTCTTTTTTATTGTTTCACTCTGCCTTTAGGGTGAAAGAGAAGCTATCTTAGACCACAAAACAACTTGTTTTGTTCTGAAAGAAATGCTTTCTTACCATCGAAGAGACCATCTCCACGAGTACAAAACAAGTTGTTTTGTAGTGGTGTAGGCAGGTGTAACTTTAATAAAAAGATACACCACACCTAATAAACTGATATTAAACAACTTATACCAAATAGTGTAACTTTATAAAAAAAGCAACTAGGATTGGTACTAAGAAGCTGGACATGTTATTCCAGCGGAATTTCCGGGTGCTGTACAGCCAGGGGCAGATCTTTCTGCGAGAGATAGAACATGTAGAGGATAACGTCTTTTTTGCCTCTGTTCTCGCCATGGTGGATGGTATTCACCATCTCAACAACAGGCTCGCCCTCATGCACAATCTTCTCCTTGCCATCCTGTCCGATGATGGTCAGTTCACCCTGTACCAGTATGCCGTAGTTCATCACGGGATGGTGGTGCCAACCCAGCTTCTTTCCTGCAGGGAACACATACTTCACTGCCACCAGTTCAGGGCGTCCCTCCAGATAGTCGGGCAGCTCCACGCCGTCCCAACTCTGGCTGGTACGGATCAGTTCGGTACTCTGCACCTCCTTTACAGGATTGTCTTCTTGAGTATGGGCTTCCTTGCAGGAGTTCAGTACACTTGCGCCGCAAATGAGGGTGGCGGCAAGCACCCAATTCATCATCTTTTTCATTGTCTTTTTAATTTTTTATAACTAGTAAAATAACCTATCTGTATCATTCGTGGGTATGTATTTCGAATATCCTTTTTCTTATGAGGTATTCGTATTTCATGCGCAGGGCATTCTCAGAGGCGGTAAACCACTGCTGGCGAATCTGGTTAAGATCGAAGAGCGTGGCCATGCCGGCATCATATCGTTTCTGGGCATAGCGATAGGACAATGCACTGGATTCCTCGGCCTTCACCTCTGCCTCATAGCGTTTGTGAGCAGTGACGGCTCCCTGCCAAGCCTGATGGATATCCTTCCTGATGCGTTGCTGGGCATCATCGTATGCCAGCTTAGCATTCTCAAGGTTTACTTTTGCAGTCCGTATGCGGGCCTTTGTCTCAAAAGCGTCGAAGATGGGAATGGAAAGGTTTAGCCCCACAAAGCTATGGAGGTAATGCTTCAGTTTCCATTCCATCTCAAAGCTGAAATCATAGTTGAAGTTTCCGATTGTTCCCCAAGGTGCCATCAGAGGCACTTGTCCGCTACGCGATGTCTTGGCATCGATGTTAGTCCAGAATACGCCAAGCTCACCAACCAGAGAGAGTTTCGGATAATAACCACTACGGGCTGCAACCACGCCCTGTTCAGCTTGCAGGATGCCGAAGCCGGCCGACTGCACGGCGGGGTGGTAAGTGAGAGGTGTGAGGTGAGAGGTGAGAGGTGTGAGTGGCACGATAGAGTCGTTTGGCTCACAGATATCGAAGTCCATAGAGTCAGGCAGGTTCAGCAGCATTTTCAGGTCAAGCTTGGCCAGTGCGATGTCTCCCTCTGCTGCCGTCAGCAATGCCTCGTCACGGCTCTCCATAGCCAATGCCTCTGCCACATCACTCTCCGGCCGCTTGCCCTTGTCGAACAAGGAACGGGCCTGCTTCAGTAGCTGTTGCGATACTTCTTGTCGTTGTCGGGCTATCGAAGCCTCACCTTTATTATAAAGTAGTTGCAGGTAGGCTGCTGCCACCTGTACCTTGATGTTCTTTTCTGCTGAACGCACATCCTCGGAAGCTGCCTGGAGCGAATATTGGTTGGCCTTTATCTGACTTGACAGACGGTTGCCAGTATAGAGGGGGACTATGCCACTCAGTCCCATGTTCAAGACCGATACATTGGCATTAAACCGGTTACCATCGCCCGAGTGATGGAGTGTACCGGTGTAGCCACTTATGTCGCCATAGAATCGCGGCAAGCGGGCATCCTTACTGGCCTGTGCACTGATTTCCCGGCGCTGTTGCTCATGCAGCAGATGTCTGATCTCCGTATTATGTGCTATAGCATAGTCCATGCACTCATCAAGCGTCCATTGCTGTTGCGCGATAGCAGAGCTTAATGACAAATGACAAATAATCAATGATAATATATACTTCCTCATGCTTAATTCTTTTGATTTCCCCTGAGTATCTCACCGGCCTTCACGCCGCTTTTCAGTTCGATGGCCAGACCGTCTGACAACCCGATGGTGACAGCACGGCGTTCAAACTGCTGATGGAAAGTGTCATCGGGATCGGATGTAAGCACATAGACATAGGGTTTACCATCCTCGAACGAGATGGCCGTCTCGTCGCATGACAGCACATCATGCACAGTTCCTAACACAATGGTGGCATTGGCACTGTAGCCAGAGCGGATGGTCACACTATCAGGAATGTTGGCCGTGGCCTTCACCTCAAACATTTTCGCACCATTCTGCATCTCGCCCTCAGGTGCTATGTAGTCGAGCTTGGCTGGAATGGCCACCTCCTGCATGGAGCCGAGACGCAGTTCCATGTCCATGCCCACCTTGAGAATGGCCACCTCAGTCTCGTCAATGTAGCCTCGGAAGATGATATCATTCATGTCAGCAATCTTGGCAACCGTCGTACCTTCGGTAAAGGCACTTGTGCCTGAAACAGAAGCTCCTTCCTTGACTGGCACGCTGAGTACCACGCCCGTAATAGTGGAACGTAGGTCAGTAACGCTGATACCACCAGAGCGGGATGACTGCCCGCGAGTAATGACCTGCACCTGCGACTCTGCAGCGGTGATGCTCTCACGGGCTGATGCCAGCTGGCTGCTCTTTATCTCAAACTCCTCGCGGCTCACCACACCATCTTGATAGAGTGATTGCACGCGGTCATACTCCCGCTGTACTTCGGCCAGATTGATGCGGGCCGACTCCACACGACTCTTGGCCTCGTTGAGCTGTGCCATGTCGGGGATAATCCTAACGGTGGCTATCACATCACCAGCCTTCACCCTGTCGCCAGGTTCCACCAACAACCGGCTGATGATACCCGTGGCCTGAGGTTTTACAGCCACCTGTCGCCGAGCCTCCATACTGCCAGCCACGGTGGTACGTTTTACGAGATTTCGCCGTTCGGGACTGACCAACTCATAGACCGTTGGCTCTGGCTGAGACTTTTTCCAAAGGAAGTAGAGCGTGTAGCCTACAAACAGTGCCAAGAGGCATAAACCGATAACTCTCATTGTTTTCTTCATATCACTTATCACTTTAACTTTTAACTTCTCACTTATCAATATTTACTCTTCCCTCAGTGCATCAATAGGCTTGATGGCGAGTGCGCGCCTTGCAGGAATCCAACCTGCCAATAAACCGCCTGCAATGAGTATGAGCAGGGAAACAACAGCCGTCCAGAAAGGTATGGAAAGCTTTAAAAAGATGGTATCATCGCCTGAGGGCAGCATATTATCCACAGAAAACAGCACCCACACTGCCACACATAATCCGGCCAATCCTGCGCCTATCGTCAGCACAAGACTTTCCAGCATAATCTGCAACAGGATGTCATGGGGTTTAGCCCCAATGGCCCGGCGGATACCAATCTCCTGTGTCCGTTCCCTGACACTGACGAGCATAATATTGGTGATGCCAATCAGTCCCGCGATCAGTGTACCTAAGCCGACAATCCAAATCAGTGCATTAGTGCCAACAATCAAGTTTCTGTACTCAATAGTCTCTTCCTCCACTGTCGGTGCTAAGACTGCCAACTCGTCATCGGGGTGAATGGAATGGTTTTCCTTGATGATGTTCACAAGCTGTTTTTTTTGCTGTCTCATCGGGAAGGCATCGTCCATGATGACAGAGATGAGGTCAACCTCATCACCACGTCCATAGACAGCCTGCATGGTGGGCAAAGGCATAAACACACTTTCCGAGACATCAATGCCGATATTTATATGGCGATTAGTACAGTGAGTAATGCCCACTACCATCAGCGATATGCCGCTGACACTGATAGTGCTGCCCACAGTTTCTTCAAAGCTGTCAAAAAGCATGTCGGCAACATGTTCACCGACGACGCATACCTTTCGGTGCTCACGCATGTCGAGTTCGTTGATGAAGCGACCCGCTGTGAGCCGTTGTGGCATCCATTCTTTAAACTGAGGTCCAACACCCGTCACCTGATATTGGTAGGTCAGGTCACCCCGGATAACATTCTGGTAACCGGCAAAGCAGACTGGACTGGACGCTATCACCAAGCTTCCGTAGTGACGGCGAAGTAACTTCTCATCATCAGCGTTGAGTTTCCACATGCGGTCACGCCCGAAACCTCGATAGGCCATAGAGGTCGCATCCGGTCTGACGAGCAACTCGTTTGGAGGCAAGGTGGTCACCTTGCTAAGGATACCATTATTTAGTCCCTGACTAGTACCAAGAAGCAGTGCCAAGAGCAGAATGCCCCAGAACACGCCGAAGGCTGTCATCAGACTTTGGCTACGTCTTAACATGATAGTCTGTAGCACCTCTGTCCAGAAATCGTTATCTATGATGATCTGCTTCATCCTCTTCTCATTGATCTTAAATCGCCGTCAGCGCATCAGTCAGTTTGATGCTGACAGCAAGTTTAGCTGGCACGTAACCAGCTATCAGTCCCACTACCACCATGATCAGCGTTATCACAAGCGCTTGGGACACAGCGATAGTAGGGTTCAAAAATAAGTTACTGTTGCCTGTCAGGGCGATAAGCCACTCTGTGAGTTCCATCAGTCCTATGCCTACAATCATACCGAAATAGCCGAAGAAAACTGAAATCACTACCGACTCTGCTAGCACCAACTTGACTATCTGGTAAGCCTTCGCACCCACAGCGCGGCGAATACCTATCTCGCGTGTTCGTTCCCTGACGGATATCAACATAATGTTTGACACGCCGACAATGCCAGACATAAGCGTGGCTAAGCCTACCACAAGAACAAAAATGATGAGGCCGTCCATGACTGAGCTTATCAACACTGGCCTATCATAGAGATTATCTATCTTGACAGCATTCTTGTCGGTCAGTGCAAAGTCCTTGCGGGCGGCCAAGATGCTAAGAATACGGTCATTAAACTGCCTGTTCAGCTTATCTGTCGTCAGGAGGTCCGTCTGCAGACAGATACGACTCAGCTGTCCATCGGGGCACCAAATCCTCTTGACCGTGGTCAGCGGGGCTACGATGGCACGAGAGACGTTCATCGACAATAGCGGTTCATAGACCCCGACCACCTGGAAACTGATACCATTGAGTAGAAGCTGCCCCCCTATCGCTACCGTTGTGTCGGACCTGAAAAACACGTTTCTTAACAGTTTGGGAATCACACACACCTTACGTTGTTCGCGCATGTCAAGGTCATTGATGTCGCGTCCCTCCACAATGCGGATATTCGGAGCCCTCTCATAGCCAGGCGCATAGCCATCGACCACGGTGTTAGCATATTCCTTGCCAGTACGAGCCTGTATAGCATGGCTCACGACAGGGATAGCCCTGGTCACAGTATCGCCGAACAGACTGTCCAGTGCTGTTGCATCCTCTTCATAAAACCGGATGGGACGTCCCCTCTTACGTCCTTCATAAGACTGTGACGTCTGGCGTGGTGTCAGCGTTACCACACCGACATTGAAGGCCCTGAAATTATAGTACATGGCATTGATGAGTCCACGTCCCGAGCTGATGAGCACTATCAGGATAAAGATTCCCCAGCCAATGGAAATTCCTGTCAGCGCTATGCGCATCTTGTTGCCCTTCATGGCGGCAAACACCTCAAACAACAATTCCTTCATACTTCAACTTTCAACATCTGATTGATGGTCTCCTTATACATCTTTGTCAGCTTTTTCATCATCTTCCTGGAATAATAGCCGGAATACATCACTTTGATAGTGTACTTGTCCTTCATTTCAACGACATCCACCAGCGCCTCGACCATGAAGTCCTTCTGCGTGGAGACAACAGCGTTGATCAGCGTCTCGTTCTGCGGCAGATGGTCATATTTCCCGTCTTCCGTAATCCAGTCGGGGAAGAACTGGAACAGGATAATGGGGAAGATATTGAATTCCTGTGCCAATGATGCGATGGGGAAGTAACTGTTCTGGCTCAGTTTATAATACATGTCGCTCAGACGGTTCAGGTATGCCCCCAAGTCGTCATAATCCGCATGGGCAATAATAGGCATAGCGTTGATATACAAGCCGATATCCTCAAAATTATTGAACCGGTCGCGACCATTATCAAGAAAGCCAAAAACTACATCATTGTTACCCGCCAGTTTTGACAAGGTGATGGACATAGCCGCTGTAAACAGGATATTCTTTGTGATGCCGAAGCGTTCGGTAAATCTGTTCACCTGCTCACGGTCCACTTCCAGCTCACGCTTATGGTAGCCCGGTCGGCCATGCCTTCCGGGATTCCTGTAGTAGTTGTCTTCACTAAGGTTGCCCAGCATCGAGCGGATATACTTGTCCATCTCAGCATACTGCTCCGTGCATCTCACCTCCTGTTGGAAGGCAGCGATCTTCAGGAAATGATCATCGACAAACCCAAGCTCTTCGCCCTCCAGCGCACGCAGGAAGTGCCGGCAGAAGACATTTTGCGATACACGGTCGAAGATCAGGTGGTGGACTACAGACACTAAATAGCATCTGCCCGGAATCCTCACGATGACATGTCTCGACAAGCTGCTGTACAGATCAAAACCCTTTGTCAGCAGTGACAGCGTTTTCAGCGGATTCAGCGACCCTTTCATCACAGCAGGCTTGTCACCCTTCTCCATATACGGTACGCCATCCCTCAGTGCCACATGCATGGTCAGCACGGGATGCGCAGCAAGCACTTCGTCCAATGCCTTCCTGATCTGATCATCAGTATATTTCCTGTCGATTGGAATAGCGGAGAGCATCAGATAGGAATCGTATTTGTTGAATTTCAAAATATCATTGTAGATGAACATCTGCGTATTATTCAGCGGGTACCCGCTCTCTATCGAATACTTATTCAGATTGACAGAAATACGCTTCGCATGACGTGCAATGGCAGCAGGTGTACGCAGACTTAAGACATCAGCAACCGTGATGCCTCGATCACCCAAGGAAAAGACAAGTTTGAGGGCATCCAACGAATCGCCTCCAAGACGCACAAAATCATCGTTCACACTGATCTTTTCCTGATTTAGCACCTTTTCAAAGCCGCTGACTATCAGCTTTTCCAGTTCGCTTTCCGGTGCTACATAATCAGCATGTAGCAGGCTGTCGTCAACAGCTGGCAGCCTGCGTCGGTCCACCTTGCCGTTGGGCGTCAGGGGCAGGGTGTCCAGCTGCATGTAAACTGTAGGTACCATGTATTCGGCCAGCGAACGGCTGAGGTGTTGGCGCAAGGCAGTCTCGTCAATGTCGCCATCTGCCGTGTAGTAGAGGCACAACGTGTCGCTACCACCTACTGGTCTGACGATGGCCACAGCTTGACTAATACCCTCGAACTTGGAGGCACAGTTTTCTATCTCACCAAGCTCTACACGGTAGCCACGCAACTTCACCTGATCGTCAATACGACCGATATACTCCAATTCACCGTCGGTATTCCAGCGGCACAAGTCACCTGTATGGTACATGCGGACAGGCTGTCCGTCGTCGCCTGACGGCAGGAAGCGACACTCAGTAAACTTCTCTGCCGTCAGTTCCGGCCGTTTCCAATAGCCGATGCCTACCTGTATGCCGGCAATGCACAGTTCTCCCGCCTCACCACGGGGCAGCAGGCGATTTTGTTTGTCAACGATAAAGCACCAGTTATTGGCGACCACATGGCCTATGGGGATGTTTTCATATTCGCGGCCCTGTTGCAGCAAGTGGACGCTGATATGGTCGGTACACTCCGTCGGACCGTAGAAATTGAATATCCTGCAGTTTCTGCTGACAACACCGGTCAGACGTTCACCGATGGCACTGACATAGCGCACGGGCAGATCGAATGTGTTGACGAGCAGCTTTGCAACAGAAGTGGGGTATCCGCCGCCTGTCACCTGATGGGCGACGATAAACTCGTATATGCCGTGCAGGTCCTTGCGTATGCTCTCCGGCATGATATGCAGGCTTCCGCCAAGCAGCAGGATGGGATACATGTCCTCTATATGTGAGTCGAAGGAGAACGAACGGTGGCTGCTGATACGGTCGTCTGCGGTCAGTCCCAGCTCGTCGATAGTCGAGAAAACATAGCTAAGCAGTCCTTTCTGGTGAAGAACTGCACCCTTGGGCTTGCCCGTGGAACCGGAAGTATATATAATATAGGTGTAGCCGTCGGGTGTGCAGCGGTTGACGGGCTTGTACTTTGCTGCATCCTCCTCCCAGTCGATGTCGTCGATATAGATAACGCTTACGTTCCCCACGCCGAGACCGTCTCCATTCCGTTTGGCGTCCAGCACGTCATGGGTCGTGATGAGGATACGTGTGCCGCTGTCCTCCAACATATAGCTCAGACGGTCTGTCGGGTAAGCCGGATCCAGTGGCAGGTAGGCGGCACCAGCCTTGTGGATGCCGAACACACAGACGGGGAACTCCCGGGTACGCTCCGTCATTAAACCGACGAAGTCTTGCGGCTGTACACCGGCAGCCAGCAACCTGCCTGCAATCAGATTGGAGTACCTGTCTAGCTCACTGTAGCTGAGCGTATCCGTAGCGTCTGCAACGGCAAGGGCATCGGGACAGGTAGCGGCACGCTGCAGGAAATAGTCCATATAGGTCTTGCCTGTGTCAATGTCGAGGCGCTTTCCGGCACCAAGCTCTACGAGGGCTTTGCGTTCATCCTCAGTAGTCAGTTCTATGTCGCTAAGCAGGATTCCATCTTGTACGGCGTATGCGGCGTATGCCGTCAGAGCACCAGCCAGCGCTTCCATGGAAGACTGGGAGTACAAGCTGGAGTCATAGCCTAACATGATGGTGTAGATGCCCTCACGGTCGGGATAGACAGTCAGCTCAATGGGCATCTTCTGTGTGTCGAGGCTGGGAACAATCACGTCTGTTTCAGGATCGAATGCTGATGCCACATTATCGTATATTCCACCTTCGAAGATATAGAGTATTTCAGGACGCAGTCCGTGGTGTTCTACCATCTCCGTCAGGGGATAGAAGTCGCGGCTCATGCTCTGGATGTTTTGGCGGTGCATGGCCTGGGCTGCGTCGGCAAAGGTAGTACCATCCGCAGCAATTTCCGATACCATGGGCAGTGTCTTGACGAACATACCCATCACGCCCTGTATCTGTGACAGCGAGCGGCCGTTGCTCACAGTAGCCAGCATCAGGCGGTCCTGACGGGTGAGACGGTGAAGCACCTGTGCCACCACGGTCTGGAAGTAACAGTTGGGCGTAATGCCCATGCGGTGACAGGCCTTGCGAATAGCCTCACTATCGGGAACAAGGGTCTGGACGTGCTTCGACAGGTGAACCGTGCCATTGGCAGAATGGGGATAGGAGGCTGCTTCTACTCCCGAAAGCAGGTTGTCGAAATAGTCGCGTGCTTCGGCATAGCGGTCGGTAGCCG
>LXOW01012572.1_pt1 | contig 12648 bp, 10 predicted proteins | sample 1368591 | NCBI WGS metagenome assembly LXOW01 (sample SAMN04884650, study PRJNA319009) | bovine gut metagenome | isolation source: Cow rumen | host: Bos taurus | place: Italy: Legnaro (PD) | collected 2014-07-09
GTGCCATCCACTGCGTCACCAAGCAGATTCCCGCCGACAGCCCCGTCCGCATCCTACACAAGAGCATTGTGGGCTGCGCCAACGCCATCCAGGACTCGATGCTTGTCAGCGCCATCATCACCAACGAGAGCGGCATTGCCCATGCCGAATGCGTCTACCGCATCGCCGGCGGCGAGTGGCAGACCCTCAACCTCACGGCCAACGGCAACCGTTATTACGGCTATATGCCCCGCCCGCAGAGCAATTTCTATACCGAAGACATTGATCCTGTCTTGATTGACACCGTCATCCCCGTTGAGTATTACATCTCTGCCACCGCCAACAACGGCAAGACCATCACCAAACCCATGACGGCCCACCAGGGTGGCTACTACACGCACTACTACACCGGCACGTCGGAGACCATTGAACTCGACAGCAACCAGTACGACTTCAGCACCGAGCCTGTCCCTGCCACCGACATCACCTTCCTCTTCGACGCCACCCGCACGCATCGAGACACTTCGACCACGCCTGATCCTGTCGCCATCCAGACTGTCGACCCGCAGGAGGCTTTCGGCCAGTTCTATCCCAACCCCGCCACCACCGAGGCCCACATCAGCATTGACCTGGGCAACGGCGGCACGCTCGACTACACCATCCTCGACAACGTGGGCCGTACCGTCCACACGGGCAGCATGCAAAGTGCAGGACAGATTGTGTTCAGCATCCGCACCGACCGCCTGGCTGCGGGCATCTACACCGTCCGCTTCACCCAAGGCGCACAACAGACCTCCCGCCGACTGGTGGTAAGATAGAAAAGGAAAAGGTAATAACTAAAAGCCAAAAGTCATACGTGGTGTTTAAGACATCACCAAAAATCCCGCCCCGAGATTCGGGGCGGGNNTCTTACTTCTTACTTTAATTAAGTGGCGAGCAGTTCGTTGTACAGGCTCCAGAGTTGATTGACAATCTTCTTCTGGGTGAATTTCTCGCGCTGTCGGCGGCCCTTGGCGATGAGTTCTTGGCGAAGTGCGGGCTGCTGCAACAGTTGGAGCATGGACTCTGCTATGGCATGGGGGTCGTCGGGGTTGACGAGCAGGGCGGCATCACCTGCCACTTCGGGCATGGACGAGGTGTTGGAGGCAATGACGGGGGTGTCGCAATACATCGACTCCAGGATGGGCACCCCGAAGCCTTCTGAACGTGAGACGTACACCGACCCGACGGCTCCGGCATACAACGCGGGAAAGTCCTCGAAGTCAGCGTCTCGGATAATCTGTACGCGTTGGAGGACATCTTTCTCCCGTATAGCCCGCTGGAGGTCGACATAGTAGTTCGATGTAGGCCGTCCGACGATGACAAGGTGCACATCCTTGGGCAATTCGGCCAACGCCTCGACCACGGCCACCTGGTTCTTCCGCTCCTCGATACTGCCGACGCATACGAAATACTTCTCGGGCAGGTGGTAGAGGGTATGCGTATCGTTTCTCTCCTCATCAGTTACCGGCTGCCAGAAAATCTGGTCACACGTTTCGTAGATGACCCTGATCTTCTCCCCGGGCAGATGAAACGCCTCCATCAACTGCTTCTTGGTATATTCGCTGACGGCCACCACCACGTCGGCTTTCCTGCACGAGTTCCGCTGCCGTTTGCTGCGTTCCATCAGGCCGTGCGCCGTCACTACCTTCTTCACAGACTGCGGAATACCGTATGGCAATTCGTTGCTCAGCCCATGATACAGCTCCACCCTGTCTCCCGCCAGGTGCATGCCGATGCCGTAATCGCGCCAGATATTGGGCAGATAACGGTCCCACCCTGACGGCTGACGTGTTGAGATATTGGCAAAGCCTGCAAAATACGATTGGTAATCTCCCGTCATATCGGGCGAATAAAGCACTGCCTGCAGGTCGCGATATTCCTGAGCGAGACCGCAAATGAGCATTCGGCTATAGTTGCCCAAACCCGTATTGTTCTGAAAAGCACGTTTCGCGTCGAATCCGATAATCATTTCTTTTGTCTGTTTGAAAATGCAAAAGTACAAAAAAAATTCGTACCTTTGCAAAAATTTTTTCATGATGGAGATAACCGCTGTCATCATCACTCAGAACGAGGAGCGCAACATCGGGCGCTGCCTGGCGTCGCTCGAGGGGGTTGCCGACGAGATTGTCGTCGTCGACTCCGGCTCCACCGACGCCACTGACGAGATCTGCGCCAGCCATGGGAACACCGGAGGCGCGCCTGTCGTCTTTCAATTCCATCCGTGGGAAGGCTACGACCTGCAGAAGAACTTCGCACACACGCTTGCGCGCCATTCATGGATACTCAGCATCGATGCCGACGAGACCCTCTCGCCCAGGCTCCGCGAGAGTCTGCTGGCGCTGAAAGGCACAGAGCCGCAACCCTCGGCAATCTACTCAGTCAACAGACTGACTTACTATTGCGGCAGCCCTATCCGCCACTGCGGATGGTATCCCGAGCGGAAAGAGCGACTCTTCCGCAAGGACTACGCGATGTGGGACGGCATCGTCCACGAGGAGTTGCGCCCCACCAACCCCCAATCGCCAAAGCCCAATGCCCAACTCCTGAAGGGCGACTTGCTGCACTACCCCTACAATACCCCCGACGACTTGAAGAGAAAATACGACAAATACGCCTCCTTGATGGCCGAAAAATACCGTGCCCGAGGGAAGAAAGCCACGACACTCGACTGCCTGCTGCGTCCCCTCTGGACTTTCTTTCGCAACTATATCCTCCTCCTCGGCTTCCTCGACGGGCGCAACGGCTGGTACATCTGCAAAATGTCCGCCCACTACACCAAACAAAAGTATCAACTATTAAAAACCCCGGCCTCCCCTAGTCAATCCTAGTCACCCCTAGTCCCCCTGGCCAATCCTAGACACCCCCAGCCAATCCTAGAAAAATCCTCCACACCATGCCCCTGATTACACCCAAAGACCAACAACTCTTCTCCCAATACACCTTGGAAGAGAAAACTCGCCTCTATGAAAGAATGACCGAGTTTTTCAGCGAGAACAAACGGGACCTCTTCGACCGTCTTGTCAAGAACCGCACACGCCATATCTGTGTGGTACTGGAAGATATCTTCCAGAGCCACAACGCCAGCGCCGTCTTACGCTCGTGCGACTGCTTCGGCGTCCAGGATGTCCATGTCGTCGAGAAGCACAATGCCTTCAACCCCGCCGAGGATGTGGCCGTGGGCAGCAGCAAGTGGGTCGACTACTATAAGCACCCCTCCATCACCGAGGCCTACGACACACTCCGCGCCAAAGGCTACAAAATCATTGCCACACTGCCACATGAGAAGGACACGATGATTGGCGACCTCGACATCCATCAACCTGTCGCGCTGGTGTTTGGCACGGAACTGACAGGGCTGACACAGGAGGCCATCGACCATGCCGACGGGTACGTCAAGATACCCATGTACGGTTTCACTGAGAGCTTCAATATCAGCGTGTGCGCCGCGCTCTCCCTTTTCAGCCTCACCGAAAGGATGCGCAGGGATCCTTCCATCCATTGGCAACTGACGGACGAGGAGCAGACAACGCTGAAACTCTTCTGGTCGATGCAGGTCGTCAAAGAGGGTAGGAAGATTCTGGAAAGGTTAATCAGCGGCCAGTAGTCGGTGGCCGGTGGTCAGTGAGCGGTGGTTAAGGAAGTGGGAGGTAAAAGGTAAAAACTAAAAGGTTTACGCCGTAGGCGACTGATGGGAGGTAAAAGGTAANNTGGGAGGTAAAAGGTAAAAACTAAAAACTAAAAGGTTTACGCCGTAGGCGACTGATGGGAGGTAAAAGGTAAAAACTAAAAACTAAAAGGTTTACGCCGTAGGCGTTACAGTTTAATAGCATAACGACGACAACAACCTTGTTCATTTCCCCGTAGGGGATAAAGAAGCAGAAGTATTGCCTCGGAGAGGCAAACTCTCAATAACCCCACACTTGCAGTGTGGGGACTGTCAGGCAGGGATGTCCCAGCGTGTCGGAGACACGCGCTCTCGTATTCAGATGGATGGAACCACCTGTTGCGTCGGGTTTGAAACCCGACGCAACAGAATATAAGGATTTGCAATCCGCAGCAAAAAACCCCTACGGGGTTTGGATTGGCGGTTGTGCGGACGGTGCCATCCGCGGTCCCGGGACTACTAACCATAAAAAATTCTTGCTATATAAAAGAAAAGTATTATCTTTGTAGGTTGAAGAAATTAGAAGATACAAACATAAATTATTTAATATGAAAAAGTTGATATTAGCTACCGCAATGGTATTCCTGTGCCAGACGATGGTTTTTGGCCAGAAGGACAAGCCCGTGAAGGAGGCCGACGTGCCCGCACGTTATGTTAAAGATTTCCAACAGCAGGCGAAAGAGGCCAAAAATGTTTCGTGGTCTATGGCCGTCGACAGCAGTGCTTTCATGGCCACCTACACCGACAACGAGGGTACGCTTACGGCCATTCGTTTCACCAAGCCCAACATCACTGAGACGCGCTACTACATCGAGGAGCGCTACTACCCCCATGCCATCAAGGACAGCGTGAAGCACCTCTACCCGCAGCACAAAATCGGTTGCCTCTACGCCCGCAACCTGCGCAACAAGATGACCTACCAGGCGCGCATCTACCGGATGAAGGGTTTCCTCTTCTGGCGCAAAGAGACGGATGTGAAGACCATCGCTTTTGAGACTTCCGACTGCAAGATGATTGAGGTCATCGACGAGCAGTAGTCCGTGGCCAGTGGCCAGAGATAATAAAGAAAAGGCTGCCCGAGGGCAGCCTTTTCTTGTGGTCAGAGGTCATTTGCGTCAGAGGTCCCGAAGGATTTCCTCGAGCTGGACTTCGTCGTGGATCAGTACCTCGCGGGCTTTGGAGCCGTTGTAGGGTCCCACGATGCCGGCAGCTTCGAGTTGGTCGATGATTCGTCCGGCACGGTTGTAGCCCAGCTGCAGCTTGCGCTGGAGAAGGGAGGTGGAGCCGAACTGGCTGGCAACGACCAGGCGGGCGGCATCGTTGAAGAACTCGTCCTTCTGCTTCGGGTCGAAGTCCTTGTTGGGCTCCTCGTTCTCGTCAAGGTACTCGGGCAGCAGGAAGCCCTGCGGGTATCCACGCTGGTCGCCGATGAACTCGGCAAGGCGCTCAATCTCCTCTGTCTCAATAAGTGCACACTGGATGCGGACAAGGTCGGCGCCCGAAAGCGAGATGAGCATGTCGCCCCGCCCGATGAGCCGTTGGGCACCTCCTTGGTCGAGGATGGTACGGGAGTCGATGCCCGATGTGACCTTGAAGGCGATACGCGCCGGGAAGTTGGCCTTGATGGTGCCTGTGATGATGTTCGTCGTGGGGCGCTGAGTGGCGATGATAAGGTGGATACCTACGGCGCGTGCCAGCTGCGCCAGACGACAGATGGGCTGTTCCACCTCCTTGCCAGCAGTCATGATCAGGTCGGCAAACTCGTCGATAACCAGCACGATATAAGGCAGGTAGCGGTGGCCGTTCTCGGGATTGAGGTGGCGGTGGATGAACTTGTCGTTGTATTCCGTAATCTTGCGCACGCCAGCCTGCCGGAGCAGGTCGTAACGGTTGTCCATCTCGATACAGAGGGAGTTGAGGGTGCGCACCACCTTCTTGACGTCGGTGATGATGGCCTCCTCGCTGTCGGGCAGCATGGCCAGGTAATGGCGTTCTATCTTGTTGTAGAGGGACAGTTCCACCTTCTTGGGGTCGACCATGACGAACTTGAGCTCCGACGGATGTTTCTTGAACAGGAGGGAGCTGATTACGGCGTTGAGTCCAACGGATTTACCTGTGCCTGTGGCTCCTGCCATCAGAAGGTGGGGCATCTTGGCCAGGTCGGTGACGAAAGGCTCGTTGCTGATGGTCTTGCCGAAGGCGATGGGGAGTTCCATCTTGGTGTTGCTCGCGAAGGCGTCGCATTCGAGCATGGTCTTCATCGAGACAATCTGCGGCTTGGCGTTGGGCACCTCGATGCCGACGGTTCCCTTGCCGGGGATGGGGGCAATGATGCGGATTCCCAAAGCCGAGAGCGAGAGGGCAATATCGTCCTCCAGGCCCTTGATTTTGGAGATACGCACACCCGGGGCGGGTTTAATCTCGTAGAGCGTCACCGTGGGGCCGGGGGCGGCGGAAATCTCCACAATCTCGATGCCGTAGTTGCGGAGGGTCTCGACAATGCGGTCCTTGTTCTCAATCAGTTCTTCCTTGGTAACCTTGACGTTGCGTGTCTCCCAGTCAGAGAGGAGGTCTGTGGAGGGCATGACGAACTGCTTTAGGTCGAGATGCGGGTCGTAGAGCTCATCCACGCCAAAATGTTTCGTCCCCTTGGGGGCGCGGGCGTCCCCGTCTGCAGGCTCATCCTCCTCTGGAACAGAGGCATTCCCGTCCGCACCGTCCTCTCCGGGAAGGCGGACATCCCCGTCGGCAGCCTCGTCACCGGTGATGGTGAAGGTCGGGTCCGTAGTCTCCGCCGCCGGCTTCTGGTAGTCGTCCGTCAGCTTGAAAGTGATTGTTTCATCCGTGTCCGTAGGGTCTACAGGGGACGGGTCGGTGTCGGGCGGGTCAACAGGTCCCGGGCCGTGGTCCGTGGGGCGGCGGTTGGCACGTTTAAAGTTGATTTTGGGCAACTTGATATGCACCTTATGTACGAACACCAGGAACACGGCAGCCACGAAGAGCAACAGCACCAGCGTTCCCCAGCGTACCAAGGCATGGAGCTGTATGGCCATGAAACCACCTGTCACCCCCGCGAAGTCGTCCACACGCCCACTGTCACGCAACAGGAAGTTGGCTATGTAGCCCACGACGGCGGAGACCCATACCATCCAGAAAAGGGTGCTCCAGAGGGTCTTGCTCCATGGGAGCAGGTTGACTTTCCACAGCCTCAGGCCATAGACAAAAAGCAGCAGGGAGAAGCCAAAGGAGGCAAACCCAAAGGTGCTGCGCACAATAAAGGAGGAAAGATGGTGTCCAACCTTGCCGAGCCAGTTGGCATCCGAATAGGGCGAGGAGACAAAGAACGACACCATCGCCACCGCCATAAAGAGCGCCAGGAAGATGTATATCGCGCCGCGCAGCTTGCGCCCGCGGTCACTCTTCCAAAATTCCGCAAAGCGTCCCGTGGGACGCACCGTTTTCTTTTTCTTCTTAGTCACGGAGCAGTTCGAAAGCGTCGTTTATCTCCTTGCCGAGCTCTTCCAGAGCCTCGTCGGACATGTCCTGATAGCCTGCCGGAGGCAGGAACTCGGTCTCGGACACCTTGCCCTTGACAATCTCGGTGGCGGTATAGGTAATCTGACGGCCACCCTCGCCGTTCTGCACATACACCAGGGGCACACCCTTCACATTGCCAATCAACAGGCAATACGCGGGGCCTATCTCGTTGGTGTACCAGCACACGGCGGGATTGTCGTTGCCTTCCTCGTCAAAGCTGTGGACAATCAGCTTCTTGGCGGTATAGCCGAGCATCTGCTGCGTCTCTTCGACATATTCATAATAATAATGTCCCGGCTCTTCGTCCTTCGTCTCGATGCCTTTCAGCGTGTCGATGTTGGCCTCGTCGCGGACAAGGATCTTGCCGTCGCCCGAGTATGAGTCGAGCTCTATGTCGTTGGCTGCCAGGTAGGCGATAATCTGGCTCAGGTCGGTGGCGGCGATGGTCTTGAGACCGTTCTGGACCGTCGTCCCGATCATCAGCCTGTTGTCGTAGACCTTCATCTCCACGCTTGTCTGCTCGGGTTTGAGCGTCACATCCACCTTGCCCGTGCTCGAGAGTTTGTACTTCACGATGCCGCGGAAATTGTTTTGGGCGTTCACAGCGCCGAATGTCATCAGCAGCACCATCGCTGCAATAAGGATCTTTTTCATAAAGGTTTTACTTATATAAGTTTAACAATTCTACAATTCAATCGTCCCACTGCCTTCTGACCACTGGCCACCGGCTACTAGCCACTGACCATCACTCATAACGCCAAAAATAATGCAAAAGTATGTCATGATGATTTTTTTTTGTATTTTTGCACCGCAATAGGGCATTACATCCACACCTGCAACCCCATGAGAAAAAGCATCGTATACACCCTCCTCGCCGCCTCCGCCATCATCTGGGGCTGCAGTTTCATCATGACGAAGGAACTGTTCAACAGCGAGCCCCACATCTCCGTATTCATCATCCTCACGTTCCGCCTGTTGGCTGCTACCGCCGTGACCTTTCCCGTGATGCTTGCGACACACAAGCTGGAGCGCATCAAGCGTGGCGACCTGAAATGGTTCCTCCTCCTGGCCTTCTGCGAGCCGTTTGTCTACTGCCTGTGCGAGACCAGCGGCGTGCAACTCGTCAGCGGCAGCATGGCCTCCATCGTGGTGGCCACCATCCCCCTCTTTGTGCCTTTCGGCATGGCCGTGGTCTACCGCGAGCGCATCCGGCTTGCGACGCTCGCCGGCGTGGCGCTGTCGCTGTGCGGACTGGGACTCCTGCTTGTCGGCGACGAAGGCGGCCTCCAGGCCAACGCCGAGGGCCTCGCGTGGCTCTTCGGCGCCGTGGCCACCGCCGTGGTGTTCACCATCGTGCTGGTCAAGTTGGTTGGGAGGTACGAGCCCTTCACCATCACCGCCTGGCAGAACCTCTTCGGATGCCTCTATTTCCTGCCCGTCATGCTGCTGATGGACGGCGCCAACCTGCCGCTCCTCTCCTACTCGCCCAAGATGCTCCTCCTCCTGGCCGCCCTGGGCATCTTCTGCAGCACGCTGGCATACGTCTTCTACAATGTTGGCGTACAGCACCTGGGTGCCTCGGCGGCCTGCATCTTCACCAACGCCATCCCCGTCTTCTCGCTCATCGCAGCCCTCCTCATCGGACAGGAACAATTCTCGTGGAACAAACCCCTCGGCATCGCCATCGTCATCACCGGCGTCATCCTTGCCCAACGGAAAGCCAAGGCTTAGCCCCGACCCCTACACCCTTCCCCCAGGGACCGCCGACGTCCCCGTCCGCACAATCGCCAATCCATACCCCGTAGGGGTTACAGCTCAATAGAATAGCCATAAGCATCCTAGATATATCCTACCCCGTAGGGGTTACAGATCCATGTGGCGGTTCCATCCATCCGGATATGAGAGCGCGTGTCTCCGACACGCATAGACATCCCGGCCTGACGGACCCCACACTGCAAGTGCGGGGTTATTGAGAGTTTGCCTCTCCGAGGCAATCCGTCTGCTTCTTTATCCCTTAGGGGGAAACACACTGCAAGTGCGGGGTTATTGAGAGTTTGCCTCTCCGAGGCAATCCGTCTGCTTCTGTATCCCTAAGGAGGAAACACACTGCAAGTGCGGGGTTATCGAGAGTTTGCCTCTCCGAGGCAATCTACCTGCTTCTGTATCCCCTACGGGGAAAAACGGTGGCCGACCGTCGTTATGCTATTGAACTGTAACGCCTACGGCGTAAACCTTTTAGTTTTTAGTTTTTACCTTTTACCTCCCATGCAACGCCTACGGCGTAAACCTTTTAGTTTTTAGTTCTTACCTTTTACCTTCCATGCAACGCCTACGGCGTAAACCTTTTAGTTTTTAGTTCTTACCTTTTACCTTCCATGTAACGCCTACGGCGTAAACCTTTTAGTTTTTAGTTTTTACCTTTTACCTTCCATGTAACGCCTACGGCGTAAACATTTTAGTTTTTAGCTTTTACCTTTTAGTTTTCAGTTTCTCCTTTTTGCCTTCCACTTCCTCGGCGCCGTTTTCATTTATCCGATTCATTTCCGCTCGTTATCCGCTCCTTTTCCGCTATAAGGGACGGAAAACACACTGAAACCAATGTCGTTTCTCCCACAAAAACAAAAAAGGCACACCGACACCGCACGAAAATAACTCGCTCATAACCATGACGAAACCGCAGCGCCAATGGATTTCTGGCCACTGACCACTGACTACTGGCAACTGACTACTGGCCACCGACCTTATCAAACTCCATTATCTCCAAATCCTTGGGCGTACCGTCGATGGTGAACCGTACCAGGGTGGAGACCTTATGGAAACCCTGACGGCCCGCGGCGCCCGGATTGATATGGAGGAAACCCATCTCTTTGTCGTACATCACCTTGAGGATGTGGCTGTGTCCGCAGACGAAGATGTCGGGCTTGGCCAGCTCGAGGGTGCGCCGCAGCTCGTAGGGGTAATGCCCCGGCCAGCCGCCGATGTGGGTCATCAGCACCCGCAGCCCCTCCACGACGAAGAAGGCCCGCTCCTCCAATTCGTAATGCAGCGAGAAGCCGTCGCAGTTGCCCCACACGGCCCGCACAGGCTTGAACTCGCGCAACGGCTCGAGGACGCCATAGCCGATGTCGCCCGCGTGCCATATCTCGTCGACATCCTTAAAGAATGTATACACCTGCGGCGGCAAGGTGCCGTGGGTATCGGAAAGTACTCCTATGCGCTTCATTCATTAGCCTTTATCTCAGCCAGGTTCTCGGCCACCATCTCCTTGAGGTAGCGGATGATGGTGAGGTCGTTCATGGACATGCCTCCGAGGGCTTCCTTGATTTCCTCGGTGTCGAATACAAACTCGCCCTCGTCGGTGGTATAGGTGATGACAAAATGGATATCCTCGTGCTGCGAGACGAGCATCACCAGCGTCCCTGTGAGGTCGCCCATCGGCGGACGGTCCCAATGGTTGTGCTGGAACCAGAACTCGAGGGTGGTGCCCACGCCCACCTGGCTGGTAATCTTCATGCCGCCGCCGCAGTTCTCGGTGTTCATCTTGATGAGCGGCAGCCCGAGGCCCACCTTGCGCGTGGTGCGCGACGTGGTATAAGGGTCGGTCACCTTGGCCAGGAACTCGGGCGTCATGCCCTTGCCATTGTCGCGGATGACGAAATGGAACACATTATCGCGCAGGCTGTCGCGAATATCGAGGGTGACCTTGGTCGAATTCGCCGCAGTGGAATTCTCCATCAGGTCGTATACGTGCATGGATAACTCTTTCATAAATGTTCGGATTTTCATCTTTTTTCGGCTGCAAAGATACTAAAAAAAACAATAATACGTTAATATGGCACTATGATTTTAAGCAAACGAAACATTCCCTACTGGACGATAGTCCTGCTAAGCACCCTGATTATCAGTTCCTGCAAGAAGTTTACAGGCGACGTCACCATACCTGCATACCTCCAGCTCGACGCCATCACCGTCGTCCCGCAGCAGCAAGGTGCGCCCTCTATCGAGGCGGGATTTTACACCTCCAACGTCGACTGCGTGCAGCTTATCTGCCATTTCGAAGGCGACGCCAGCGAGACCGTTCTCGGCACCTTCCAACTGCCCTGCACCCTACCCGTCCTGCGACATGGCGACATGGAATACCTCACCGTCATCCCATGCGTCAAGCAGAACGGCATCGCCTCCACACGTATCGAATACCCATACTTCCAGTGCCTTAAGCTGAACGACGTACACCTAACCCCCGACAGCATCACACACATCGGCACCCTCGACACCACCTCCGGCCTCTGGACCCTCCAGACGCACTACTACACCCTCGACCGCATCGACATCCTGACGGAGGACTATTTTGAACCCACAGCCTTTGCAACGCATTTCGACACTACACTCACCTGGATAAAGAACGACCCTGGGAATGCCTGTACGGGACAGGGCTACGGACTCGTCCACCTCGACGACACGATGCAGACCCGAAGGTTCTACATCCCAGAGGAATACACGGTGGAAAAGACCAAGTTCCTCTACCTTGAAATGGACTACTGGACCGATCACATGCTTGAGGTATACATCACCGGCTACGTCACCGCCAGCAGCAATGCCAGCACTTTGCCCGTAATGAAACTCTATGCCAACAATGGATGGCAGAAGATATACATCAACCTTGGCAAGACTTGGAGCCAGTTAAACAACAACAATCCCATCTCCATTTCCTTCCAAGCCCTCAACACAGAAGGCATATCCGGCGACGTCCGCATCGACAACATCAAAATCATCACCATCTAACAGACCCTCAACCTTTTCCATCCTTCAACACTTAACTGTCAATCCCCTTGAAACCCACATTCCGATATATCCTTTTCGATGCCCTCAGTGCCATGACGGCATGGGCCTTGCTCTTCCTTTTCCGCAAGATAGGTATTGAACACCTCGGTTTCTCCGACGCGGGACAGGTGTTTGTCGACCATAACTTCTGGCGCGGGATCATCATCGTCCCCCTTGGCTGGCTCTTCCTCTACACCCTCCAGGGCAGCTACCGAAACGTCCTCCGTAAGTCGCGCCTCAAGGAGTTCCAGCAGACACTCATTGCCAGCCTCATAGGCGTCATCATTATCTTCTTCGCCCTCCTCATCGACGACGCAGTCTATTCCTACCAGAACTACTATACCTCGTTCCTGTTCCTGTTCTTTATCCACTTTATACTCACCTACACTTGCCGCCTTATCCAGACTTCCGCCACAGTGCGCAAGGTCCACAACCGCAAGATAGGGTTCCCCACCCTCCTCGTCGGCAGCCATTCCAAGGCCTACCAGACCTACCTCAATCTTGAGAACCAGGAACGCTATTCGGGCAACCGTTTCATGGGGTTCGTCAGCGTCGACTCCCCCGCTGCCGCACAGGCCGACAGCCGGTTGGAGATTGTCATGCCT
>LXOW01434706.1_pt1 | contig 12648 bp, 8 predicted proteins | sample 1368591 | NCBI WGS metagenome assembly LXOW01 (sample SAMN04884650, study PRJNA319009) | bovine gut metagenome | isolation source: Cow rumen | host: Bos taurus | place: Italy: Legnaro (PD) | collected 2014-07-09
GAAATAATTAAATTAAACAAGATGAGTAAAAAGAAGGAGCTTTACAGCTCACCTGCTCTCAGAACCCTTGTGGTACGATTCAAGGGTTGTCTTTTGGTTAGTAATGGCATTCCGGATGCAAATGTCAAGATTGACGGCGACTGGAATGATGATGGCTGGAATGATTTAGATGATTAATCTTAACGTTTGCGCCTTATGAAAAAGATTATTTTTGCAATAATGGCAGCAGGAAGCCTGCTTGCCGGATGTACGCTCGAGACGAACGTTGAGAATCCCGAACTTTTTAATAAACGCCACGTTACCATCCAGGCGGATATTATCCGTTCGAAGACTTCTGTTACGGACGAGGGGGTCTATTCCTGGTCAGCGAATGAGACGATCGGTGTCGTGGAGCAGGACGGGTCAGAGGTAATTCCTTTCAGTATTGAAGACGCGGAGAATGGCCTTTTCTCCGGTACGCTTAGTGCCGATAAAGACCCTGTTTTTGCGGTATCTCCTGCCGCATTCGTTTCTAACGTGGCTGAAAGCGGTGGTCTCATCGAGTATGACATCACTTTGGATAACATAAATAATTATGTCCCGGGTACCACGAACGCCATTATGGTGGCCCCTTATTCCGGAAAAGACGGTGATAATTACAGATTCCATTTCAACCACGTTGCGGCGTTGGTCAAGGTCTCCGTTGTGAATGTTCCCGTGGGTACGGCCAAGGTAAAACTTACGCTGGACAAGAACATCACGGGCATCTGGGCTGACCTGGATTCCACCAATCCGGTTTTGAACGAGGACACTGACCTCGGCGATCCGTCTTTGACCCTGACGCTCAAGAAAGCCGTCACGAATCCCAACACTTCTGCGGATTACTACTTCCCGGTACCGTGCAATACCTATACTTCCTTCCAGTTCGAGATGCTCAATGCCGATGGCGACCGCCTCAAGGGAGTAAAGAAAACCGGGCGCAATATTGTGCTCGACGCGGGCGACCTTTTCCTCGCTCCGACGATTACTCTTGATCCTGTCACAATCGTGAAGGGTGCGGAATGGACGTATACTTTTAGCGCAAAGCAGTACTCAGCCAACGGAACCGTTACTTTGACGGATGCGGAGGATGTATCAATGGACTGGACGCTTGCGGGTTCCTTCAGCAGTGATGGTTATTGGGCCTATGATGCGACAAAGGGTCAGCAGTTTGGCTCTGGCACCAAACCCTATTCCAGTTTAACCCTTACGGCTGATTCTGGCGTAAACGGTATTGAAGATGTTGTCATCAATACCTCTGGTGCATCCAGCATCAATGCGACCGTTTCCGTCTCTGTCGGTGGTACTCCTTTTGTCATCAAAGGCTCCGATCCGGCCAAAACAAGTCAGTCCCTGACGTCAACGGCTACAGAATACACCTTCACTTCTCCTGACGGTGAACTGTATATCGGGGACATCGTCATTTCCTATGCGAACTCTTCCTCGAAGGCTATCTATATCAAGACGATCTCTCTCAACCCGGATACACGTATTGATCCTGAGCTTGCATATTCTCCTGCCGCCTACAGCGTGGTTGCCAGCTCCTCTTTCGAGGCTCCGGAACTCTCTTCAGTGGCTGGTTTCGACGGCACTGTGACTTATGCCATCGGTGGCGAGGATGATCCCGATGTGGCATCCGTCAATGCCGAGACCGGTGCGGTAACCATTGGTACCAAGGCGGGTTCTGTTACTGTTACCGCCTCCTTCGAAGGCAATGCTACCTACAAGCCGGGCAGCGCCAGCTATACCATCACCGTCGGCGCTGCTGCACTGTCTGTCAGCACGAATAATCCTGCTGCAGCTGAGTGCACTGCTGGTGCTACGGCGACCTTTACTGTAACCTCTAATGTGGAATGGTCTGCCACCACCACTGATGATGGAACTATTATTACGAACATTAGTCCTTCCGGAGCTCAGAGTCCTTCTGCTGATCCTGTTACTGTAACTGTAACTTTCGCGGAAAACGCAGGCGCTCAACGCACCGCAACCGTTAATGTCAAGCCTTCGAATCAGACTTCATACTCCGCTCTGAATCAGGCTGTTACAATGACGCAAAAACCCTATACCGCAGATGTTGTCTATGAGAAATACAGTGGCGTCCTTACTGCTGGAACTTATCTTATCGTAGACGCAACCGCCCATGTGGCGCTGAGGAGTGTGATTAGCTCCGATAGAGCGGCTTACCCGACGGTGGCAGAATACGTGACCGGTAAGATTAGGAATCCGATGCCATCCATTGTTTGGGAGATTGCTGCAAGTGGAGATTACTGGACGGTCTATAGTGATACAACTTCTAGTTACATCGCAAGTACCGGCGCCAAAAACAAGGCACAGTTGCTCGCAAGCGGTACGGATGATAAATCAAAATGGTCAGTTGCCTCAACTGCCCAATCGACCACCTACGACTTTGTAAATAAGCAGAACACTACAAATGGTGTAAATGCAATACTTCGTTACAACAGCGGGTATGGCTTTGCGACATATGCCTCGGGAACAGGTAGTCCGCTGACGCTCTATAAACTCGTAGACAATACCGTTTGGGACCTTTCCAGCATCGCTGTTAAGACGGAACCTACCAAGGTGACATATGAGGCCGGTGAGCAATTCGATCCTACGGGCCTGGTGATTACGGCAACTTATTCCGATCACGATGGAGTAAAGGACGATAAGACGGTGGATGTCGCCTACAACAATACGACCGCAGAACAGTTTACCTTCAGCCCGACCACTTCCGCCGCCCTTACGACCGACAATACTTCTGTTTCCATCACTTGGGGCGGAAAGAGCACCACGCAGGCCATCACCGTAGCTGCGGTATATGCGGTCACATTTGCGGCGCCCGAAAACGGTTCCCTTACCGTTCTGCGCGGTGAGTCTGAACTGACCTCGGGAAACAGTGTCCCTGCAGGCGCGACCATCAACGTCACGGCTACTCCCAACAGCGGTTATGAGCTCTCCACCCTGGTGTATAACGATGGATCTGACCATGACATCAAGGCGGCCAAGACGTTTGCTATGCCTGCGCATGCCGTATCGATTACTGCTACCTTTGCCGAGATCTTGACACCGACCATCTCCATGAACACGACTTCGATTACGAATGTCGCGGCAGCGGGTGGCAGCACGACGGCAGCGAGCGCCTATAACCTTTTGAACGGTGCATCCAACAATGATGTGACGATTACTTGTGACGGAACGGTTGTAACTGCCGCTACCAAGAACGCAACGGCGGGTAGCATTGATTATACTGTAGCTTCCAACAGCGGTAGTGCACGTAGCGGTTGGATTAAGGTCACGTATGGTACAGAGGATCCTCATCAGATTACTGTAAGTCAGTTGGCCGGATCAACGGCTCCTGCAGCTGGTACAGTTTTGTGGACTGATACTTTTGGTACTACTGACGGTGGAACGACAACGACCTTTACGGATCAGGTTTTGTTAAGTGTGTATACTACAACTACAGATACGCATACGGGTTATTCCGGTCGTTCTGGATATCAAGATAATACAGATGTGACCCTGACGGCATCCAACAATAATGTTCGCGTTACAAAGTCTTCAGGAACTAATTGCTCTGGTAGTCACCTGTGGTTTAACAAGAGTACCGAAGCAACTGTAACCACTTCCGCGATCCGTCTTTACGGAGCGACTAGTTTGGTTCTTACTTACGATCAGGGCACAGGTTCCTCTTCTATCACTGCAGGCTATAGTACGGATGGTGGCAGTACATGGACTGACTTTAATGCATCTGGACCTGCTGCCGGCGTTGAACGAACATTTACTGTTCAGTCAGGTACTACTTCCGTAATTCTCCGTTTTACACATCCTAGTTCTAACGGAAAGAATACTCGATTTGACAATCCTAAGTTAGCCGTTGGTGAATGAACCGAATCCGGAGGCGGAACTGCAAATAAGTTTAGCCAAGTAGATTAAAATCAGAGCGGCGGGGATTTTTCCTCGCCGCTCTAATTTATGCACTGTGTTCCCGTAGTTTCGCCATAAACTCGTCGGGGGTGAAAACCGGCAGGGCAGTGTAGGGTTTGATGTGTTTTGCGTTTCCGGTAACGATGACGTCACTTTCCAATTCGGCGGCGGCAATCTGCATGGCGTCCTCGAAATCCGGGCATTGGGAATGCAGCGCGGTATAAACCTCGCCAAAACCTACGGGGAGAACTTTACAGTTTTTGTTGATTTCCGTGATTCTCTCAAGAATCATTTCCTGAGGGACGAACTTCCTTGCACAGTAGACGATGGTAGGAATACTGATACTGGCTATTCTGAACCAGATATTATTGGGTTCTCCCATTTTCATCAAAGCGATGGACGCCTCCCTGTAAGTTCTGTCTTGGAGAAGACAATCCAATAGAACATTGGTATCTAGAAAAACCCTCATCGCTCCTGTCCCTTACTTAAAATGTAGGCCAGTCTTTCGTCCTTTTCCAAATCCTCTTTCGTGATGTGGATATCTGTCATTGTCAGGTCCTTCCACTTGGGATTTGGCTCAATCGGAAACTTGATCCTTGGCCATACCAGACCGTCTTCATCCGGAGCAATCTTTTCCAGATGCTCTTCAACCAATCTGTTCAGGCTTTTCTTTTCCTGTTTCGCCCTCAACTTCAGGCGGGAGACCAGATTAGCGTCCAGGCGGAACGCCGTTTGAATTTTCCAGGGAGTTACAGTATTCATCGTTGTCATCGTTTTCTGCAAAGATAAAACGATGATAACAGAATTCCAAACTGTTATACAATTGTTCCTTGTTAGAACTCCTCCGGGTGGTTGCCGTAATAGACGCGCAGGGCGGTTGACGTTACCTTGATGAAGCCCTTGGCATCCTCGGCGGTCCAGCCTTTCTGGGTCTCGCCGTATTCGCCGAGTTTGCTCTTTACCAAATCGTTGGGGGAGTCGACACCGACGGTCTCGAAGCCGTATTTGCGCAGTTTCAGGGTCACGACGCCGCTGACATTGCGCTGGCTGCTCTCGAGCATCGCTTCGATATCGCGCATCACGGGCTCGAGGTACTGGCTTTCGTGCAGGAACATGCCGTACCAGGTGCCTACCTGGTCCTTCCAGTACTGCTGCCACTTGGACAGGGTGAATTTCTCCAGGAACTTGTGCGCGGCGATGATCAGCATCGGAGCAGCGGCTTCGAAGCCTACGCGCCCCTTGATGCCGATGATCGTATCGCCCACGTGCATATCGCGGCCGATGCCGTAGGCGCTGCCGATGCGTTCGATTTCGCGAATGGCTTCTACCTTATCGGCGAAAGCCTTGCCGTTCACGCTGGCGATTTCGCCTTTTTCGAAGCCGATGGCCAGGGTTTCCTCGCCGTCCTTCGTCGCCTGCTTGAGGTAGGCGCTTTCGGGCAGGCCGGCGCGGGAATCGAGAATCTCGCCGCCGCAGATGGAGGTGCCCCAGAGGCCGACGTTGTAGGAGTATTTGAGTTTGGCGAAATCGGCCTTGAAGCCGTGCGCGTTGAGGTAATCGACCTCCTCCTTGCGGGAGAGGTTGCCGTCGCGGGTGAGGGTGATGATCTCCATGTTCGGGCACATCACCAGGAAGGTCATGTCGAAGCGGACCTGGTCGTTGCCGGCGCCGGTGGAGCCGTGGGCGATGGCGTCCGCGCCGATCTCATTGGCGTAGCGCGCGATCGCCATCCCCTGGAAAATGCGCTCCGACGAAACGGAAATGGGGTAGGTGCCGTTCCGCAGCACGTTCCCGAAGACCATGAAACGCAGGCTCTTTTCGTAGTACTCCTTCGTCACGTCGAGGGTAACGTACTTCGTTGCGCCGAGCTTGTAGGCGTTTTCTTCATTGGTGCGCAGCTGTTCGTCGCTGAATCCGCCGGTATTGGCGCAGGCGGCGTGCACCTCATAGCCCTTTTCCTTTGCGAGGTACATCACGGTATAGGAGGTATCCAGACCGCCGCTGAACGCGACGACGACTTTCTTCTTCTTTTCCATAGCAATCAGGCGTTTTCTTTGGGACTTTTGATTTCCAGGTGTTCCTTGGGGTCGTAGAGCAGGCCGGTACAGATGCACATCTTGTAGTCGTGGCTCTGGAGGATGTCGAAGTGGCGGCAGCCCTCGCAGCCTTTCCAGAATTCGGGATCGTCGGTCAGTTCCGTGTAGGGAACGGGCCGGAAGCCGAATTCATAGTTCATCTTCATCACGGCGGCGCCGGTGGTGATCGAGAAGATCTTGGCGTCCGGGAAGAGGCGGCGGCTCAGCAGGAAGGTCTGTTCCTTGATGCGCTTGGCGATGCCCATCCCGCGGAATTTGTGCGCGACGATCAATCCGGAGTTGGCCACGAAGGTCTTGTGCCCCCAGGATTCGATATAGGAGAAGCCGGCGAACTCGCCCTCGTCCGTCAGGGCGATGACGGCCTTCCCGGCGTTGATTTTTTCAATGATGTACTCCGGCGTCCGCTTGGCGATGCCGGTCTTGCGCTCCAGCGAGGAGATGTAGATCTCTTCGCAAATCTGTTCGGCGTACTTCCCGTGCTCCGGACGGGCAACGTAAACCTGGATTTCCATACCTTCTAAACAACAAAAATCTCCGCAATTTACGGAGATTTGAGTTAAAATGCAAAATTCGGTGGGGGGAGAGCGTCAGAAGATGGATGTCTTGTTGCTTTCCGCCTTGGCTGCTGTGTCTGCTTTCTCCAATTCTTCGAGTCGCTGCGTGACGAAGGGGAAGAAGTCGATTCCGCTGCGCTGCTCGATGGCGTCGATGCTGGTAATGAAGGAAGAATAACTGTCTCCCTTGTGGCTGGCGTTCGTAAAGAGGTAGGCGCAGCCGTTGGCATCCGTCAACTCGCCGGAGGAGTTGAACTTGCACTTCATCAGGCACTTGTAGAAGTGGCTGGGGATGCTGACGCCGTCAATCGTGTTGTCGTTCTCGAACAGGACGCCCACCACGACATAAAGCGTATCGCTCCCGGAGGGGGCGTGGCTCTTTACCGCCTGTTCCAACTGGTTCCATACGCCGTCGTTGAAGCCGGTCTGGAACTGGGGGGCCTGGTTGGTGTAGTAGAAGGTCTGCTTGTTCTGGTTCGTGGTGGTCTGGCGGTAGTTGGAGGCGCAGAGATGGCCCTTGCTGTAACCGCTCACGCCGGACCCCTGCCATTCGGTGGGGAAGGCGGGATCGGTCTTCCAGCCGTCGTTACGCCCTACATTGTTGTCCGCCCAGGCGGTGGCGTGCATTGCAAAAGCGCACCAGAGTGCGCATTTGCGGCTGCCGTCCATCATTACCGTGTAGTTGCGCATCGCCTTGCCGCCGGAAGTCCAGGTGTGCGTGGCAACGGCCTGATTGGCGTTCGTGCAGTTGTAGCGATACCACATTCGGCCGCTGTCGTAGTATTCGTTATCGCTGGTGTAGGTGCCGGAAAGCGATACGGCCGGTACCTCGTAGTTGATCAAGTAGCCCGGGGCGTCCGGAATCGGGGATTCGGCCTTGGTTTTGAAGGCCTGGATGGTGCCTGTGACCGTGACGTAAGTCTTTTTGGCCGGGTCCCAGACATCCAGTTCGGCCCGGTAATAGTAGTCCGTGGCAGGACTGAGGCCGGAAAGATTTGCCGTAAACGTGCCGGAAGTGCCGCTGATGACTTGATCCGATGGAACATAGACCGTCAGGCTCATCGCGCTCGCCTTCGTCCCATACACGAACCGGGCGTTTTGCGGGGCATACTCATTCTTCATCCCGCTGTAAGAGGCGGACAGGGTTGCCCCTGTCGCGCCCAATACAGTAGGTGATGCCGCCGTCGCTACGGCTGCTGTGAGGTCTCCCTCCCCGGAGGTTCCCCCTCCGGACGGCAGTCAATAGGTAACGACAAACTTTGTCGTCCTGAGTTGCGTGTTGGTCCCGGACGCAGTCGAATTCTGGAGGGTTACCGTTGACGAGCCACTGGCATTTTCCCAAACGACTTTTTTATTCGTCACGTCAATGGAGACGGTTCCGTTGCCTTCTGCAACACTCCAATCCGCACCGGAATAGGAACCGGTGTAATACATTTCAATCTTGGTGAACGTCTGGCCGGTAAAACTCAACTGGTTTGCCCTGTAAACGCGCAACGTGCTGACCGTATTATAATTTAAATTAACGTCAGTACCGCTATTCTTCAACTGGGTAATCGTAATACCGGAGGCGGTCGTCATCGAGATGGAGCTCTTGTCCCCGCTAAATGTACCGGTGGTAATCTCTTCCTCAGTGGGTTCGCCGCCGCCTTTATTCTTTGTCTGCGTCAGGACAATATCCTTGGTAAGCTCGTCTCCGCCGTTCGAAGGCGTGAGCGTCACGGTAACCGTGCCTGAATAATCGTAGTCGCTGCCGTTCTCCCCCTTGGGCGTGATGGTAAGTCCGGTGTTGGTGCGCTCGATGCTGGCCCAGGACAGGCTGGGACTGGTAATCGCATAATCCCAGGTACCGTTGAGGGCCGTTACCTTAAAGTCAGCGGCCGTGGTTTCATTGTATGCCCAGGTCTTCACAAGAGGCGTTACCTCAAGGGTAGGATCATTGTTTACGATTGAGGTCGCAAGGAAGTTGAAATTTTCGTGATTGGTATTCCATCCGTGAATATAGCCAAATACGGTAACATTCTTCCCATTGGTGCTGGCATTTGCAGTATCCAAGTACAGTTTTCCAGCCCCATTAATCGTAATCGTTTTTCCATCACTCCCTTGGACACCTGTCCCTGTAACATAAACAACTTCAGAATTGGCAGAAGCCCATTCTCCGCTCATGTTCTGTGCGTCAAGTACAGTGGGCGTGCCGTAATCAACAGAAGTTGTTCCTGTCTTGGTAATAGTGAGTTCGGAAGAATTGCCGTCCTGGTAAAATTCTGCTACTCCATTATAGAACTTCGTGGATCCACTGATGGAGATAACGTCGCCCTTGGTAACACCATGCCCATTCTTGTAGAGGAGCATGAGCGCAGAATCGTCACTGAGGATAACATTGCTCCCGCTTACGGCCATGACGGTAATGCCTTCAATAGAAAAGTCCTGTCCACAATGGGCAATGATGTATGCGAGATTGATTTCTCCGGTATCATCCGTGGTGCTCACTTCAATGCTCGAGACTTTCGATTCTGCATAAGGGAATTCGCCTTCTTCCACGGCCAGGGCATAGACTTGGACCGTATAAGTGGTCTCGGCATTCAGCCCGTCGAAGGTGACGGATCCTTCGGTCACCACCTGGCTGTCCAGCGCCGGAGCGCCCGGAACATAGAGGGTGGCCTGGTAGCCGTTGGTGGCGCGCTCGTCGGCGGTCCAGGTAACCTGTACAGAAGTCCCCGTGCAAGCACCCTTGCTCAACTCAGGAGCGGGCAGGGTAGGGGTGCCGAATTTTGCGTTCTCGAGGATGGCAGGGTCGGAATCGGCGTACTGGCCATCGCCGGAAACGGCAATGACGGAAACATTGTAGTAGCCCGCTTCGCCTTCGAAGGTGTAGCTGCTTTCGGTCGTGTTGTCGTGGAGGGTGCCGATCACTACATTGTAGGAGGCGGCGCCGTCAACCGGAGTCCAGCTCACGGTAAAGTCCTCTTCCATTTGGAGGCCTTCAGGCGTAGGCAGTTTCTGACGGCTGTCGGAGAGTTTATACAACTGGATGGGGGCATATCCTGTGGTCGATTCCGCCTTGTTTTCATAGCAGGCGAATCGAGGGCTGCCCGTATTATACCAGATTTCTCTGGAAGATTGAGCAACATTTGCGATAATCCAGTTCCCGCTTGTTGCGCCAGCAGATATCGTCCAGCGTGAATTGTCTGATTCCGAATTGGCCGTGGTCAATGAATTACCTGATGTCCAAGCCAGATAAATATCGCTCAACATAAGCGTGTATCCGTCGCCATTATCAGTGGCACCGGCGATGACTACCTTGTAAGCATTCGTGGTAGGATCAGAGAGTATCTGTTCATTAGAGATGGAGACCTCGGCTCCAATACCATACTTGGTACTTGTCGAGGAAATAGATGAAAGCGCAAGATTCTGATTCTCACATACAAGGAGATATTCGCCAGACCAATCGACTGGAGCCTTGGTGACTTTTTCATAGTACGCCGTGGTGGACGGATCTATGTAGGTGCATTCGAGTACAAAGACATCGCTGTCCGTATAGGTCTCATCCGGTGCATAGGCGATGGCCTTCAGGGTGAGGTCTTCCGTGATTTCGAAGGGCTCCTCGTAACGCGTCATCGGCGTGGTTCCGTCAGGCTCCGATCCGTCCACGGTATACCAGATTTCCGCATTGCTCGGGACGGCGGTCAGCGTTACCACATTGTTCTTGCAGCTGCCGCTGAGCACCACCGGCGTTGCGGCGCCTACGTAAGGAATCAGGTAAATCGCTTGCATTGTGCCCTTGTAGAAGGTAAAGCGCTTGGGGCTGGCCCCTGAGTTATATTCGATGCTGTAGGTGTCAGATTCAGTCACGGTGCCGATAGTCCAGCTGCCGTCAGAGTTGATTTTGAAAATATCGAAGGCAGCCTTTTCTTCGGATTCGACCTCTTTCCCTGAATTTCCGGAGCCCTTGTACTGTATGTATTTTCCTGTCAGTGTGTTGCGCAGTACATATCCACCTTCATCGAGGGCTTCAACTTCAAAGCGGTAATTGTTGTTGGAGAATTGGGGGAAATCAATGCTTGAATCCAGAAGGTTGACGTCCTTGTCATATGAAATCTCGCTTTCAGTAGCAATCCAGTAGTCATTATTACTCCCACCCGTTGAGGTCTGCATTACTACCCAGTTGCCCTTGGTGGCCGCCTTGGAAACGATGATGTAACTGCCTGCCAGCGATTCCTCGGGCAGGGTGACGACGGGCGTGGTGAACAGGTCGCCGCGCTCAAGGCTGAAGACCTTCTCTTTGTTGCGGGCGGTTTCCGGAAGCTCTTCCATATTCTCGTCGACGAGCGTGATACTCAGGCTTCCGTATTCGCCGACGGGTACGGGTACGTAGAAGTCCAGGCTCTGGTTGGGCAGGCTGACGGGCTTCTCGAGCATCAGGTAGACGCTGTTGCTGCCCTGGGAAGTGGTGGTGAGCACCACGTCGTCAAGGCTGTCGAAGAACCAGCTGCCGGTGATGACCTTGTCCGTAGTCAGGCACAGACCTGCAGTACCTTTCGGTACATTCTCGTACCTCACCTTGATAACGGCCGCTGCGTGGCGGAAGTAGAACCTGTATCCATTGTCCGTAGCCTCGGCGGGCGTTCCGAACATCACTGCGTTAGTGGTGCCGGGTACGTAATCAAAGTAAAAATCGGGGAGGGAGACGCTGAATTCCTGAAGCGTGCCGCCTGCGTCCACGCCGCTTGTCACGAAAGCTTCAGGCGTGATGGCAAATACGAGCGATTTGCCTTCCGTCTTCACGCCTGCGAAGGTACCGGTGGCAGCGTCTACCAGCGTGAACTTGGAGGGGCAATCCGCATCTTCCTCAACGACCGCGAGGGTATCGCTGAAGTTCCAGGCGTAGTTCGCACCGAGGTCGTTGATGTCCACGGTGGTACGGCTCTGCTCGGCCGTAGCGATAATCTTTACAAGCTCCTTGCCCTCGGGGACGATGAAGCCGTAATTTTCATTTTCCTTCGTGCAACCCGCGAATACCGCCAGGGCACCCAAAATGCTGATCAAAGATTTTTTCATGGCTTCAGGCAATTAATTGTTGTCCCATCCTTCCCAGCCGCTTTCCACGACGGTACCGATCTCAGTTCCGTTTTCATTGTATTCGCCAGGACTGACGAGGAGCACCCCGTCATACTGGAATTCAAGCAGTTCCGCATCGGGAACCAGATAAAGTTTTTTGTGTATCATAAGCATAAATGTATTGTTCGTCGGATAATCGTTGCAAGTTACTAAACTTTCACCACATTTTAATGTTTTTTACATCTTTTTACGTTTCTTTCCTTCACCTTCGCGGAAAAAAGTCCAATGAAAATGAAAACGCTTTTTTCCCTGTCCGGCGTGCTGGCCCTTGCCGTCCCCGTATGCCTCTCCTGTGATGATCTTTTTGATGCGCCTTCCGCCGTTTCCGGCATTGAAATCTCCTTCGCCGACGACTGGTCCCGCCCCGCGCGCGCCACGGCCTCCCTGCCCGACACGAACGACTTTATCCTGACCGTCCGCGATGCCTCCGGCGGGCTCGTTTTCGAGGGCAGTTACGGCAGTGCTCCCGCCACCCTGACCGTCGCGCCGGGCAGTTATACCGTCAGCGCGGTATCGATGCGTTTTTCGGAGCCGCGTTTCGAGGCCCCTTGTTACGGAGATACGCAGATTGCCGTCGTCGTGAAAGGGCAGACGGCAAAGGTGCAACTCTGCTGTACGCAAATCAACAGCGGCCTGCGGCTGAATGTCGCCAAATCCTTCCGGGAAACCTACCCCGACGGCCAGTTGTCCCTGCGCTGTAACGAGGGCCGGCTGTCCTATTCCTACGGAGAAACGCGTACGGCTTATTTCCTGCCGGGGACGCTGTCGCTGCTATTGACGCAAAAAGGGAGCGAACAACTCCTGCTGACCCGTACGCTCGAAGCGCGGCAGGTGCTGGTGCTGGGACTGGGCGCGTCGACGAAGGAAGGGGTCAGTGGTATTGATTTACAGGTAGATACAGCGCGGACCTGGCTGATGGAAGAGGTTGTCATCGGCGGTGC
>LXOW01308704.1_pt2 | contig 12647 bp, 5 predicted proteins | sample 1368591 | NCBI WGS metagenome assembly LXOW01 (sample SAMN04884650, study PRJNA319009) | bovine gut metagenome | isolation source: Cow rumen | host: Bos taurus | place: Italy: Legnaro (PD) | collected 2014-07-09
CAGTAATTCCTACTGTTTTTTCCTCATTATCTGACGAAATTCCATTATTTTCTATTTTTTCGGTTGAAATTTTGTCGGTTTCAACATTATTTTCAGCATTTTCAGTCGTTTTTTCGATGTTTTCAGTCAGATTTTCCGTCTTTTCCTCTTTCTTATCGGAAGATTCAGCCTTGATTTCTTCATTTGCGGAAATTTTTGCCTCGGATTCCGTTTTTTCAGGCGATACCTTATCGTCGTCTGATTCAGATTCCACGACTACGGAATTATTGTCTTCAGAATCCTTCTTTTCAGACAAAACTGTATCAACCGATTCCGAAGAATCGGTTGTTTTCTGACCATCCGCTACCTTGTCCTCCGACGGGGACTGGACTGTTTCCGTATCAATTACGGTTTTTTCAGGTGAGGCCGGCTCAGGGTCGGATTCAGGTTCCTTTTCCCCCTCCGTGCTTGGCTGCTTGTGGGCAGAATGTTCCCTCGGAGTGCCGTTCTGGTTTTCCAGGACAAATTTTATGCAATGCCTTATCGTCGGGTAATCCTTGATTGCCCCGCTGTTGTCCGCCGGGAGCTTGTATTTTTCACGCAGAATGGCCAGTATTTCGGCCTGCTTTATCGTGTCAATTCCGAGATCCGCCTCCATGTCAAGATCCAGTTCCAGCATTTCCTTTGCATAACCAGTCTGCTCAATGAAGAGGTCAATTATCTGCGTCGTGATTTCCTCTTCGGTAAGCAGTTTTACGGTTTCCGGCTGAACAGGAGTGGCATTTACGGCAGGATTTTCCTCTTTTTTCTGCGGAATTTCTTCCGTTTTTGCCTGTTGCGTCTTTGTTTCAGGCTGAATTTGGACTTCCGTGTCATTTTTCGCAGGAATTTCCGGCTTTGCTACATTTTCCGCGACGGATTCGGACGGAACTCCGGTCTGTTTCTCAAAAACGTATTTTATGCAGCTGTTTATGGTCGGATAATCCTTTACTGAAACATTTCCGTCGGCAGGAATGGCATATCTTTCACGAAGTTCGGATAGAATTTCTGCCTGCTTTATCGTATCTATGCCGAGATCCGCCTCCATGTCAACATCAGGTTCAAGCATTTCCTTTGGATAACCTGTCTTTTCAATGAAAAGGGCAAGAATCTCGTCGGCAATCTGCTGTTCAGTCTTTTTTACGATATTGGCAGATTCTGCCTTTTTTGCCGGAATTTCCGCTATTTTTTCCGTTTTCGGCTCTGTTTTTTCAGTTTTTACTACATTTTCCGCCTTTTTTTCGGATTTTGCGGCATTTTCAGCAGGAATTTCAATCTTTTTTGCTATTTCAGCAGGTTTTTCCTCTTTTTTCGCAGGAATTTCAGGCTGTTTCGCAACAGTTTCCGTCTTTTTTCCGTCGGATTTTACAACATTTTCCTTTTTTTCGGCAGATTTTTCAAAAGAAGCCAATTTTTTGATTTTTTCCTGCAAGTCTGCGACGGTATTAAGCAGATCCGCAAGCTGCTCCGAAGTTATTCCAGCCTTGTTTTCCGGTGTCTTGGGCGTTTCCGGCGGAACTGCGGGCTTTTCCTGCTCCGGATCTGCATCCCTGCCTCCGGCGGCAAAACCTGTGGCAACATTTGCCAATGCCCAGTTGCGATAATAGGAATTGTAATGACGCTCGCCACTGATTGGCTCTTTGCCGTTCCAGTCAACAGGAATGCCGAGGGCGGTCATATTGGCGAGCATATCGCCAAATTCAATGATTCCACCCCTCTTCGGGTGATTGGATGCGAGAATGGTCACATCGGTCTTGTCTTTAAGTGTAGCGGTGGCGAATCCGGTCAGAACTCTCTTCGGGCCGCACTCAATGAACGTTCTTACACCGAGATCGTACATGTGTTCCAGCTGTTTTATAAATTCAACCGGGCTGGCTATCTGCTGCACGAGAATGTCATAAATGCCCTGCTTGTCATTAGGATAGAAATCAGACGTGACATTGGAAAGAATCGGCAATGACGGCAGGTTTATCGGAATTTTTTGCAGGAATGATCTGTATGGGACCATAGCCGGAGCCATGATTGCCGAATGGAATGCGTGGGAAACGGCAATTTCACCGGCCTCAATACCCATTGCCTTGAAATGCGCTATCGCATCAATTACTGCCTTTGTCTCTCCGGCTATGACGGTCTGTGTCGGGCAGTTCTTGTTGGCGGAAACGACATATCCGCTGCTGATCTTGGCAAGCTCCTCGTCCACCTTGTCGCAGCCCATGGCAACGAATGCCATCTTGCCCACGTCGGCGACCTTGATATTGCTCATTTCCTTGGCACGATCCGTGACCGCGCGAAGTCCGTTCTCAAACGTGAAAACGCCTGCCGCTGTGGCCGCCGCATACTCTCCAAGGCTGTGGCCTATTGCCATGTCCGGCTTTATTCCATATTCGCACAAAAGACGGTACATCGCTATGTCAGCAGTCATCATTGCGGGCTGTGTCAGCTTGGTCTGCCTTATGGCATCCTCACGACGCTGCAATGCGGCCTTGTCCTCTCCGGGCTTGGACCAGATCGCCTCTGTCAGCTTTACGCCGATCATGCGCATCATTATGGAATCGGCCTCGTCAAAGGTTTCCTTGACCACACGGTATTTTGCCGCAAGATCACGGAGCATGTTGACGGATTGCGATCCCTGTCCGGGGAAAAGCAGTCCGACCTTGGCCTTGTTCTGCTTGGTAATGAATGGATAAATCTGTTTCAGCTTGAACTGTGTGAGAGGAGCTTCCCACTGTTCAGGATTTGCCTTCTTCGCCAGTATTTCCGCCTTGTCGCAGAAATCCTTCGCACTTTTCGCGACTATGGAAACGCCGAATTTCTTCTGCGGCCTTGCCATTGACTGCTGTGCGTAAACCGCTAGAGGGTATTGCGACGGCATACGGGAGAATATTTCCCTGGCCTCCCTCTGTGCCGCACGGATTACATCGGCAGGAGTGTCGCCCCATATCGTTATTGCCTCTGGCTGTAATTTGTCAAAAGGCATACAGGGATCTTCCTTGACCATTGCTGGGCTGAAATAGCCNNCCATAAGGACATGGAAATTCGTGCCGCCGAATCCGAATGCGGAAACAGCCGCCCGACGAATTCCCTCTTCCTTTTTCCATTCGGAGGATTTCTTTATTACATAAAATTTTTCAAGGTTTATTGCCGGATTTTCCTTTTCGCAGTTTATTGAGCCGGGCAGAACCTTTTTGGAAAGTGCCAATGCCGTCTTTGCAATGCTGACCGCCCCTGCGGCGGATTTGGCATGGCCTATCTGTGATTTTACCGATGTGAGGCCGATTTTCTTCCCTTCCGGCAGGAACGGTGAGAACTCCTCGTCCAAGACCTGAACTTCTGCCGCGTCGCCGACCTTTGTGGCCGTACCATGTGCCTCAATGAAATCAATGTCTCCGGGAGTGAATTCAACCTGCGAGAATGCGTGTTCAATGGCAAGTTTCTGTCCTTTGGGATTTGGAGCGGCAATGCCCTTGCCCTTTCCGTCAGATGACGAGCCAACCGCATCAATCAGTGCGTAAATCTTGTCGCCGTCCCTTTCAGCGTCTGAAAGGCGTTTGAGAATGTATACGGAAACGGCCTCCGCCAGTACGAATCCGTTTGCCCGCTCGTCAAAGGCGAATGAGCCGTCCGCGGACAATGCCCCCATCTTGCTGAAACGGACAAATGCCGTGGGCTGTGTCATATCGTCAGCCCCGCCGGTAATCACCGCATCAAACTTATGCTCACGCAGACCGGAAACGGCATAATCCAGTGCGGCGAGGGAAGACGCGCAGGCCGCATCCGTGGTGAAATTCGGGCCATTGAGATTGAAAACATTTGCTATGCGTCCGGCAATGACATTGGAAAGCTCGCCAGGCAGGGTATCGCCGTTGATTGGCTCTGCAATTGTCGCCACCTTTCCGTCATATTCCCTTATGATTGCCGTCTGCTGCTCCGAAGAAAGATTCGCGAATGACGGACATTCCTTCAGCATTTCCTCAATCTTGAAACGATAGACACGGAAATCGTTCTTGTCCTTGCGTATTGGGCCTAATGAATTGCCGAAAACAGCGGCAACCCTCGCCGTCTGGAAAGGCTTTTTGTCATATCCTGCATCCTGCAAGGCCTCATGGGAGGCCTCAATTGCCATCTGCTGCAGACGGGAAATATGCCTTGCGGTCATCGGCGGTATGCGGTACTTTACGGAATTGAACTGGAATCCCTCTATGAATCCGCCAATCTTCGTGTAGGTCTTGTCCTCCGCCTTTCTATCGGGAGAGTAATAAATGGAACTGTCCCAATAGCTTTTCGGAACTTCAGTTATGCAGTTCCGGCCATCCAGTACATTCTGCCAGAATCCGTCCCTGTTCAGAGCCTTGGGGACAATCATTCCTATACCGATAATCGCAATTTTCTCTTTCTTCATAAAATCCTTAAAAAATGCCTTTTGGTTTTTGCCCGGAAAACAGCTCCGGAACATAAAGCGGCATACAATTTTATTTTACAAAATATGCAAATTACAAAAAAATCTTATAAATTCTGCTTTAATTTGGTAAAATATTCGTAAATGAAAATAAAATTCTGGGGCGTTCGCGGTTCATTACCTTCATGTGGCTCGTCATTTGTGAAATATGGCGGTCATACATCCTGCTTGGAGCTGAGATCCAAGGACAATAGCCTTCTGGTCATAGATGCTGGTACTGGAATAAAGGATTTGGGGCTTTCACTTAATGGGAACTTTCCAGAAACCATAAAAATGCTGTTCACCCATTCGCATACAGACCACATATTCGGTTTTCCCTTCTTTTCTCCAATATATAGGAAAGGAATACATATAGATATGTACTGCAGCAATTACTTCAGCGGACCTGTCAGGGAAATAGTAATGCGTTTCATGCAGCCCCCTTTCTTCCCTGTGAAATTTGAAAACATCTCGGCCAAATTTGACTTCCGTCTACTTAATAAGGAAAGCACCGTTCTTTCTGGCATAAATGTAATGCCGATTGAGATAAGCCATCCTAATGGAGGCCTGGGCTTTCGTTTTGAAGAGGACGGCAAAAGTGCCGTATTCCTTACAGACAATGAATTAAGATATACTCATCCAGGTGGCCTTTCCTTTGACGGATATGTTGATGTGTGCCGCAATGCGGATCTGCTTATACACGATGCCCAGTATTCGGAAGAAGAATATAAGAACCATGCAACATGGGGACATTCCACTTTTGGACAGGTAATAGAGCTTGCCGAGAAAGCCCAGGTGAAACAGGTTGTATTCTTCCATCATGATCCTGAAAGGACAGACGGGCAGCTAGATGAATTTGTAAGGCATTACAATGATATACTACAGAAAAAAGGATCTGCGATACGTTGCCAGGCGGCCCAGACCGGACATGAAATAATCCTATAAGGTGTACAAATGTTCTCCTTTTTTACAAAACTGCCAATATTCATACAGGTACTGCTGCTCATAGCGGCATTATCCATATTGGCCGCGACAATCATAATCAGCAGAAAAGTAGGCAACAGGCACAGAAACGAGAAAACAGATGGAGACCCGTCCCTTACATTCCTTTTTGGCAAGGAAAATGACGATTTTTCAAAAGAAAAAAGCTCTGTACTAAAGGAAATCCCGCAAAGGATATGGCAGGATCTTTCGCATTTTGTCGCAAATCTTTTCAAGCCAAACCAGTATTCCGACACTGAGGACGATAGTGCCTATTCAAACGAGGAAGAACGGAAAATGCTTGAAAAGGTACAGCAGGAAGAAGGTTCCGCCTATTCAATGCCAGAGGAGATTGAGCAAAAGACGGAAGTTGTTGAAACCGTTGCTCCTGACGCGGAAAATGAGGAGAAAACTGACGACAATCCCTCTGATTTCAAGGAATATACAAGAGTGGAGACAGAAAACAACGTTCAATTTGACCTGGAAACGGCAAGAAATGACTATATTGAGGCAAGAAAGGCGGCAAAAAAACGAAAAAAACAAAGAAAGATGCCAGTTGGGGAATCAGCTCTTTCAGACGAGGAGGCATCCCTGACAATCTCAATGCTACAGGATCTTATAATTGATTGCGAGGATCTTGACAAGTCAAAGATAAAGGGCAGATTGGAATTTTTGAAGAAAAACATTAAGAAATAAAGCCGGGAAACCGGCTTTTTTAATAAATGGAGGAAGAAATGGCAAACATAAATGCTGATTCACTATCCGTAATAGCAGGATCGCTGTTCGTACTGTGCAACTGTACGGCCTACGCCGCACCAGTACCACCAGTGGCGGAAAAACACCCGCAACAGCTTTCCATGCACGGAGTTGACCGCACTGACGACTATTACTGGATGCGGAACAGGGGAAGCAAGGAGGTAATGGCATACCTGAAGGCAGAAAACAAGTATGCTAAAAAGGTATTGAAGCCATATTCAGGACTTTCAAAAAAACTATTCAAGGAAATAAAGGGAAGAATGCAGAAGGACATCTCGTCCGTCCCATTCAATTATGGTGGTTATTATTATTCCATGTCTTATGAAAAAGGCAAGGATTATCCGATTTTCAAAAGAAGCATTGAAAAGGACGAGGAGCCGGAAACAATACTGGACGTAAACCAGATTGCGAAAGGCAAGGAATACTGCAATGTGCCATTCCCGGCGATAAGGCCGGATCACAAGATGATAGCCTTTGCCGTAGATACAGGTGGCCGTCGTTTTTATGACATTTATTTCAAGGATCTGGAAACAGGCAAAATACTTGACGAGAAGATTACAAATACTACGGGAAACATAGTTTGGGCAAAGGACAATCGAACACTTCTGTATGTACGGCAGAATCCTGACACATTGCGTTGGGAACAGGTTATAGCCCACATGCTCGGACAACAGCAGGAGAAACTTGTATATTTTGAAAAGGACGACACCTTTGACCTTTCAATAGAGCTGTCGGATTCGGAACAGTTCATTTTCCTCAAATCAGGATCAACGCTTACTACGGAATACAGGTATCTGAATGCGAAAAAGCCACTGGCAGAACCAGAATTGTTCCAGCCACGCAGGACAGGACTTGAATACGAGGTTCTTGACGGCGGAGACCGTTTCTTCATTCTTCATAATGACAATGCGAGGAATTTCAAACTTTCGGAATGCCCCTTGAAAAAGACAGGAATTGAAAACTGGAAGGATTTTCTGCCTTATGACGAAAAGACATTCCTTGAAAGTGCGGACGTGTTCAAGGATTACATTGTACTTTCGGAACGACGGGACGCACAGAGCCGCCTGCATATATACAGACGGGACAAGGCCAAGGATCTGTTCATTGAGTTCCGTGACCCGGCCTATCTTGCGGATATCGGGGACAATTACAAGTTTGAAACGGACACCTTGCGCATAGAATACGAATCAATGACCACACCTGCCACTGTTTACGACGTGGATATGCGTACAGGCGACAAGACAATGCTCAAACAGCAGAAGGTGCTTGGTGATTTCAAGCCGGAAAACTATGTTTCGGAAAGGCTTTGGATTCCTGCCAGGGATGGAATAAAGATACCTGTAAGCATTGTTTACAAAAAGGGAATTGACCTTAAATCCGGCAAGAATCCGCTTTACCAGTACTCTTATGGCTCTTACGGATACAGTTCCGATCCATATTTCTCCTCGTCCAGGCTCACGCTGCTTGACCGTGGATTCATTTATGCCATAGCACATATACGCGGCGGCTCAGAAATGGGCAGGCAATGGTATGAGTACGGCAAGATGCTGAACAAGAAAAACACGTTCAATGACTTCATTGACGTGACAAAATGGTTCATTGACAACAAATACACGTCTCCTGAGCATGTTTACGCTGAAGGCGGATCTGCAGGAGGACTTCTGATGGGCGTCGTTGCCAATGAGGCTCCTCAGTTATACAGGGGAATGATAGCGGAAGTGCCATTCGTGGATGTGGTGACAACAATGCTTGATGACAAGATTCCACTGACCACGGCGGAATACGATGAATGGGGCAATCCAAACGAAAAGAAGTATTTTGACTATATGCTTTCCTATTCTCCGTATGACAATGTAAAGGCACAGGCATATCCGAATATGTACATAACAACTGGTCTGAACGATTCACAGGTTCAGTACTGGGAGCCGGCAAAATGGACTGCCAAGCTACGCTCAATGAAGACGGACAACAACATCATAATCTTTGAGACGGAAATGTCCTCCGGCCATGGTGGCAAATCCGGAAGGTTTTCATCTTTGGAGCAGCTAGCCTCGCAGTACGCATTTGTCCTAGGACTGGAAGGGATAAGAAATTAGCAGTTAGCAGTGAGCAATTGAGGAATTGCTTAAAATGAAAAAAGCCCGCTTTTGAGCGGGCTTTTTTTTAATCCGGCATATTTATTATTTTGCCTTTTTTTCCTCTATCTTCTTCTGTATCATATCCGCAAGTTTCAGCATATTCTGTGCTTTTGCGTATTCAAATGGAGAAGGTGTCTCTACACCGTCTCTTTTGTATTTCTTTTCGGGATCAGCACCACTGTTTAGCAATAAAATTCCCAAATCCTCCTCATTATTCGCAATGGCAAGCAAAAGAGGAGTTGGGAACACGGAATTTGAATAGTTCAGATCCGCACCATAAGCGATAAGCATCCTGCACATATCATAATTTGATTTCGCAATAGCAAAGTGAAGAGGGGTAAGAGCATTATCCATTAAAAAATTTGCATTTGCAAGGCCAGTCGCAATCATTCCCTCAATATCAGCAACATTTTCATTAAAAATCATATCCTTGAAAACTGCTTCCAGTGGCTCATTTTCAGTGATTTTCTTGTAGTACTCCTTAAGATATTCCAATTCCTCTGCGGAATAGTTTTTCTTTTGCCAAGGAGCGGTCCTGTCAAGGGACTGTTCCTGTGCGGGTTCGCTGACTTCCTCTGCCACAGCTTCAGAAACGTTGTTTTCCTCAGGCTTCGCACTGTCATCAACAATTAACAGATTTTCAAAATCAGGAGTTTCAGATTCCTTCTGAACGGAATTTGCCTGGGAATCAGTAGTCTGGCTTGCAAGAACATCATTCCTGTTTGTCTGTCTGCCTAAGACAAAGAAAATTATAGCAACCAGTATAAGGGATACTGCTGGTATGGCATAACTTGCAAGCTGTTTTTTTATATCGTCGTTATTGCCAGATGTAGGTGTTTTCTCAACCTTTTTTAAATCTTCTGACTTGTATTCCGGCTTTTTTTCCACTGTTTCAGCAGGCTTTTCGGCTTCTTCTTTTACAGGAGTTTCTTCCTGAATTTTCACTGGCTCTGGTACTGACTTCTGTTCATCAGCCTTGATTTCAGTTTCTTCTTCTTCCAAACTGACATCTACCNNTCCTGAATTTTTACAGGTTCTGATACGGATTCTTGTTCTTCAACCTTGATTTCAGTTTTTTCTTCTTCCAAACTGACATCTACCAGGGGAGTCTCGGCAGGAATCTGATTTTCAACGTTTTCAATATTGTTTTCAGGAATCACATTCAGATTTTCTGCTTCTTCTTTTACAGGAGCTTCTTCCTGAATTTTTACAGGTTCTGATACGGATTCTTGTTCTTCAACCTTGATTTCAGTTTTTTCCTCTTCCAAACTGGCATCTACCAAGGGAGTCTCGGCAGGAATCTGATTTTCAACACTATCAATTTTATTTTCAACAATACCATTTTCGGCTGTATTGTCTTTCTCATTGAGATAAGTTTCTTTATTTTCTTCTGTCATAATTTCTCCAAAAGCCCGAAAATGGAACATCTTTCCAAGGCAAATAAAATTCTAACTATAGTATACATTATTTTATTTTGAAAAAGGAAAAGTTATATTTGCGGATCTGCCTATATTTTTGTAATATTTATATATGTCATTCTGTGAAAATCAGGACTGAAGCAGAATGACAAAACAAAAACACAGGAGCTTCATGCTATGCCTAACACGGCTGAAAACAAGACAATTTATTTCTTCGGCGGCGGAAAAGCCGACGGAAAAGAATCAATGAAGAATCTGCTCGGCGGAAAAGGTGCGAACCTGGCGGAAATGGCCGGACATCCGGATCTGCAGCTGCCAATCCCCCCCGGATTCACCATAACAACTGAAATCTGCACATATTACTGGGCAAACAACCGCACATATCCAGCGGATCTTGCCGAAGGTGTGAACAAGAATCTTGCCAAAATGGAAGAGCTTACCGGCAAGAAATTTGGCGACAAAAAGAACCCCCTTCTGGTTTCCGTGCGCTCAGGTGCGCGCAAATCCATGCCAGGCATGATGGAAACAATTCTGAATGTCGGCCTCACAAGCGACACAATTCCCGGCCTCATAGAGAAAACCGGCAATCCACGCTTTGTTTATGACGCATATCGCCGCCTCATAATGATGTATGCCGACGTGGTTATGGAAAAAGCCGCAGGCATAGAGCCGAAAGATGACATGGGCATACGCCGCCAGCTTGAAAGACTGATGGACGCAATGAAAGAGGCCCGCAAGGTAAAATCCGACACGGAGCTTACCGCGGAAGATCTTAAAGAACTTACAGTACAGTTCAAGGCAAAAGTGAAGGAAGTCCTCGGAAAGGAATTCCCGGACAATCACATGGACCAGCTCTGGGGTTCAATCGGAGCGGTGTTCGCTTCCTGGAACGGAAAACGCGCAGTGGCATACCGCAAAATTGAAGGCATTCCCGAAGAATGGGGAACAGCCGTAAACGTGCAGAGCATGGCATTCGGAAACATGGGCGACAACTGTGCCACCGGCGTGGCATTCACCCGCGATCCCGGCACAGGCGAGAACCGCTTCTACGGCGAATTCCTTGTCAATGCACAGGGCGAAGACGTGGTTGCCGGCATACGCACACCCAATCCGATCAACGAGGAGAGCAAGAGCGAACATTCCAAGGGAATGAAAACCCTCCAGGAACTTATGCCCCAGTGCTATACGCAGCTTGCCGAAATAAGGCAGAAGCTGGAAAAGCATTACAGGGATATGCTTGACATTGAATTTACCATTGAAGACGGCAAACTCTATATGCTTCAGTGCCGCGTAGGCAAGAGAAACGGCCCGGCGGCAGTAAAGATGGCTCTTGATATGTACAAGGAAGGCCTTGCCACCAAGGAAGAAGTACTTATGCGCGTGACCCCCGCACAGCTTGATGAGCTGCTGCACCCCGTGCTTGATACCAAGGCCGAAAAGAACAGCAAGGTTCTTGGAAAAGGACTTCCCGCAGGCCCTGGCGGTGCGACCGGAATGATCGTTTTCACCTCCGCGGATGCGATTGCCGCGAAGAAAGCAGGCAAGACCGTCATACTCTGCCGCGAGGAAACCAATCCTGAGGATATTGAGGGAATGAGGGCCTCCGAAGCCGTACTCACTGCAAGAGGCGGAATGACCTCTCACGCAGCCCTCGTTGCCCGTGGCTGGGGCAAATGCTGTGTCGTTGGCTGCGCAGGAATAGAAATTGACCTTGCCAAAAAGACAATGACGCTTGCCGGAAAGACATTCAAGGAATTTGACTGGATTTCTCTGAACGGCTCAAAAGGTCTTATATACGAAGGAAAACTTCCAGTGGCCCGCGAAGCCAGCGAGACACTTACGGAATTCCTCGCACTGTGCAACAGCGTCCGCGCGCTTAAAGTCTGGACAAATGCCGATACCCACGAAGATGCGGAAAATGCACGCAAATTCGGAGCGGAAGGCGTTGGACTGTTCCGCTGCGAACACATGTTCTACGGCAAAGGTGCGGAAGAGCCGCTGTTCAAACTGCGCAAGATGATTGTCTCCGAAGGCACAGAAGCCCGCAAGGCAGCCCTGAAAGAGCTGTTCCCAGACATGAAAAACGCCTTCAAGAACACTCTCCGCATATTCAAGGGATTCCATGTGACCATACGTCTTATGGACCCGCCTCTGCATGAGTTCGTTCCAAACGGAGAGGAAAAACGCAAGGAACTTGCAAAAGCCCTCGGCATAACTTATGAGCAGCTCAATGCCCGTGCGGAAGAGCTTCACGAAGCCAACCCAATGATGGGACACCGCGGAGCAAGACTTGGCGTCACCTATCCGGAAATAACCGAGACACAGGCCAAAGCCATATTTGAGGCCGCAGCCGAACTCATAAAGGAAGGCGAGGAAGTTTATCCTGACATTATGATTCCTGTCGTTTCTGATAGCAATGAAACAAAGGATCAGAAAGCTGTCATTGACCGCGTATATGCGGAAGTGAAGAAGGAAACAGGAATAGAAGTTCCTTACAGCGTAGGCACGATGATTGAAATTCCCCGTGCCGCACTCACGGCTGACAAGCTGGCCGAGACAATGGAATTCTTCTCCTTCGGAACAAATGACCTTACGCAGATGACCTACGGCTATTCCCGCGACGATTCCGGCGCATTCATCAAGCATTATGTTGAAAACGGAATACTGCCCTGCGATCCGTTCCAGAGCCTGGACCAGACTGCTGTCGGCGAACTTATAAAGATTGCCGTTGAAAGAGGCAGAAAGACCCGCCCCGGAATGAAGATCGGCATCTGCGGCGAGCATGGCGGAGACCCGGATTCAGTGGACTTCTGCCACCGCGCAGGCCTGACCTACGTTTCCTGCTCACCGTTCCGTGTACCAATAGCAATACTTGCCGCTGTCTCTTATACACATCTGACG
>LXOW01254861.1_pt1 | contig 12635 bp, 6 predicted proteins | sample 1368591 | NCBI WGS metagenome assembly LXOW01 (sample SAMN04884650, study PRJNA319009) | bovine gut metagenome | isolation source: Cow rumen | host: Bos taurus | place: Italy: Legnaro (PD) | collected 2014-07-09
AGATGTGTATAAGAGACAGATGTCATTGTTGCCGCGCTTGGTGAGTGGCTGATACTGGTGGTAGCAACCACCGTCAGGGAACTGCGTGGCGGCGATGTCCAGGATGCGCTGGCGCGCCCGGTCCGGAATCATATGCACGATGCCGGCCAGGTCCTGGTTGCTGTCGCGGAAGCCCATCCCCCGCCCGATACCGCTCTCGAAATAGCTGGCGCTGCGGCTCATGAAGAAAGTGATCATGCACTGGTACTGGTTCCAGATGTTCACGGTACGGTCCAGTTCCGGCACGGACGAAGCGACGGTGAATCGGCCCAGCAGGTCGTCCCAATAACTGCGCAGGGCCGCAAAGGCGGCGTCCACCTGCGCACCGCTGGCATAGGCCGCCAGCATCTCCCGCGCCGGCGCCTTGTTGATGACGTTTTTCCCGTCATTCCGGGCTTGACCCGGAATCTCAAATTTCGCCTCCGGCGGATTCTCCACGTAGCCGAGCACGAAGATCAGTTCCTCCGCAGCGCCCGGGGCAAGCGTCAGGTCAAAGCGTTCCGCAGCGACCGGGCTCCAGCCGTGCGCGACCGAGTTTCCGGACATACCGGCGAGCACCTGCGCGGGCGCATCGAAACCGTTGTACATGCCCAGGAAAGTCTCCCGGTCGGTATCGAAGCCGTCAAAAGGACGGTTCACGCCATAGAAGGCATAGTGGTTGCGCCGTTCGCGATACTCCGTCTTGTGGTAGAGGGCGTCCGGCTGGATCTCCACTTCCCCGGTCGAGAGGTTTCGCTGGAAGTTTTCCATGTCGGTGGAAGCGTTCCACAGGCACCACTCAACAAAGGCATACAGTTGGATCTTCTTCGGACGGTCGGACCGGTTTTCCAGCCGGACCCGGTGCACTTCGCAGCGGTGCGCCAGCGGCACGAAAAACAGCGATTCCGCCCGCAAGCCGNNGCATCCATCGGCACTCCGTTGTAGCGGTAGCGCAGGATACGCCGGAACTTGGCGTCCCGGCAGAAGCAGTAGCCGCCGGCGGTATTGGAAATCAGGGAGAAGAAATCGCCGGTCCCCATATAATTGATCCAGGGCCAGGGCGTATCGGGCCGGGTGATGACATATTCGCGCGAAGCGTCGTCAAAATGTCCGAAGGAATTCATATTTCGGGTGTGAAATTACTTTTTGATGGGATAGAAGCGCAGCAGCAGCAGGATCAGCAGGGCGATGGCCGCCGGGAAGAGCGAGAAGATCGACCAGATCATCTTCTGGACGGCCGGCTCGTTCGTGATGGTGACGACCGTCTGGCCCGTGGCGGGATCGGTACCCGAAATAAAGCCGGCCAGGCCCAGCAACAGGGCGACCAGGGCGCCGGAGATGGCTGAGCCGAACTTCTGGGCCATGGTACCGGAAGAGAAGATGAGGCCGGTCGAGGAGGTTCCGTTCTTTTCGGTGGCATAGTCCGATACATCCGCATACATCGACCACAGCAGCGGCGAATAGAAGCCGATGCCGATCGAGGTCAGGATGACCATCAGGATCATCAGCCAGATGTACTTCGGATCCATCGGGATGAAGAAGAAGGCGATCGAGGTCACGGCGCAGATGACGGCCGACCAGGCGAAGGCCTTGCGTTTGGATCCCACCCACTTCGTGAAGCGCGGCGAGAGGCCGCCGAAGATCATGCAGGTCACTTCGCCGAAGGTCATGAACACGGTGTAATTGATGATCAGGCCCGATACGGTGACGTCGCCGTGCAGGCAGTATTCCAGCAGGTAACCGGCCACGGCATAGCGGAAGCCATTGAAGAAGTTTGTGCAGATGCCGATGAGCGTCAGATAGATCCAAGGCTTGTTGCGGAACAGGTCGGCAAAGGGCTTGAAGGAAAATTTCTCGGCGCGGACGGGTTTCAGGCGTTCTTTCGTGAGTAGGCCGCAGGCCAGGGTACCCACGGCAGCCAGGGCGCCCAGCATCACGCCGACGACGGCATACTGGTGCTGTTCGGTGCCGCCCACCATCTTCTGCAGATACGGGAAGGAGAGCAGGGTGATGAAACCCATGGCATAGGCGCCGACCATACGGTAGGAGGAGAACTGGTTCTTCTCGTTGTCATCGTCGGTCATGACGCCCAGCAGGGAGCCGTAGGGCACGTTGACGGCGGTATAAACGACCATCATCAACAGGTAGAGGGTGTACGCGTAGATGCGCTTGCCCATGGGGCCCAGGTCGGGGGTATAGAGCAGCAGGGCGAAGACCACGCCGAGGGGGATGGCGCCGAAGATCAGCCAGGGGCGGTAGGTACCCCAGCGCGAACGGGTGCGGTCGGCCAGGGCGCCCATCATCGGGTCGGTGATGACGTCGAAGAGACGGGCCACCAGCATCAGGGTCGCAGTGTCAGCGACGGTGAGACCGAAGATATTGGTAAAAAACAGGGGGAATGCGATGGACATCACTTTCCAGGTGATGCCGCCGGCGGCGGCGTCGCCGAGCGCATAGCCGATTTTTTCTGATAATTTTGCCATATTATTCAAATAATTTCAAGATTTCTAAGCACATGCGGGAGTTGTGATACGGGCACTTCCAGAAGCCGGCCTTGGGGTTGACCACGTCGGGGCTGCCATCGGGCAGGATGGCCCAATACCACTCCCCTTTCGCGTGATCGACCAGGTGGTCGCGGATGTAGTTCCAGCACGCGACGGCACGGTCGGCCGCGGCGGCATCGCCATGGTATTTCCACAGCCAGAGGTTACCCACCACGGTCTCAGCCTGGACCCACCACTGGCGGGATTCATCGAGGATATCACCCAGGCCTTTTTCGTAGCACATGGAGCCATCGGGCAGCAGGCCTTCGTTGCCGGCTTTGCCGAGGGCGGCCGCATAGGGCCTGACGCGATTCACGACGGTGAAGTCGTGGGTAGCCATGGCACACTCCAACAGCAGCCAGGAGGTCTCGATGTCATGTCCGTAGGAGACGGCGCCGGGCAGCACGCTCCAATCGCGCCGGAAGTAGAGTTGCAGATGGCCGTCGGGGCCCATGATGCGGGTGCAGGTCAGGTCGATCAACTGTTCAAGGGCGGATTTGAGCGAAGGGTCGGACCACACCTGATAGAGATTGGCGTAGGCTTCCATCAGGTGGAGATGCGAGTTCATGGTCTTGTCGGCGTTGATGTCGTGTGCCGAGAGGGACATGTCTTCCAGCGGCTGGAAGTCGCGGTCCAGGGCTTCGATATAGCCGCCGTTGACCGGGTCGGCGAAATGGGCTTCGGTGGTCTGGAAAAGGTCGATGGCGGCCTCGAGGGTCCGGGGATCGCGGGTTGCCTTATAGACTTCGCTGAGGCCATAGATGCCGAAACCCTGGGCGTAGAGTTGTTTCTTGGTTTCCATGGGCTCGCCGGCGGCCGTGACGCTCCAGTAGACACCGCTGTAGACGGGGTCAAAGAAATGGTCCAGGAACCAGTCGCGGGCCTGTTCGGCGGCTTCGCGGTACGCGGGGTTGCGGAGGCGGCGCCAGGCGGCGGCGAAGGTCCACATGATGCGGGCGTTGAGGATGACGCCGCGGGGAGCGTCGGCCTGGATTTCGCCCGATGAAAGGACTTCGCCGTAGAAGCCGCCGCGGGGGTCGCGCAAGGTCAGCCAGAAGTCCAGAATATTGTCTTTCAGGACTTCGGCTGTCTCTTGCAGGAATTGTTCGGTTTTAGTTGTCATATTCTTTTATAATGAATCGCATTGCTTGCAGGTATGGGCTCAAAAACCTACGCGCTTCGCGCTATCCCTCCCAAAATCAGCAAGCTGATTTCGGGCCCCTCCCGTTCACAGAACCACGGGCGGTTATGGGTTTTTGAGCCCATACCTGTCGCGCTAATATGCGATTCATATATTCGGGGTGTTCCAGACTTTTGTTTCCGTACATTTGACAGGGACGCCGAGACCGCCGACGGCGAGGCGGAAGTCACCTTTTTCGAGGCGCCAGCGTCCGTCAGCGCCCACGAAGGCCAGTTCGTGGGCGGGCAGTTCGAATTCGACGACCTGGGACTGTCCGGGTTCGAGTTCGATCTTTTCGAAGCCGCGGAGGCGTTTGACGTCGGGAATCAGCGAGGCCACGAGGTCGGAGCTGTAGAGCAGTACGGCTTCCTTGCCTTTGCGGTCGCCGGTGTTGGTCACCTTTACGGTGACTTTCAGGACGTCGCCGGCCTTGAAATCAGACTGGGAGACCTGCAGGTCGCTGTAGTCGAAGCTGGTGTAGCTCAGGCCGTAGCCGAAGGGCCACTGCACATCCATGATGGCGTCGTAGTTGTAGGAACCTTCCATCACTTCGCGGTGCTCGGACACCTTGTAATCGTACGTATGGAGTGAATTGATGTGTTTCGAGTAGGTGAACGGCAGCTTGCCGGAGAAGTTCTCGTCGCCGGCCAGCAGGGCGGCCAGGGCGTCGCCACCGTAGTTCGACGGGAGCATCACGTCGACGACGGCCCGGGCCAGCGGCTCGATGTCACCGATGATGCGCGGGCGGCCTTCGTTCAGGACCAGGACAATGGGCTTGCCGGTAGCAGCCAGGGCGCGGACCAGGTCTTTCTGATTCTTCGAGAGGTTCAGGTCGTCCATGTTGCCGGGGGTCTCGCAATAGGAGTTCTCACCCACGCAGCAGACGATCACGTCGCTGCTGCGGGCCACGTTCACGGCCTGCTGGATGCCGGCGACAATATCCTGTGCCCACATATAGGGCATCTCATTATAGACCACGCCCGGCATCCAGGTCACTTTGCCGGGGAAGCGCTGTTGCAGGGCTTCCACGATGGTATTGTACTGGGGTGCGAACTCGTCGGCGGAACCCTGCCAGCGGTAGCTCCAGCCCCCGTTGAGGGCGCGCAGGCTGTTGGCGTTGGGGCCGCAGACCAGGATGCGTTCCGCGCCCTTGAGCGGCAGGATGCCACCCTCGTTCTTGAGCAGCACTTCCGACTCCACCGCCGCATCATAGGATTCTTTCGCGAATTGTTCGCAGGCGAAATCGGCATAATCATATTCCCAGGTCGGGTGCTCGAAGAGGCCCAGGCGGACCTTCAGGCGCAGCACGCGGCGCACAGCATCGTCGATGCGCGACATCGGGATCTCCCCTTTCTCGGCCAAGTCCACGATCACGTTGACACATTCGGGATCGTAGGGATCCATGATCATGTCGATGCCGGCGTTGATGCCCAGGGCCACAGCCTCGCGCTTGTCAGCGGCCACATGGTCGCGTTGGTAGAGGTTGTCGATGTCGGCCCAGTCGGTCACCAGCATGCCGTCCCAGTTCAGTTCTTCCTTGGCCCAGCCACTGAGCAGCAGGGCGTTGGCGTGGGTCGGAATACCATTGATCGAAGCGGAATTCACCATGGCGGTGAGAGCGCCGGCCTGGAAGCATTCCTTGAAGGGACGGAAATATTTTTCGCGGAGATCGCTTTCCGTGATGTAGGCGGGCGTGCGGTCCTTGCCGGTATACGGCACACCATACCCCATGAAGTGCTTGAGGCTCACGGCGCAGTTCTCCAGACCGATATGGTTGGGGTCACTGCCCTGGATGGCGATCGTCTCGACGCGGGACATCTCGGCCTGCAGGTACGGGTCTTCGCCCCAGCTCTCCCAGAGACGCGGCCAGCGCGGGTCGCGACCCAGGTCCATCACGGGCGAGAACACCCACGGGCACTGTGCGGCGCGCGTCTCGTAGGCCATGGCCCGGCCCATCGCGAACGCATAGTCGCGGTTGAAGGTCGCACCAAGGTTGATCTCCTGCGGATAGAGCGTGCCTTCGATCAGGTACGAGGCACCATGGATCATGTCAAGGCCATAAATGCAGGGAATGCCCAGCACTTCCATCGACTTGTCCTGGATCTGCTGGATCATGGCGGCGGTCTGCTCGCGCGTATGCGCGGCGTCGTGCATCACGTTGAGGATGGAGCCCACCTTGTATTCGCCGATGATCTTGTCCAGTTTGGCCGGGTCAATGGCCTCGTGCGTATCGTCCTCGATGGTCATGACGGTCAGCTGCACCAGCTGGCCGGCTTTCTCCTTGAGGCTCATGCCCTTCAGGACCTTTTCCACTTGGGCCTCCACAGCGGCGTCACGCGGGATGGCCGGTTCGACTTTCGGCTGGGATGCACAGGCAGCCAGGGCAAAGGCCAGGAGGGAGAAAACGGTTGATTTCAGGATATTTCTCATTATCTTTCTATTTTATTTTTCTTTTTGGGATTGGTTCCGCCACAGGGCCGTCATGTCTTCAAGGGTCTTGCCCTTGGTCTCGGGAACCAGGCGCCAGACAAAGATGGCGGCGATGACGCAGATCACGCCGTAAAGCGCATAGACGAAGAAATGGCCGAAACGCTCGCCCATCTCGCCCAGGCGCATGTTGTACATCGGCACGAAGGTGCTGGAGACGATGAAATTGAAGATCCACTGGAAGGCGACGGCCAACGCCGTTGCCTGGCTGCGGATGGTATTGGGAAACAGTTCGGCGATATAGACCCAACAGATCGGGCCCCAGCTGAACATGAAGCAGGCGCTGTACAGCATGATGCTGATCACCGGCACGATGGGCGGCAGTGCCAGCACGTTGGACAGTGCCACGCCCAGGGCGCCGATGGCCATACCGATGGAACCCGAGATGAGCAGCGGCTTGCGGCCCAGTTTCTCCACGGTAAACACCGCCAGCAACGTGAAGCTGATGTTGATGATGCCCATAATGACGGTGAAGAGCATATTGTCGCTCACACCCATCGACTCGAAGATGCGCGGGGCAAAATACAGCACGGCATTGATACCGATAATCTGCTGGAACACGCTCAGCATGCAGCCGATGAAAATGACCATGAAGCCATAGGCAAAGAGTTTCTCCCGCCGCTCGACCACAGTTTCCTTGATATCCTGCAGGATGACCCGGGCCTTTTCCTCGCCGTTGATACGGGCCAGGATCTGGAGGGCTTTATCGTCAAGGCCCAGAATCACCAGGTGGCGCGGCGATTCGGGCACCAGCAGGATGAGCAGGGTAAAGAGACCGGCCGGGAACGCCTCGGACACGAACATGTTGCGCCAGCCCACCGTATTGGTCCACTCCACGATCATGGGATCGTTCTTGTGCGACTGGATGATCAGGAAGTTGACGAAATAGACCACCAGCTGGCCGAAGATGATGGCGAACTGGTTCCAGGAGACGAGCTTGCCGCGCTGTTCTGCGGGTGCCACTTCCGCGATGTACATCGGGCAGATGGCAGAGGCCAGACCCACGCCGACACCGCCCAGGATACGGTAGAGAATGAATGCGATCAGCACACCCTTGCTCGCCGCGCGGGGCGGAAACAGCAGGAATTCCGGGCAATAAGAACCCAGTGCACTCAGGAAAAAGAAGATGCCTGCAATCAGCAGCGAACGGCGCCGGCCCAGACGGGAGGTCAACACGCCCGACAGCAGGGCGCCGATGACACAGCCGATCAGCGCGCTGGAAGTCGTAAAACCATGCAAGGCATCCGTATAGGTAAAGTCATGCGCCGTCCGGAAGAAAGCCTGCAGGCCTTTTTCCGCGCCGGAAATGACGGCCGTATCATATCCGAAGAGCAAACCGCCCAGTACCGCCACCAGCACGATGCTGATGAGGTACCAGGGCTGTCCTTTTTTACTCAGTTCACTCATGAGCTGCTATTTGCAATAAAGTGCCACGATGGTTTCGTAGAGCTCCTGCTTGCCGGAGATCTGTTTCGGTTCGCCGTTCTGTTTGGCGAAGGCCACGATGTCCTCAAGGCTTAGCTTGCCCTCTTCGTATTCCCTGCCCTTACCGCTGTCGTAAGAGGCATAGCGCTCCTTGATCATGGCGGGGATGGGCGAAGATTCGAGGATGGCGGCGGCGTTGACCAGCGCGCGGGCCATGGCGTCCATGGCACTGATGTGCGCGATGAAGATGTCTTCCGGATCGGTGGAGTTGCGGCGCAGCTTGGCGTCGAAGTTCGATCCGCCAGTGCCCAGGCCACCATTGCGGATGATCTGCAGCATGGCCTGCGTCAGCTCATAGTTGTCGATCGGGAACTGGTCGGTGTCCCAGCCATTCTGGGCGTCGCCGCGGTTGGCGTCGATGCTGCCCAGCATGCCATGGTCGACGGCGCAGGCCAGTTCGTGCTCGAAAGTATGGCCGGCCAGCGTAGCGTGGTTCACCTCGATATTGACCTTGAAGTCCTTGTCGAGGCCGTGACGGCGCAGGAAGCCAATGACGGTCTCCGTATCCTGGTCGTACTGGTGCTTGGTCGGCTCCATGGGCTTGGGCTCGATGAGGAAGGTGCCCTTGAAGCCGTGGGCGCGGCCATAGTCGCGGGCCAGGGACAGCATACGGCCCAGGTGCTCCTTCTCGCGCTGCATCTGGGTATTGAGCAGGCTCTGGTAGCCTTCGCGGCCGCCCCAGAACACATAGTTCTCACCGCCCAGCTTGATGGTGGCGTCGATGGCGTTCTTGATCTGGACGGCGGCGCGAGCCAGCACGGCGAAGTCGGGGTTGGTGGCCGCGCCGTTCATGTAGCGCTTATGGCCGAACACGTTGGCGGTGCCCCAGAGGTTCTTGATGCCCGTCTCCTTCATCTTGACCAGCAGGTAGTCGGTGATGTCCCGCATGCGAGCCTCATACTCGGCGATGTCGTCGGTATCCTCGATCAGGTCGATGTCGTGGAAGCAGAAAAACTCGATGCCGAGTTTCTGCATGATTTCGAAGCCGGCGTCAGCTTTGGCGCGTGCGCGCTCGGCAGGCGTGGCGAGCTGGTCCCATGCATAGCTGCGGGTCTGGCCGCCAAATTGGTCGGCTGAGGCCTGGCCCAGGGTGTGCCACCAGCACATGGCGAAACGCAGCCAGTCTTTCATCTTCTTGCCCATCACCAGGCGCTCGGGCTCATAGTAATGGAATGCCAGGGGATTCTTGCTCTCGGGCCCTTCGAAAGGGATCTTACCGATGGTAGGGAAATACGCTTTAGTCATGATTTATTGTTTTAAATATGATTTCCAGTGTTCGTATGCATTCCTGTAGGCCGATTCATTCACCGGCTCCACCACATCCAGGCGTTCCAGCGTGGAAAAGGCCTCCGCTGCATCGCGGTAAATGCCAGCGCCGATGCCCGCTCCGCGGGCAGCACCCACCGAGCCGTCGGTATCGTAGAGTTCGATGGTCGCACCGGAGGTGCCGGCGAGTGCTTCGCGGAAAATCGGCGAGAGAAACATGTTGGCGCGTCCCGCATGGATGCGGTCGACCTTCATGCCCATCTGCTCCATGATCTCGATGCCGTAGCAGAACGAGAAGACCACCCCCTCCTGCGCAGCACGCAGCAGATGGGCGCGGCCGTGGCGGTTGAAGTTCACGCCACGGAACGTGCAGCCTACATCGTGGTTCTGCAGCATGCGCTCGGCACCGTTGCCAAACGGCAGGATGGAGATGCCGTCGCTGCCGATCGGGGCCTGTGCCGCCAGCTCGTTCATGGCAGCGTATGACATGCCTTCGGGCATGAGGTTCCGACGCACCCAGGCATTCAGGATGCCGGTGCCGTTGATGCACAGCAACACACCCAGGCGCGGGTTATCGGCGCTGTGGTTCACATGGGCGAAGGGATTGACGCGCGAAAGCGGGTCGTGAGCCACCTGCCCGATGACGCCGTAGACCACACCGGAAGTACCGGCGGTGGAGGCGATTTCACCCGGATTCAACACATTCAGGCTCAGCGCGTTGTTGGGCTGGTCGCCGGCGCGGTAGGTAACCGGGGTGCCGGCCGCCAGGCCGAGTTCCCGGGCAGCACCCGGCGTGAGCCGGCCCTGATCGCCGAAGGTGGGAACGATGTTGGCCAGCAACGATTCGTCGATGCCCAGGGCACCCAGCAGGCGCTGGGACGGAGCGTTCTTCAGGAAGTTCCAGAAGATGCCTTCCGACAAGCCGCTGACCGTGGTCGCGGCTTCACCCGTCAGACGGTAAGCGACATAGTCGCCCGGCAGCAGGATCTTCCAGATGTCTTCATAAACCGCCGGCTCATTCTCCTTGACCCAGGCCAGCTTCGCCGCCGTGAAATTGCCCGGAGAATTGAGCAGGTGCTCCAGACACCATTCATGGCCCAGGCTGTCAAAGGCCCGCTGGCCATAGGGCACGGCGCGGGAATCGCACCAGATGATGGAAGGACGTAACGGCTTGCCTTCCTTGTCGATGCACACGAGTCCGTGCATCTGATAGGAGATGCCAATGGCTTTGATGTCTGCGGATGCCACCCGGCTTTCCGCCAGAACGGCCGCAGTGGCCTGTTTCAGATAGTCCCACCAGGCATCCGGATCCTGCTCGGCCCAGCCGGGTTTCGGGGCCTGGATGGGTGCCTCCTTTTCCGGATAGAAAGCGGAAGCAACACATTTTCCGGTCTCCGCCTCCACCAGCGAAGCCTTTACGGACGAACTGCCGATATCGTAACCCAACAAGTACATGGTTCAGATTTTAGGGTAAGTCGTATGTCGCCAGGCTCGCCGGTACTCTGGATGAGTACCTGGGCCAGCCCGTTGAATGTATCAATGGTAAATTCCTTCCCGTCAGGATCTTCCGGGCGCTCTTTCCCACGGAAGGCCGGATCGCCGTTGCCGCAGCCCAGAATACGGCCGGGGCCTTCGACGCAGACCGTCACGGGCAGGCAGGCCGTCGGGACGAAACGTCCCTTGGCATCCTGCACGGAGAGATTCACGACCGCCAGGTCGCGGCCGTCCGCCTGAATGACGCTTCGGTCGACTTCGGACTGCATGGCGGCAGGCTTACCCGCCGTCCAGACCGTCTTTTCCATCACCTTGCGGCCTTTTTTATAGCCGATGGCCTTCACGGAACCGGGGCGGTACACAGCGGTCCAGGCCAGATGTCCGTCGTGCGGCATCTTCTGGCGGCCCAGGTTCCTGCCGTTGACCGTCAGGGACACTTCGTCACAATTGGAGTACACCCAGACAGATATCTTCTCCCCTTCATGGCCTTCCAGGTTCCAGTGCGGGAGGATGTGCAGCACGGGTTCGTCAGTCCACCAGGACTGCAGGAAAAACGCCTCGTCCTTGGGGAAGCCGCAGTAGTCGAGGATGCCGAATTCGGATCCCGTTGCCGGATACTGCAGCGGATTGGGCTCGCCGCGGTAGTCGAAACCCGTCCAGTAGAACAGGCCGGCCAGCCAGGGGCGCGCATCGTAGAACTGCAACCCCCGCTCAATGCAGTTGAGCAGGCTGTCAGGGCCCTGCGGGGCGCGGTTGATGGCCTTCATGCGGCCATGTTCCGGGTCGTCGTAATAGACGCCGCGGGTGCCGCAGCCCGAGGTTTCCTCGGTGCCGAGGGCCACGCGGGACGGATAATCCGCCCGGTGCCGGTCGACCGGGTTCTGCAGGATATAGTTGTAACCCGCCACGTCGGTGCCCTTCACAATCTCGGGACCGCTGCTCGAGGCAACGACCACCGGCCGCGTGGGATCGAGCTGGTGGCAGTATTCCGTCATGGTGCGGGCGATGCGTTCGCCCTTCTCGTTCCACTCAATCCCCCACTCTTCGTTGCCGATGCCCCACAGGATGATGCAGGGATGGTGTTTGTCGCGCTCGATCATCTTGCGGAGCGGCTCGAGCTGGGCTTCGTTGATGCCCATCAGGCGCGTCTCTTCCAGCACGTACATGCCCAGGCTGTCGCAGATGTCGAGCAGCGCCGGCGAAACCGGATTGTGCGCAGTACGGATGGCATTGAAGCCATATTTCTGGAGTTGTTTGATGCGGTATACCCACAACGCGTCGGGGATGGCGACGCCCACGCCGGCGGCGTCCTGGTGGATATTCGCTCCGTGGATGCGGAGCACCTGGCCGTCGACGATAATACCTCGGTCGGGATCGATTTCGATGGTCGGGAGCGGACGCTGCGACTGGGTGGCTTCGGGGCCGATGGTCAGCCAGGTGTGGCGGTAGATGCCCGCGCCTTCATAGAACCATCCTTCCTCAAACGTGGCATCGACCCGCACGGTGATCACGTTATCAGCACCGTAGTTCAGGTAATCGGCGATGTTGTAGGTAGCCGTCGTATAGCCGCTCTGTTCGCCGCCCAGCCAGAAGCCGTTGACCCAAACGTCCGAGTCACGGAAGATGCCATCGAAACGCACGGAGACCGGCTGGCCGAGGGCCTCGGCGGGCACGGTGAAATGTTTGCGGTACCAGCCCACGCTGGTTTCAGGCCAGCGCCAGCCCACGGTCTTGTAGCCGTGGCTGTGCGATGCTGCCGGGTCGAAGGGCAGTTCCACCACCCAGTCGTGGGGCAGCCGAACCGGCTTCCAGGCGCTGTCGTCGAAATCCACGGCGTAGGGGCCGGCATTGTGGATCGAGGCGGCCTTGGTGAAATAATTGAAATATTCCGTCCCCCGGCCAAAATCCTTCTCCGGCGAAGACGCATTTCCGAAGGCGAATCGCCAGCCGTCGTCGAACAAACGCTCCTGACCAACGGCCGGAACAAAAAGCAGCATCATAAAGAGCATGACCATATTCCATTTCAAGACTACGGACCCTTCGGGTCCTATCCCTCCCAAAGCAAGCTTTGGGCCCCTCCCACTCACGGCTGCGTGGGCACAGACGGTCTTGAAACGGAATATGGTCATACTCTTTAAATCGTCAGTGTCACACTTTCTCCT
>LXOW01412756.1_pt1 | contig 12635 bp, 9 predicted proteins | sample 1368591 | NCBI WGS metagenome assembly LXOW01 (sample SAMN04884650, study PRJNA319009) | bovine gut metagenome | isolation source: Cow rumen | host: Bos taurus | place: Italy: Legnaro (PD) | collected 2014-07-09
ATTTAGTTTACTGATTCTGAACTATTTGAAAAGCCCATGCGCCAATGAGCGCGTTTATGCTGCAAAAGTAAGCAATAAATAGGTGCAAATCCAAAGAAAACAGCTTTTTATTTTTCTTTTTAGACGCCTTTTCGCACAGCATTCAATATCAGCGACTTAAAACCTATCGTTATTTAGATTGAATAAAAATTTCCGATTTGGGCGTAATGGAATGAAAGTTGTAGTATTTTTGCCGACACAAATTCACGAACTAACTAACTCATCTTAAAACTTAAAACTATGGCTTACAAAATCACAGACAGCTGCGTTGCTTGCGGCACTTGCATTGACGAATGCCCGGTGGGCGCTATCTCGGAAGGCGACATCTATGTCATCGACCCCGATACCTGCGTTGGTTGCGGTACTTGCGCTGGCGCTTGCCCGAACGAAGCAATCGTGGAAGACTAATTAATGAAAGTCCTGCATTAAAAGAGAAAAAGCCTGTCAAAAGCAGGCTTTTTTTGATTTTTTGGCAGTTTTCACCCGCTTTGGCAAAGTATTTGTTATCTTTGCAGCGTTCTTTGAAATGAAAAACACTTAAAACTTAATTACTAACTTAAATCATTAAAAAATGAAGAAATTAGCTTTGGCACTTGTGTGCTTGTTCAGCCTTGCTTTCTTTGCAAGCTGCAACCCGGAAGGTCAACCTACCATCCAAGTCCTCGCTGAGGAAGGTTATGTTCAGAACGGCGATGTGGTCAATCTGGGCGATGAAGTCAACTTCGGCTTTGTTATGTCTTCGGCTATTGAAACCGGCAGTCCGCTTGCCTCGCTCGTCATCAAAATTGATGACAATGATCCCGACACCATCACTCTGACTGGTTCAACCTACACCTACAGAGGCACTTTGGTTTACGGTTTTGAAAAAGAAGAAATTGTTGGCTCTTCCACCATCATTGCAACCGTCTATGACGCTGTTGGTCAATCTGCCACCGCTTCCTTGACCTTTGACCTCAACCAAGCCGCTCAGGATCTCGTGGTAAGAGACTTCGAATGGTACCGTTTGGGCAACACCATCACCGGTCTTGATGAATTCGGCCTGGAATGGATGGGTAACTATCCTAAAGACAACTATGCCAAAATCGTTCCTCAAGAAGGTGTTAAGCTCTTCGTCTTCACATCTGAAGATTGGGCAAATGTGAAAACTGATGTTGAGAAAGCCGCTTTCTTCAACACAGCTATTGAAACGATGCACAGCGTTGAGGAATACTGGGAAGTCAATGTCACTCAAATGGACATGGAATATGACCACGTCATTGGCACTGTTTTGGCTGATGGCACTTGCCACCTGATTCACGTCACCAGCAGCCACTCTGCTTATCAAGCTCCTCAAGGCACTGCCACCACTATCTACGGTGAAGCAAAATAAACTGTAGAGCATATCCAACAAAAAAGGTGCGCCAGACAGCGCACCTTTTTTTATTGTTGCCTACTCAGCAAAAGCGTGGCTAATCTTCCGGTTGATTTGCAATAAACGCTTTTCATCCAACTTGATGACGGCACGGTCGTAGGTCATCAAGCCATTCAGTTCCGTCTCACAGTCGGTGGTCTGCGTGTATACCGCTGCAGAAAAACCTTGGAAAGCCATCTTGTAGAGCTGTTCAGCATATTCCACATAAGTGTCTGTCACCTTTTCCTCACTATCAAACTCCACATAACCCCAACCTTGGTCCTTTACCCAGGTGTGACCTTCCACCTTGCGCCCGATGCCGCCGTATTCACCTAAGACAGTGGCCCGCATAGGATCATAAAGCACCATTTTTGGTTCTGGATAGTGGTGAAGGTCGAGGATGTCACCGCATTGGTAGAAATTTCCACCCGAAGCGGGATTCACCAAACGTGTTGGGTCGAGTCTCTTGGTCATCTCAACGATTTCTGGTGTCTTGAACTGTCCCCACGACTCGTTGAATGGCACCCATACGCCGATGCAAGGCACCGACTTCAAGGTGTTGATAATCTCCGTCCACTCTTTCTTGTAGCAGTCCTCCGACTCTTGTGTACGCACGCTCAAGGGACCATCGAAATATTGTGTAGTCTGCCATCCAGGTCCGCGTCCTCCACTGGGCATATCTTGCCAGACTATCATTCCGATGCGGTCGCAATGGTAATACCAACGTGCTGGCTCCACTTTTACGTGCTTGCGAATCATATTAAACCCCAAGTCCTTGGTTTTCTGAATGTCGTAGGCCAAAGCCTCGTCGGTAGGTGCTGTATACAGTCCGTCAGGCCACCAGCCTTGGTCGAGAGGACCGAAATGGAAGATGGGGCGTCCGTTCAAAGTGAGGCGTACAATACCATTTTCGTCACGTTGGGTGCCAAAGCTTCGCATAGCGAAGTAACTGTCTACAGCATCGATGACTTTGCCCTTGCGTAGCACACTGACCTTCATATCATAGAGGAATGGATGGTCAGGCGTCCAGCAAAGGAAGCCCTCCGGCATATTGACTTCAACTGTTTGCCCGTTGATAGATTTTCCCGTTGCCACTTTTTGCCCCTCATAAAACACTTCTACTTGATAAAGGTCATCTTTGGTGGGGTTGGTGAAATCAACCTCAACGGCCACGGAGGCTTTGTCCAAATCAGGAGTGGTTATTATGTTTTGGATGTAGTCTTCTGGGACAATCTCAAGCCAAACGGTCTGCCAAATACCCGTCACAGCGGTATAGAAAATACCCTGAGGCCTTGCAACTTGTTTGCCGTGGGGAATATAACTCTTGTCGGTAGGATCCCATACACGCACTGTGACTGTGTTGTACTTGCCCTGCAAGGCTTGTGTGACATCGAAGGTGAATGGAGTATAACCACCTGTGTGTGAGCCAACTTTGATGCCGTTTACCCAAACATCCGTCATCCAGTCGACGGCGCCGAAATGCAGGAGGATACGTCCGTTTTTCCAGCTTGCGGGAACTGAAAAGCTTTTTTCATACCATAGGGCGTTGTCGGCTCCAACCTCTTTCTGTACACCTGAAAGTGACGACTCGATGCAGAAAGGCACAAGAATGTCACCCTCATATTTTGAAGGGGCCTTCTCTCCTTTCGGGGTTATCGCATATTGCCATAAACCGTTCAGGTTTTTCCATTCCTGACGCACCATCTGGGGTCTGGGATATTCAGGCAACGCATTCTCAGGAGCTACCTCAGAAGCCCATGAAGTCTTAATCTTATCCCCTACAGGGGCGTATTGAGCCATAACGGCAGTAGTCAGCAGCATGGCGAAAAACAATAGTTTGATTTTCATCTGTTTCATATTTCATTCATCATACATTTCTCTTGTAAAAGCATCACAGGCGGAGAGCAGACTTTGTATAGCACGAGGTACAATTACTTCTAGATTAGGCTCGGTGTCAAGCTGTTGTTCGTAGCACATCCATACCGAAGCCCCTTTTTCTTTGCCGTCCTCATACTCATAAAGAACCGCTTTCACCACCTTATAGCTCCAGTTGATGTTGTTACAAGCCATAATGGCACGTGCAAAGTTGTCGTCAGTCACGTCAAAGATACCAGGTAGCGTCAAACGGAAAAGAGAGGAGTCGTCCTTGTCGTTCCAAAGCAGGAAATTCCAGCCTTGAGAACTAAAATTAAGACCCAGGTCGTTTCGCTTAACCGCGACTCCCTTTTCTTTCAGGTATTTTGATACCATCTGTCTGGCAGTCATAGCACTTAGCTCTTATTGAAACCAATGCGTGTTTTGGTGGAATAGGTCGGGTTCTTGTACTTCAGCACGTCGGCGATGATCTTTTGCGAGATAGGCACGTCGTTGTAGGCGGCTGTCATAGCAGCTTCATTTACAGCTTCAGTAATGTCGCCTGCATTGAAGTCGTCGGATAGTTTGGCCAACTCGTCGAAGTCGAGCTCTTCGCAGGGGCGTTCTCTCAGATGGTCCATGAAGATGTCCTTTCGCGCCTCGAAATCAGGCTGGGGCACAAAAAACACCCTGTCAAAGCACCCGATACGCATGATAGCCTGGTCGATGAGGTCTGGACGATTGGTGGTGGCTACCACAAGGATACCTTTTTTTGAGCATTCGTTCATCATGCTGAACAAGGCTGAGATTTGCGGCGTGATGTTGCCCTCCTCGCTTTCTGAATTAGGATTGGGAGCCAAAAACTCCAATTCGTCTATACAGATGACAAACGGGGCTTTGATTTCTGCCGCATCGAATACCCGCTGAAGGTTGTCTAACACACCCTCTTGGTAGATATGACCCATCTCCGGACCGCTGATGATAGAATAATTGAAGCCAAGTTCCTCGGCAAAGCTTTCCAGTACGAGGCTCTTGCCGCAACCAGGAGGACCATAGAGCAATACGCCATTCACAGAAGGCAGCTTGTATTGGGCCGCTTTCTCCGGATTTTGTAAGGCAAACAGCACCTCTTTGCGTAGCTGCTCCTTCAGTTCATCGCGACCTGTAACATTGTCGAAGCCGTTTCCTGAGCCTTTCTTGAAAGTGATGGTAGGGCCGTTGTTGTCTGGGACTTGTCTATCGGCTTGTTGTTGGGCGTTTGGATTGTCCTCTTCCATCTGCTTGGCCAATTCTGGCATTACCTGCTCAAGCAAGGCCTGGCCGAATTCGTTTGCCGACGCAAATCGGTTGGCAGGATTTTTTGCCAAGGCTTTCAGCAGGATAGCCTTCATGTAATCAGGCAGTTTCACGTCGTCTGTCTCCAGAATGAGTTCTTGCTTCCTCGCCTTCTTCACCGCATTTGCGATTTTCTGCTTGTCACCTTCTAAAGTCCTCAAATCCATCTCCTCCCATGGTGATTTGCCAAACAGCAGGAAATACAGGAGCGCTCCAGTTGAGAAGATGTCACTCTTTACGTTGTAGATGGATCTGAAGGTCTCTGGGGCGCGGAAGTATGGCATCAAATCTTCGTCAACAAAAGTAGGACGCCCCTTGACCATATACGAAATATGTCCTAGGTCAATAATGGTGGGCATCAGCATTCCGTCCTCCAACTCCTGAAGCATGATGTTGGAAGGGCGGATGTCATTATGTATCAACGCACGGGAATGGATGAACGACAACCCGCTCAAGACGCACAGTGTGATTTGAACCGCGTCTTCAAGGTCGAAGCGTCCGTCCTCTCTCACTGCATCTAAGAGAAGAGAACCACGATAATACTCCGTAACGAGATAATGAAAAACCTGATTGCCCTTACGCACCTCACCATTGTCGACATAACGGACCACATTCTGGTTTTCCTCCGTGTTCAGTTCCTTGCACAATTGGATTTCGTAAACTTCTTTCCCTTCAAACAGCTGTTCACGGGGAATTCTGCGGAGTTCGTATAACTTCATGAAATACATCATGTCGTCAGAACCAAGTACCGTGTACGACTCGGCGACTATACCTTTTTTTATAAAGGAGTTGATGACATATTTGCCAATCTTCTCGCCTTTCTTGAATGTTTCCATAGTGTGTTTTTGTGGTCTCTGTTGGTTTATGCGTCGATATTCGCGTAAGTAGCGTTCTGCTCGATGAACTCGCGGCGCGGACCCACCTCGTCGCCCATCAGCATGGAGAAGATGTGGTCGGCTTCCATAGCATTCTCGATGGTCACCTGGCGCAGGGTGCGGTGGGCCGGATCCATCGTGGTCTCCCACAACTGCTCGGGGTTCATTTCACCGAGACCTTTGTAACGCTGCACATCGTAGCCGCTCACGGTGCCGTTTTTGGTCAACTCGGCCATGCTGGCGAAGCGTTCCTCGTCGGTCCAGCAGTAACGCACAGGCTTGGTGCCGCGTTTGATGAGGTACAAGGGCGGTGTGGCACAATAGACGTAGCCATTCTCAATCAGTTCGCGCATATAGCGGAAGAAGAAGGTCAGAATCAGGGTGGTGATGTGGCTACCGTCGACATCGGCATCGGTCATGATGATGACCTTGTGGTAACGCAACTTCTCGAGGTTCAAGGCTTTGCTGTCCTCTTCGGTGCCAATGGTCACGCCCAAAGCGGTGTAGATATTCTTGATTTCCTCGCTGTCGAACACACGGTGCTCCATGGCCTTCTCAACGTTCAAAATCTTACCACGCAGCGGTAGGATGGCCTGGAAGTTACGGTCACGCCCTTGCTTGGCGGAGCCGCCAGCGGAATCACCCTCAACGAGATAAAGCTCCGTCTTCGATGGGTCACGTTCCGAGCAGTCAGCCAGCTTACCAGGCAGACTGAAGCCCGACAGGGCGCCCTTACGCTGCACCTTCTCACGGGCGTTACGCGCCGCTTGACGTGCCTGTGCCGCTAATGTCACCTTATCGAAGATCATCTTGGCCTCTTTGGGATGCTCTTCAAGATAGTCGGAGAGTTGCTGTCCCACGATGCTGTTGACAATACCCATCACCTCGTCGTTACCGAGCTTGGTTTTGGTCTGACCTTCAAACTGAGGTTCAGGCACCTTCACCGAAATCACAGCCGTCAGGCCTTCGCGGAAGTCATCGGGCGAGATTTTCACCTTTAGCTTCTCCAGCTTCTCCATCAGGCCGCTCTTCTCAGCGTAGGCGTTGAACGAGCGGGTCAAGCCCGACCGGAAGCCTTGCAGGTGAGTGCCACCCTCGATGGTATTGATGTTGTTCACGTATGAGTGCAGGTTCTCCTTGTATTCGTCGTTATATTCCAACGCAATCTCAACCGGCACATTATTTCTCTCGCCAGAGATGGAAATGGGTTCAGGGATGAGTTTGGTGCGGTTGGCGTCCAAATAGTCGATAAAGTCAATCAAACCGTTCTCGGAATAGAAGGTCTCGCTGCGATATTCACCGTTCTCATCCTTCTCGCGCTCGTCAGTAAGTTGGATGGTGATGCCGTGGTTGAGGTAAGCCAACTCACGCATACGGTTGGCAAGGGTGCCATAGTCGTATTCTGTCGTTTGGAAGATGGAGCCATCGGGCTGGAAGGTGATGCGGGTACCGTTCATGCTGGTTGTTCCTATCACTTTCACATCATACAGCGGCTTGCCGCATTCATATTCTTGTTTGAAAATCTGTCCTTCGCGATAAACCTCAGCCGTGAGGTGGGTTGAAAGGGCGTTCACGCAGCTGACGCCTACGCCGTGAAGACCGCCGGAGACCTTATACGAACCCTTGTCGAACTTACCGCCGGCGTGCAGCACCGTCAGCACCACTTCGAGAGCCGAACGATGCTCCTTAGGGTGCATACCCGTAGGGATACCACGACCATTGTCCAACACGCTGATGGCATTACCTGGCAGGATGCGGACGTCAATCTTGTCGCAGTAGCCGGCCATTGCCTCGTCGATGGAGTTGTCCACTACCTCATAGACTAAATGATGCAAGCCGCGGAAATGCACGTCACCGATATACATAGCCGGACGCTTACGCACTGCCTCAAGGCCTTCAAGAACTTGAATCTTGCTGGCACCATACTCTTCGCTTGCCAATTCTCTTTTCTCTTCTTCTGTCATTTTCAGTTTATTTAGATTTTTCAATAAAGTTGCAAAAGTACGCTTTTTTCACGCACCAGGCAAGAAAAACTTTGAAAAATCATCTATGGATTAAAATGCCTCTACGGGGNNCTTTGAAAAATCATCTATGAGCCAAAATGCCTCTACGGGGTTAAAAACCGCCAATTTTCGCAAAATGGTTTTTTCTTCGCGTACGCAGGAATATAAAAGCCCCATCCATAGGAAGGGGCTTTTCGTGGCGTTTAAGAGGTTTTCAGAATCTCAGCTTCACACCGGCATAAAACTGTATGCTCGTGACGGGGTAGTTGTAGTACAACTGGTACTTTTGACAAAGTACATTGTCCAACAGTGCAAAGGCTGAAATTTGGTCGTTCACCTTATATTCGGCACCGATACTGAGGTCGAAGACGTCTTTTAGCTTTTCCACGGAATAATGAGTGGGATACTTCCAATATGGACCGTTATTCCAAACCTTGGCATAACGTCCGCCCTGNNGTCGGCAGTCAGGCTGTTGCGCATCTTGACGCGGACATCCGCAAGCACGCTTACTGTCCGAATCTCGTCGTAAACCAGCGTGAACTTGTTGAGCGGAATCACAACCTGAGAGTAGTCAATGTTGTAGTCATCGATCTCGTAAAGTGGGTCGTTATCCACATTGCGATAGCGCACACCCAGATGCAAATCAACGATTTCGACGATATTGGTGCGTATGCCTCCCTCAAAACCCAGTTTGACGTTTTGCGCCAGCAAAGGGAACTCGCATCCGACAAAGGGGTTTTCGCTGATGATGTCGCTATAAGTCGTCAGTTTTCTGCCCCCATTCAAGCCTGCGTAAAACTCCAGCTTTTTATTCAAGACGAATAAACTGCCGCTGACATCAGGACGGACCGCCAAAAACTTGTCATCGGTCTGGACGCGATTCACGCCGTCCAACCTCACACCCAAACGGAGTTTGAAGAACTCGTCGCTCATCTCAAAGAACGGGTTCACTTTAATCAGGAACAAGTCGTTACGCCCAGCTACAGGCAATTCAGACACTAGATGGCTCGTTCCCAAGAACTCGTACTGGAAAGCCAAGTCCACACCGACTTTCTGGGGATGACTCTTGTCGCCCCACCAGTTTTGGCTATAACCGAGACCGTATCCTACATCCACAAAATGCTCTTTTGCGTAGGTATTGTCGAAAGTGTAATGATAATCCACACCCCCCGAATGGGTCAACTCGCCTATGCGTGTCGTAGTGGAGCCGATACCCAAATGCATACCTATGGTGTTGTAATTCTGTCGTGGGCAAATCAGCTCAATCTGTTCTTCAGTCAAAGGTGTTTCCAATAGATTCACTCCATAATAATGGTACATGTCGTTCTTATAGTACAAGCCGCCATCCAATTGCATTCCGCTGATTATGCTGGTCGACAGGTTGACCTCAAAGGCATTGTTCATATAGCTCGAAGGCGCACAGTCCTTGATGTTGAGCCACGAGGAGTTGTGCTTGATGCCCAAGCCAAGTCCGAGTGTCTTGGTCAGCATGGAGTTGTGCTTGTAGAGGAACAACGGCGAGAGCCTTGTGCCGATGCCTGCCATGAGGAAGTTCTTGGTCGGGGTGACCAGTTTGTCGTTCTTGGCGGCATAGCCCGTCGGGGCGATTTTCTCCAGGTCGAGGGCGAACTTCTGCTTCGCGTCCTTGGGATTCACCTCGGTGCTGGGCATTTCGTAGGTCGGTGCTGGCGTCTCAGGTGTCAGCTTGAGTTTGTCGACCTTGTTGACTTTGGGACGGTATTTGCCTTCCACAGTGACTTGTTCGTCGTGTTGGGCGAAGGTAGGGACGGCCATCAGGGCCATGATTACTATCAGGATGTGTTTCTTCATGATCATTCAAATTCTAAAGGTTCAATGCCGTTGCTGCCGCCGACTTTGGGTTCTAAGCGTTCCACTTCGGCGAGCTTGGCGCGGGCTTCTTGTTTCAGGTCGTTACCTTTGTAGTTGTCAATCACGCTGCGGAGGGTCTCCTTGGCTTGGAAGTAGTTCTCCTTGGCCACATAGACGTCGGCAAGGGCTATGAACGACTTGGCGACCCAATAGGTGTGTGTCGAGAAGTTGTCTGAAATATCAAATACTTTGTTCTCGGCTTCGTCATACTGTTTCAGTTTGATGGAAGCCACTGCGGAGTAGTAGGCACTCTCGGCACCATACACCGACTTGTCGTTACGGGCACTCTTGTCCAACTTCTCGATAGCAGCGCTGTAGTTGCCTTTTTCAAAGTAGCTCTTGCCCACAATGTGGTTGATTTGGTTCACCTGTTCGTCGGTGAGGTCACGCGATTGGCGCAGGCTCTCCCCCATCTCGATGGCTTTGTCATAATTGCCAAGGAAGAAGTTGCTCTTCATGCAGCCTTCCAATGCTTCGAGGCGTTTCAATGGTTCTTCGGCTATACGTGACAGGCGTTCGTAGTACTCACCGGCTTTTTGGTAATTGCTCTTCTCATATTCGATGCGGGCCATCTTCAACAAGGCGTTATCGGTGTAGTCGTTATCGGGCTGCGCCAATATATAATTAAGATGTTCCAAGACTTGGCTCTCAGTCCCCACTTTCTCGGCGCATTGCAGTCCGTAGTAGTGAGCCTTCAGCGCGTAGGCACCGTTGCTGAAATTGTCGAAATAATACTGCAAGGCAGTCTGGGCTTTTTGGTATTGCCCGTCAAGATAGAAGCTCTCAGCGTTGGCGAAGGCCAGCGAGTCTTGTTGGGTCACCTTGACCTGTACTCCATTGGCGTTGACATAGCCGAAATACTCGTCCAGTTTGTTCTCATCCATATAGATGCTGCGGATGATGGATAACGCTTCACGTGACTCGTCAGTATTGGGATAATTCGCCACCAGGTTCTTCAGGTTGGCCAAAGCTTGGTCGTATTGGTTGTTGTTGTAGTAAATCATGCCCACCTTCATCAAGGCTTGACGGGTGTAGGTGGAACGCGGGCGTTGCTTGATCAGGCGGTCGAAGTTGGCCAGGGCCGAGCGTTTGTCGCCATAGACGAGGTAGGTGTTGCCAATTTCAAACAGCGCTTGTTCGTAATAAGGTGTGCTGGGATAAGTCTGTAGCAGAGACTCCAGCATGTTGATTTTCTGGTTCGGACTACCTTTGGCTCCGTAGCAGAGGCTCTGTTGGTACAGAGCGTAGTCGGCATTGCGTTTGCCGATTCTCGTGGCCAGGTCATAATAATTGATGGCATTGTCATAGCTCCGCTCCATGAAGAAGCAGTCGCCGAGACGGATGTAAGCGTCTGTTTTCAGGTCTTTCTGACTGTCGTCTGCCCGCTGGATGAAACGCCTGAAGCATTCCTCTGCCGCGTCGTAGTCTGGTTTCTGGTAATAGATATAGCCGAGGTCATAGTCTGCCAAAGGATACTCAGACAGAGCCGATGCCGCCTTCATTTCCTTGAATTGTGTCAGGTATTGCCCCGCCTTGTAGTAGTCGCCCAGTTGGTAGGCCGACTCGCCCATCCAGAAGCAAGCCTCAGCCTTATTGCTGGCCGACTGGCGGCTGTTCATGATTTTTGAGAAGTACATCTGTGCCTTGTCGTAATTCCCTTTCTGTACTAGGTCGATGCCAGTGGCGTAGAGCAGTTCGTTATAGACATTCTGAAGTTCTGGGCTTTTCTTTTTCATCGCTTCCAACCGCGCCAGGGCTTCTTCATTCTCTTTGGCATTTAGCAGCAGATAAATGGCCATCTCACCAGCCTCAGTGTTACGTTCCGAATCAGGGTGTTCTGCCACAAACTGGTCCAATAGGCCGACAGCCTCATTGAAGGGGTCGGCTCCCGGGATGAGGCTCAATCGGGCATAGTCAAACAAAGACTCCTCGCTAATCTCATGGTCGAATCCCGAGGCGTAAGCCGTGTAGAAGGCATTGCGGGCATATTTGGGCTCGTCGACTTTGGCGTAACTCGTCGCTAGGTAGTACGAGGCATATTGTGCCAGAATGTCGTTGCTGCCAGCCACCTTTTGCAGGTCGCTGATGGCACCTTGATAGTCCGATTTCATCATCTTGCTGACGCCCATCTGGTAATACGCTTCGCGCGAGATGCCGCGCATCAGGTTTTTCTTGTAGATGTCGTAGTATTCTAGGGCTTTGTCATAGTCTTTCTGCTGGAAGTAGGCGTCGGCGATGATTTGGGCCATCTCCGACTTGCGTTTCTTGTCGGCCTGCTGGAGGTACTTTGGGCCTTCGCTGATGACCGACCGGTAGTCGCCCTTCAGGTAGTCGATTTGCATGATATAGGCCAGCACGGTCTTGGCGTAGTCGGGATGGGCACGCAGCCGTTTGAAGCTGTCCAAGGCCTCGTCGTAACGTTGCTTGACGTACAGGATATGGGCATAGTAATAGCGTGCTGCGTCCTTGTATTTCCCGTCGTTCAGCATCAGCCCGTGGAAGAGTGGCAGCGACTTGTCCATATTGCCCGACTGGAAATAAGCGTATCCCATGTTGAACTGTAGTTGCTGCGCCTCGTCGTGGCTGAGCGAAGTGCCGTCAGTCTTTTCGTAGATATCAAGCGCTTCTTTGTATTTCCTGTTCTGGAACAGGTTGTTGGCGTACATGAAGTTGGCGTGACGGGCCCAGGTGCTGCCTGGGTTGTCGTTCACAAACTTCATCACTTTGGCCGGACCGTCAGCATAGCCGAGATACAACGCGCTGACCGCCTCGTAGTACTGCGCATCGACACAACGCTGCGACTTGGCATCGTCAACTTGGGCGCGATATTGGGTGAAGGCCGTTAGCGCGGCGCCGTATTCCTGGTTTTGGAACAGCACGACCCCTTCGTTGAACAGAGCTTCAGGGTTGTATGCATCAATATGTTTCTGTGCTGACAATGAGAGGGTTGAAGCAAAAAGCGCACCCGCTATCAAGCCAATTCTAAGTCGTGATTTCATAGGCTGAAATTTTGGACGAAATTACAAAAAACTTCCTTTATAACGCATCCTGTAGAGTTTTATTATCGGTTGGATGCCGAAACGACTAAAAAACGAAGGGCTTCGTTTTGTGACGAAGCCCCTTCGTAGATTGACGACCCAGGCGAATAAGCGGGATTCTGTTCCCCTTGCGGGGCGACTGTCATTTCTCTAGACCTGCGGTCGCCCGCAGGCTCAAGCGCCCTACCCTGAGACGACGGACGAGCAGCCC
>LXOW01175105.1_pt1 | contig 12633 bp, 10 predicted proteins | sample 1368591 | NCBI WGS metagenome assembly LXOW01 (sample SAMN04884650, study PRJNA319009) | bovine gut metagenome | isolation source: Cow rumen | host: Bos taurus | place: Italy: Legnaro (PD) | collected 2014-07-09
GGGACATTATGATGGATGCCGGCTTCCTGCAGGTGCTGCTCTGCGATGCGGGCCGAAAGACCTCCGAAATCACCTTCGGGGCCAACCTGATGCAGGGACAGATGGTCATCGATGTGGGCCGGAGCAACAAGATGTTCCGCATTGAAAGGCCCACGACGGTGACCTCGGCCCGGGATTTCTTTATCAAGAGCCAGTATGTGTCGGAATATATCCGTTACGCCATTACGCAGAAGAAGGAGAGCGTATGGATAGCCCAGCGCAACGGCCGCACCAAGGACGGTATGGACCTCACGGACCAGGGCATCATCAAGATGTTCAACCTTTCCGGCGGGGAAGACCGCGTAGCCGCCCTGGATGAGCTCAATATTGCTCCGCTGGCCATTTCCTACGAATGGGAGCCCTGCGACGAATTAAAGGCCCTGGAACTCTACGCCAAGAGTTCCGGCCAGCCTTATATCAAAAAGCCCGGAGAAGACCTGAACAGCATCCTTACGGGCATTACCCAGCCCAAGGGCCGCGTGCACCTGGCCGTCTGCGAGCCGCTGCACCGCGAGGAACTGGAGCAGTTTGCCAACTGTACCAATCCCGAGTTCAACAAGGGCGTGGCAGAACTCATAGACTCCCGCATCAGGCCTGCGTACCGCCTGTATCCCAATAACTACATTGCCGCCGACCTCCTGAGCGGAAAGCGCAGCCATTCCTACACCGATGCCGAGAAGGAGGCTTTTGTAAAGCACCTGGATGGCATAACAAAAGAATATCCCGAAGAGCTCCGGGATATTCTTCTGCATATCTATGCCAATCCGGTTTTGGCTTAACCGCCGATAAATTCCCGCAGCAATGACGTTGCGGGGATTTCTTTATCCGGGACGGGAGTAAAGTAGTGGATGAACTTGAGGAGGCGGTGGGCCTCGGCGAACTCGGCGCAGTTCTGGGGAACGCTGCGGAGGATGGGCTCGGCGTGGTTCTTAAGCACGGCAAACTCAATGAGGTAGGCACTGTTGAACATCACGTCTGCCGTCTCCTGGAAGGGATAAATCCACTTTTGCTCGGCATCCAGTACATTCTGCCAGTGGGAAATGGACTCGCGGGCGGTAAAAGCTCCGGCGTTGTAGTCCCTGACAATGCGGCGCAGCAGGCGGTTGTCGCTGGTGGGAATGCTGTTGTGGTCATCCAGCAAGGTGCCCGTAAGCGTATTGATGAAAATCTTGAACTTGGCCGAGTCGGGGATATGGCTGGTAAGGCCGGGATTCAGGGCGTGGATTCCTTCGATGAGAAGAATGCGGCCTTCACCCAGTTTAAGTTTCTTGCCATTGTATTCCCTCAGTCCGGTGACGAAATTGAATTCCGGCACCGATACCTCTTCTCCCTGGATAAGCTTCATAATATCGCTTTCCATCAGGACGTGGTCCACCGTCTCGAAGTTGTCGAAATCGAAACTGCCGTCGGGGAATCGGGGAGAGTCTTCCCGGTTCACGAAATAATCGTCGGTGCTCACGGACATGGGCTTGAGGCCGCAGGCCTTGAGCTGGATGGACAGACGCTTGCAGAAGGTGGTTTTACCGGATGAGGAGGGACCGGTGATAAGCACTACCTGCAGGGGATTCTCCTTGTCTTTGTAACGGCGGTCGATTTCTTCCGCAATCTGGACGATTTTCTTTTCCTGCAGGGCTTCCGCTATCTGGATGAGCTCGCTGGCGCGGCCATTCAAAAAGGCTTCGTTAACGTCTCCCACGGTGCTCAGGCCCATAATGATGTTCCAGCGGAGGGCTTCCTTGAACATCTCGAAGGTCTTGGGCTGGTCTACGAAATCGGCCACCTGGGTGGGATCTTCCCGGGAGGGGACCCTCAGGAGCAGGCCGTCGTGATAGGGCTGGATGTCCCAGACGGTGAGATAGCCCGTAGAGGGAACCAGCTTGCCGTAGAAGTAATCGGCCGTATCTCCCAGCGTGTAGTAGTCCGTGTAGGCTTCGCCGCTGGTTTCCAGCAGGCGCACCTTGTCTTCGAAGCCGGCCTTCTTGAATTCCTTGATGGCCTTTTCCGTCTGCACGTCATAGCGGTGGAAGGGGAGGTCCTTCTCTACGAGTTCCTTCATCCGGGCACCTACCAGGGTGATTTCTTCCGGAGTGATGTGGGTGCTGTCGGCCTTTTTCACGTGGCAGAAATAGCCGTGGGAAATGGGATGCTCGATGTAGAGCTTGCTGCCCGGCAGCACGTCGCAGGCCGCTTTGTAGAGTAAGAAGTAGAGAGAACGGCAATAGACGCGCATACCGCTGGGTTCGCGGACGTCGATGAACTCGATGTCCTTGTTCTGGTAGACCTTGAACTTGAGACCCTGGGACACATTGTTCACCTTGGCAGACACAATGGGGTAGGGCGTGTGGCAGTCGAACTCGGAAAGCATCTGCACCAGGGACGTGCCTTCGGGGAAGCGCTTCGTCTCCTTCGTATTCTTACAATAGACCTGGACCATAGGAAAGAATGGCTATAATTTAACTTCTTGTTTTTCCAAAAAAGCAACCACATCACCTACCGTCTCGAACTTGGCCAGTTCCTGGTCGGGGATGACTATGCCGTACTGATCCTCGATGCGCATCAGAAGCTGGAGGATGTCCAAGGAATCGGCCCCGAGGTCTTTCTTAATGAGACTTTGCAGGGTGATTTTGGAGGGATCCAGGCGAAGCTGCTTCGCCAGGATGGTTTGTACTTTTTCAAACATAGGGTTTATTCTTCGTAATGTTCGTATTTGGCTATTTCGGCCTCAATCTTTCCGGAGAGCTGGCTGACTTCCATCTTGTAGGCCTGCTCTATGCACTTTTCCACCGCTGTGGCGTTGGAGGAGCCATGGCCCTTCACAACCACTTTGGAGGTGCCCAGGAGCACACTGCCGCCGTAGTTCTGGTAGTTCATGAACTCCTTCATATCGGCAAACATCTTTTTCATGAGCAGGGCGCCTATCTTGTACAGGGTGCGGCTGAAGATCTCCTTCTTGAGCTTCTTCAACAGCTCCAGGGCCGTTCCTTCGGTGGTTTTGACCAGGACGTTGCCGCTGAAACCATCGGCCACCACCACGTCGTAACTGCCGGAGAGGAGGTCGCGGCTTTCCATGTTGCCCACGAAGTTGAGCCCTTCGGTTTCTTGCAGCAAGCCGTAGGCTTCGCGGCGGGTGTCGTCACCTTTTTCGGCCTCTTTTCCTACGTTCAGGAGCGCCACACGCGGTTTTTTCACGCCATACACGTTTTCCATATAAAGGGATGCCATGATGGCAAATTGGCGCAGATGGGCCGATGTAACATCAACGTTAGCACCGCTGTCGCAGATACCGACGATGCCTCCGTTCATGGTAGGGAGCAGGGGACAGAAGGCTGGACGGATAACGCCTGGGATGCGCCCCAGACGTACCAGAGCGCCCGTAACCAAGGCACCTGTGGAACCGGTGGAGACCAAGGCGGAAATATCGTCACAGTCCCGCAGAAGGATGATGCCCTTCATCATGGACGAGTTGCGCTTGAGACGCACCACGTCGGTGGGCTTTTCGTCGCAGCCGATCACTTCCGGAGCGTGGACAATCTCCAGACGCTGGGGGTCATAAGCCTTTCCTGCCAGTTCTTTCTGCAAAATTTGCTCGTCACCCAGCAGGAGGATATACAGGTCCTTGTTCTTGGCCAGGGCCGCCAGGGCGCCTTCTACGGGTGCCTGCGGGCAATGGTCGCCTCCGAAGCAGTCAATTAATATCTTGATCATAAGGACTCTTTTGGGGATACACTCGCTTCGCTCGGTATGACAGGTTTAAGTGCTTTGACGTATGCGCGATACCGTTTGCACTCTTCCCGTTTGAAGCGACGCCACTGGTTCAGGATGGCATAGTTGTCTTCCAGGTTCAGATTGGTATCGGCCCATTTGATGCGGGGATTGTCCCGTAGCGATTTCATGATGGACAGGCTCAGGGCACCGGAAACACCACGGTTCAAGTACTCAGGGTCTACGCCCACCAGGCACAGGTCTACGATATTGGGCCTTTTGATGTAGTACAAGAGCTTCAGAAGGGTAAGCGGGGTATATTTGCCACGGGTACCCACAAGGGCCGGGGCGAGGCCGGGGAAGGATAGGCCGAAACAGACGATCTTCTCGTTCTCGTCCAGGATTACGGCCGTGTACTTGGGATTGATGACCATGGCGAAGTTCTCCAGGATCAGTTTGCGCATGCCCTCGGTAAAGGGAACGGTTCCGTACAGACCCTCGTAGGAGGTGTCCATCAGGTCAAAGATTCCTTTGGAGTACTTCTTCAGAAGGTCCGGACCGCTCTTGGCCGTTCCGTAATGCAGTTTGTAGCGCTTGAAAATGAAGGCGACCAGCTCCTCCATTTCCTCCAGGGCTTCCGGGCTTTCCGGCCCATACAGGCGGCTGGCCGTCCAGTCAATCTCCTTCTGGTAGCCCAGGGCTTCCACGTGCTCCTTGTAGTAGGGGAAGTTGTAGTTTTCCTCAAAGGTGGCCGGCTCTTCAAAGCCTTCTACCAGCATGCCTTCCCGCTCCAGGTCGGAGAAGTTGAGAGGCCCCACCATGGTGTCCATTCCTTTCTGCAGGGCCCAGGCTTCGGCCTTTTCAAAGAGTGCGCGGGATACTTCCGGGTCCTCTATGGCATCAAAGCGGGAGAAGCGGCAGCGCTTTTCCCCGTTCTTGGCATTGGCGTCCTTCTGGATGATGCACTGGATGCGGCCGGCCGGTACGCCGTCCTTGTAGGCCACGAAGTAGGTCCATTCGCAGCTGCTCTTGTACACATAGTCCTTCCCGAACATCTTGCGCTCGTCGGCGTATAGCGGCGGCACAAAGTACGGGTTGCCTTTGTACAGGTCCAGGGCAAAATTCAGGAACTGCTTCTGCTCTTTTTTGGTTGTGACTTCTCTGACTTCTATCATAGTCCTGGTAATTTGATATACGCTCGCTCCGCTCGGTATGACATGTCATTCCGAGGCCGAAGGCCGAGAGAATCTCATCGATGAATTGCGTGGAAGCATACTCCTACGCCGTTGGGGCCGCAGTGGCTTCCGGCGGTGGGGTTTACATACACGTATTCGATATTCTGCTTGCCGAAGCGGTCCTCAATCATCCGGCCAACCTCCTGGGCAATCTCGGGGGCATCGGTATGGCCGATGCAGATGCGGTGCTTCCCAATCTCGTCGCCCAGCTCGGCCACCTTGTCCACCAGGGCTTTCATGGCGTTGGGACGGCCTTTGACGGTGCCGATGGATTCCATCTTGCCGCCCTGGCTCATGTGGATGAGGGGACGGACGCCGATGAGGGTGCCCATGGTGGCGGCGAGGCCGCTCACGCGACCGCTGCGGCGGAAGAACTTGAGGTCATCGGCAAAGAAATACATGGCGAACTTGTCCACCTCGGTCTTGGCCCATTCCAGCACCTCATCCAGCGTCTTGCCGGCCTTGATGAGGTCTCCCACCTCGCGTACGATGGCGTAGCTGATGGTGGTAATCCCCTTGGTGTCAATCTCTTCAAAACGGGTGGCAGGGTATTGGGCCTTGAGTTCGGCTATGGCCTGGTCCATGACGTCGAAGGTATTGGTCATGGCGCGGGAGAAGTGCACGTAGAGAATGTCGTTTCCGGCTTTGAAATCCTCCTGGAAGTAGTTGATATACTGCTCTTTGGAGATGGCACTCGTGGTAGGCAGGGCACCGCCGCGCAGCATGTCGTAGAAAGCGTGGCCGTCGAAGGTCTCGAAATCTACGTAAGGGTAAGTGGTCTTGGCATCCACGCTGTAGGGCATGGAAATGAGGGTGTAACCATACTCGGCCGCCAGGGCGGGATTCATGTCGGTATCGGTATCCGTGTATATCTTTAACATAGCACTAAAATATAATCGTAAACAGGTTGTCCTCCGTCAATGAGGATGACCTCGGAGTTCTTGTATGTGTTCTGAAGCTCGTTTTGTAATTGTGTAGCTTCGTCGGCAGGTGCATCGGCCCCCTGGAGAAGGATGATGATGTCGTAGTTTTGGGCCGATAGCTTCTGCGCCAGCGCCTGCACGGTGGCAGGACGCTTCGGGCAGCAGCAGAGGACGTCCTTGCCGCTGAAGCCTATGAATTCGCCGGTGCGGGCGTCGGCCGTGTCCCGGATGGCCTTGGATACAGAGCCAGTTGTGACAGCCTTGGCGGCTTCTTCCAGGGTTTGCGTGAGCTCTTCCAGGGGAAGGTCAGTCTGGAGGTTGGCCATGGCGTAATAGCCCTCACCCAGGGTATGGGTGGGGATGACCACAATCTTGGACTTGTCGTAGATATCGGCCGCTTGACGTGCCGTCATGATGATATTACTGTTGTTGGGGAAGACCAGGATGGTTTCTGCGCCCACGTTGTCAAAGGCCTCCAGGAAGCGCTCCACGGAAGGGTTCATGGTCTGGCCGCCTTCTATGACGGCATCGGCCCCCATCTCCTGGAAGGTGGCGGTCAAGCCCTTTCCCGAGGCGACGGTCACGATGCCCAGTGCCTTGCCGGTGCGCTTGAAACGCTCATCCATATGGTTCTCGTGGTGCTGGAGGGTCATATTCTCCACCTTGATGGTTAGGAATTCGCCCCATTCCCGGCATTTGGTGAGCACGGCGCCGGGATCCAGGGTGTGCACGTGCACTTTGATGATGGATCCGTCCCGGAAAAAGACCAGGGAATCTCCCCGGGTCTCCAGCCAGTCGTGGATAACGGACTCGTCAAAGGTGTCCAGGTCCACTTTGCTGCGCTGTAGCCGCAGGAGGAATTCCGTGCAATAGCCAAACTCCAGGACACTGTCTTCGGTGAAGGCGGAAAAGTCTACTTTGGGGGCAGGAGATGCACTTGCTTCGCTCGGCATGGCAGACAACACGTCGCCATGTAAGGCATCGCGCATGCCTTCGGCTATGCAGAGGAGACCTGCGCCGCCACNNGAGGAGACCTGCGCCGCCACTGTCCACAACGCCGGCCTTTTTGAGCACGTCCAGAAGGTCGGGGGTGTGCTGCAGGCTCAGGTCCATACCGGCAATCCATAGGTCGAAGAACTCTTCGATACTGGCCGATCCTTCGGCTGCCGCCACGCCTTCGCGGAGGACGGTGAGGATGGTGCCTTCAACCGGCTGCGAGACGGCGTGATAAGCTTCCTCGACGGCGGACTTCATGGCAGCGTTGAACAGCTTGATATCGGCCTGTTTAAGGCCTTTGAAGGCCTTTCCCATCCCGGCGAAGATGCGGGAAAGAATGACGCCGGAATTGCCGCGTGCACCGAGGAGCATGCCCTGCGACACGGCTTCGGCCATCTCACTCAGGGTATTTCCGCTGGCGTGGGTGCCTGCTTCAATGGTCATGTACATATTGTCCCCGGTGTCTCCGTCCGGAATGGGGAAGACATTGAGGTCGTTGATTTCCTGGCGCCTTTGGGCCAGGCTAGCGGCGCCGCCGCGGATGAGGTTCAGGTATAGTTCAGAGTCTAGGTTCATTGTTATTTCTCAGGGATGCGGAAACCACGGCGGAAGAAAGGAATCTTCAGGAGGCCGCGGAAGATCCAGGGCTGGATGGAATAGGTGATGAGGATGGTGGCGGCCATTCCAATGAGCGTAATGAGGCCGATGGAATGGATGGCCGGATGCCTGGCGAACACCAGCGAGAAGGTCACGATGCCCAGCACCAGCGCACTGTAGAAAATGGCGACCTTGTGGTACTCCAGCATCTTGGTTTCTCCCTGCCTGGCCTCTGTAAGCAGTCCCTCCATGACGAATATGCTATAGTCTACACCTATACCGTAAATGAAGGTGGAAATAACGATGTTGATAAGGTTGAACTCCAGGCCTAGCAGTGCCATATAGCCCTGCATCACGTACCAGCTGACGAACATAGGCAGGAAGGCGATGAGGGCGATCCAGATGTTCCGGAAACTGATAAGCAGCACAATCAGGACAAAGAGGCTGGAAATCCACAGGGTAGTGGAGAAGTCGTCGTGCACGATTTCCACCATATCGCGGCAGTAGAAGAAGGGCTCCAGCACCAGTACGTGGTCTACCGAGGCCAATTCCTTCCACACTTTTGTCTGATCCTTGGCGTCATAGGAAACATCGGTGTACACCATATATCGGCCGCTTCCCTGACGTTCTACGTAATTGGAGAGCATCCCTTCGGGAACGATTCCCGATTCAACGACGCTGGCGGGTTCGTATTGGGTGCTGATCATACCCAGGAAGGGATCGTAGAAGCCCTTGGGAAGACCATATTGTCTCTCAGCCTCGGCCATTAGGTGTCTAAGGTATCTTACCCTGCCACGGGTCCAGAAAGCGTTCCAGGCCTTAATGCGCTCCTGCTGGTCGCGGGTAGAGTGCAGGAGGAGCTTGGCTACAGGTACATAACCCTTCACCAAACCGCAGGCTTTGAGGGAATCCAGCGCTTTGACCAGGCCCTTGTTGTTTTCCAGGGCCTCATCCAGGTCGTTGTCGTCCCAGGCGGCAAAGAACTGGTGGGCATATCCGTCGGCACTCTTCTGGTTGTATAGTTCCTGGCTTGCACGGAGTTCGGCGTTGTCGTAGTCCAGGTTCATAAGGTCGCTGTCGAACTTGACCTTGGGACTGAAGATAACGCCCACGATAATGATCAGGATGAGCGAGCCGATAAACCATTTGTTACGGTCCCAGGGAAGATTGTTGATTTTCTCAATGAGCGGGAAACCGTGGGTGCGCTTGAAGCTGATCTGCTCCGGTCTGAGGAAATGGGGCAGGAAGACAAGGGCGAAGAAGGTATTGCCGATGAGGGCGAAGGTGGCAAAGAGACCGAAATCCCTGAGCAGGTCGCTCTCCGTGAACAGCAGGCCCATAAAGGCGCCGATGGTGGTGACGCAACCCAGGAACACGGGCGTGGATTCTTCCCGCAGCATCCTTTCCGTATCGCCCACATAATAATAATGGATGAGTACGTGCAGACAGTAACTGATGGCAACGCCCAAAACGATGGCGCTGATACCCAAGGCCATAAGGGACATAACTCCTTTGATCCAATACATACAGGCCATTGAGAAGAGGGCGCCATAGATCACCGGAACCACTTGCTGCCAAAGGAAGGCCAGCTTGTGGAAACTCATTAGCATAATGATCAGGATCAGCAGGAGAGAGAGGCCGATGGACCATACCAGGTCGCGCTTGATGGTGCTGGCATTGGAAACACTGCCCTGCGGATTGCCGTGGACCAGGATCCGTGCCTCCGGATGCTGGGCGGCAAATTCATCTTTCAATTGGTCCATCATCCGAACCAGGCGGGTGCCGGCTCCGGAATTGGTAGAAGAGAAAGAAGGGGAGAGGAAGGCCAGGGCCACGGTCTTGTCCGGGCTGAAGAGATGGCCGTCGTAAATGGTGACGCCGCCCATACTGGTGTCCTGTCCGATAATCTCTCCCAGTAAATCTCTCAGACTCAAAGGATCCATAGAAACCAGCTGGGTGTCTTCTCCGGTTTCATCGGCCATGACCATCTCATAGTTCTTTTCCATCTGCGCCTGGAAGGCTTCCGCTTCCAGCCTCTGCTCTATGAGGCGGTACCAGGAAGTGTCTATGAACGAAGGCAGGTGGCTGAGGCCGAAGTCCATAGCCTCCAGAGCCGTATCAATGTCCAATGCCGAGAAGACTCCCTTGAGGTAGTGCGTGGCACTGTCCCGCTTTTCGAGCATAGTACAATATTCTTCTACCAGGGCCCCAAGCTCTTCGGGAGGCAGCGGATTGAGCGTATCCCTGGAAGTGACCTGGACAAAGATTTTGTCAATAAGGCCGATGTCGCTGAAAGCGAGCTCGTTGGAAGTGGACGAGCGGGGGAGGAGCTTGATGATGTCCTCCTCATATTGGAGTTTGGAGCCAAACCACCCAAAGACAGCCGTGGATGCTATCAAGAGAATGTATAAAAGAGCTTTGTGCCCCTTGAAAAAGTGGTATAACGGCAGAAAGATTCTGTGCATATCTAGGTTTTAGGTTTTATCGTACAAATATACACATATTCACCCTAAAACGCAAACAGGCCCCCTTTAGGGGCCTGCGGATTCTGCGTCTCACATTCCTCCTTTGCGCTCTAACGTACCTATCTCCGGACCGTTAGCACTGTTTTTGGCCTTTATAGGGAGCATTGCAGCTGAAAATTCAGCGTGGGGGTGCTTTCGCGGCCCACACGGAGCATATAGGCGCCGCGCAGATTGGCTTTGAGCGTCACGCGGCCCAGGCGGAGCTTGTATCCTGCCACCAAAGAGGCCGATATGCCTTTTCCGGAATAGGCTGGTACTGAGAAAGTGCCGGGGGCATCCCTTTCGTAGGTGTAGATTCGGTCGGCCCATTCAGGAATGCAGAAGGCCGTGAACCGCAGGTAAGACGACAGGGTCTCATTCTTATAGCCGCCCTCCAGATAGGAGAGAAATCCCCACGATTGGCAGCGAACGGCTTCTCCCCTCAGGACGGAGAGCCAGGGACCGTGAGCGAAGCGGATATCGGCCCTGAGCGCTGTGCGTGGGTCTTCGTAGTTCCGGTAACGCTCGGTCAGGCGCACGCTCAAAGCCCAGGCCGGGGCCATTTGCCAGTCCCAATTGCCGTAGGCACGAATCTGCAGACGACGGGGATCCACGCCGCCGACAGGCAGCATGGCTGCATCCAGCGTGAATGAGAGTTTGTAGGAGGGTACGGAGCTTCCGAAACCGGTCTTTCCAGCCAGGGTTTTCCATCGGCCGCTCTGTTGAGCATACCCTGCGGCCAGGGCATATTCACCGTTCTTCTTTCCGCTGAAACGGCTGGGAATGACGCGCGCCTGAGCCGCCAGTTTGCCGCTATCGCCCACTTTCCAGCGGGCCGATGCCTTTCCCGCCACCGCTCCGCTGCGGTAAGCCACTTCAGCCGCCCCGTCGATGCCGCGAAGGTTCCATCGGCCTTCCAGAGATACGGAGAGGCCCTCCGAAGGCGACCAGGCGACGGTTGTTCCAGCGTGCCCCCATCGGCCCAAATACTCGGCGTGGGTGCCGAAAACCTTGTCCAGCGTTCCCCAGGCCGATGCCCGCCAGTGAATTCCCCCATATTCGTAAGCGCCCCCGCGATGCACCGACGACGATGTGTATGACCACACCGGAGCAATGCCTGAAGCACGATGGAGGAAGGCGTCTACCGTAGAGAGACTTTCCATGGAAAAGCCGCTCCATTGGGCCAGACCTTCCCCATACCTCACGTTGAAATCGCCAATTACGAAGCGTCCTATGCGGGTATCGGCCTCCGCGTGCGCCGTCCAGTCCGGGTTCCGCCAAGCGCCTCCGACACGCCAGTTTTCTCCAGTGACCTTGGCCTTTACCCCCACATTCTTCAGGGTAGTCCGGACCAATGCTACGGCCTTGGTGCGAACCGTATCTACCGTGCCCGGCAAGCGGCGGGATTCCAGTGAAAGGAAAGGCCTTAACGCTTCCACCGCCTCCCGGCCAAAACCATCCACCAGCATAAGTTCTTCCCAGGAGAGGATGTCACCTTGGCTTGCCCGGTAATCGGCCAAAGCGGCTATCTGATAATCGGTTAACAGTCCTGGGCGGATGCGGTTGGAATTAACCCGCACCTTTCCCGTAGCTTCCAGGCGCTGGATCCAATCCTGGTCAATTTCTTCTTCCGAACTGGCCCCGGAAAGGTATAGGGCTNNGTGCGTAGAGTTGTGTAAAAAGGAGGGCTGCAAAGAACCCGGCAAAAAAGCGTCTCATGAAGCCAAGTTACCAAGCCCTTTCCGGATTCAACGGAACCTGTTGATAAAATGTGTTGTTTTAGGGGGTAAATTGTGTGTTTTTTACTAATTTTGCAGTAATAAAAACACAAATCGATGGATAAAAAAGTCACTCTGCACGACAAGACCTTCAAACTGTTCATTCCCAACGAAGATATTGAGAAAGCCATCGATGCCGTGGCCGCCAAACTGAACGAGGACTATGCCGATGCAACGGACGAGGATCCCGTCATTGTCCTCTGTACATTGAACGGCGCCATCATCTTTTCGGCCGAACTCCTCAAGAGGCTCCAGTTCCCCCTGATGCTCAAGGCCTGTAAACTCTCTTCCTATGCCGGAACCCAATCCACCGGTTACATCAAGACGGAAGTCCCGCTTCCTGCCAAACTGGAAGGCCATCGTGTCCTCATAGTGGAAGACATCGTAGATACCGGCAACACCATCGTGGTCATGAAGGACCTCCTGGATGCCGCCAAGGTCAGGGATTCCAAGGTTTGCACCCTGCTGCTCAAACCGGAAGCATACAAGAAGGATGTCAAACTGGACTACGTGGCCATGGAAATCCCCAACCGCTTCATCGTGGGCTTCGGCCTGGATTACGACGAGCTGGGCCGCAATATCAAGGATATTTACGTACTTGACGAATAAACACTGATCCTATGAAATATTATATTTTATTTGGCCCTCCCGGTGCTGGCAAAGGCACCCAGGCCGGCGCTATGGTGGAGCGCTACAATCTCTGCCACCTCTCTACCGGTGAACTCCTCCGCAGCGAAATTGCCGCCGGTTCCCCGCTGGGCCTGCAGGCCAAAGCCCTTATCGAAGCCGGAAACCTGGTCCCCGACGAAGTGGTGGAAGGAATGATCGAATCCAAGTTCCAGAGTGTGAAAGACGTTAA
>LXOW01381419.1_pt1 | contig 12633 bp, 9 predicted proteins | sample 1368591 | NCBI WGS metagenome assembly LXOW01 (sample SAMN04884650, study PRJNA319009) | bovine gut metagenome | isolation source: Cow rumen | host: Bos taurus | place: Italy: Legnaro (PD) | collected 2014-07-09
TCTCTCTCCAATCATCTTACATGCCTGATTTACAAGAAGTTCACGATCGCCAAGATTTGAGCCCAACAAAACGAAAACCGATTCCGAAGCCATGAAAAAATTTTTGCCTTACAAAATGCAAATATAATGAAAGAAATCGTATCTTTGAAAAAAATTTTAAACAATGAAACAGTTCTTCAAATTTATGTTCGCATCATGCCTGGGATCAGCGCTAATGCTAATAATTACGCTGATTGTGTTGATTTGGACAGTCGGTTCAAGCACGAACAACAACGTAAGCCTGAAGCCGAAATCAGTGCTTTATATGAACTTGAATTATAGCATTCCGGAAAGAACGACACAGGACGACATCACTGCGACCTTGATGAACTTACGTGATCTGGAAGGCGATTATTCAGGCTTAAACGACATTATTGCCAACATTGATTACGCTAAAAACGACCCTAACATCAGCGGTATAGCTGTCGTCGGTAGGCACTACAACGGCCAATCTGGAAGAACTGAGAAAACATATCGTGAGTTTCAGAGAATCAGGGAAATTTGTCATCACCTATGGAGAGACTATGGCTCAAAACGCCTATTATCTCGCAACAGCCGGCGATGAGATTTACCTCAACCCTGACGGCATGCTCGACATCCACGGAATGGCTTCACAGATTATGTTTTACAAGCATCTGTTGGATAAACTCGACATCGAGATGCAGATTATCAGAGGTCCGAACAACAAGTTCAAGAGTGCCGTTGAGCCTTATTTCCTTGATAAGATGAGCCCTGCCAACCGCGAGCAGATGACCAAGTTGCTCAACACAATGTGGTCGAAGATTGTGAGCGACATCAGCGTTGCAAGAAATATAGATACAAAGAAAATCAACGAGTTAGCTGATAATTTATCTCTCACTTTCGATGCAAAGGTAGCTCTTGATGAAGGTTTTGTCGACGGGCTCGCATACAGAGACGAGATCATTGCGCGCATCAAAGACCTTGCAGACATAGAGAAAACTGGGAAAATCAACGTTATAAACAACGCCCAATATGTCAGCGCACGCCCACAGCCTAAGGCTAAAGCCAATAAAATCGCTGTCATCTATGCCAATGGACAGATTTTCGACGGCGAAGGTGACGACGAGACCATCGGCTCTATCACATTGTCGAAAGCTATCCGTGAGGCTCGCGAAAACAGAAAGGTGAAAGCCATTGTGATGCGCGTAAACTCACCAGGTGGCAGCGCTCTGGCATCTGAGGTTATACGTCGTGAGGTTGAGTTGGCAAAAGCCGAGAAACCGTTTATCATATCAATGGGAGGCTACGCGGCATCAGGCGGTTACTGGATCTCGACAGAAGGCGACTACATCTTCGCCGACCCTACCACTTTAACTGGTTCTATCGGTGTTTTCGGCACGTTCCCTAACGCGAAAAAGTTCCTCAACGACAAGGTCGGTCTGACATTCGACGTTGTGAAAACCAACGATAACGCTGATTTCGGCAGCATTACCGAGCCTCTGACACCATATCAGAAGGCGATGTTACAGAAATATGTCGGCAACACTTACAACGACTTCACGGCATTGGTGGCTCGCACACGTGGACTGCGCCAAAGCTACGTCGACTCAATCGGACAAGGAAGAGTCTGGGCTGGAGCCGATGCTTTGCAGCTCGGCCTCGTCGATGAGTTAGGCGGCCTCGATAAAGCCATCGCATACGCTGCCCAGAAAGCCAATCTCACGGATTATTCAATAAAAGATTATCCGAAACAGATGGACTTGATGGATATGTTTATGAGCGGAAATATCCCGGAACCATACACCAAGTCTCTGATTAAACGTAAATTAGGAAAGAATTATATGTATCTTGAGACTGTCGAAAACATCTCAAGACTCGACGGCATACAGGCTTTGATGCCATTTATGATTGTGGAATAGAATAAAATGACACCAGAACAATTCGAAGATATTAGATCATATACAGATGAAGAGATTCCAGCAGCAATGGAATACTTCGTCAACGATGAGACATCGATTTCTTTAGCCAGACTTGTACTTCCCGACAAATCGGACGATGAAATCAAAGATCTGTTGAGAAGCATTAAGACCACTGATGAGTTTCAGCGCACCATGATGACACGTTTCGTCAGACTGATAACATCGACGACGATGAAAGGCGTTGACACTCAAGGTTTTAATCATCTTGAGAAAAACAAAGCATATCTTTTTACCGGCAACCATCGCGACATAACACTCGACGCGTTCATTTTGCAGATGTATATGCTCGAAAACGGGCTTGAGACCTGTAACATCGCATTTGGCGACAACCTCATATTGAACAAAACCATTGAGGTTTTCAGCAAGTCGAACAAGATGTTTAAAGTGCTCAGGTCGCAGAACGTCAGAGAGTTAGCTCAAAACTCGCAGCATCTCTCAGATTACATCAGATATCTCATCAGAGAGAACAAATCGGTGTGGATTGCGCAGCGCAACGGAAGGACCAAGGACGGAAATGACAAGACCGATCACGGATTGATTAGNNTTTCTAACCTTGTGGAGCTGAATATCACCCCTATCTCGACATCGTATGAATACGAGCCTTGCGCTATGATGAAAGCACGCGAGAGTTACCTCAAAGAACGTGACGGCGTTTACGTGAAAAAGCCGATGGAAGACATGGACAGCATTGTTTCAGGCATCAAAAAGAAGAAAGGCACGATGAACATAGCCATCTGTCCTACAATCACTTACGATGAGCTGAAGCAGTATGAAGGCGCCGACAAGCACGAGATCATAAAAGCTGTCGCCGATATGATTGACGAGAGAATTTACGCCAACTATCGATTGTATCCTAACAATTACATTGCATACGACTGGTTATCAGGCACTTCCACGTTTAAAAAGTATTACACTNNAAAAATAAATTTTTTACAACCAAATAATGGATTGCCCTAAAGGGCAAGAAATCTTAAAAAAATCTAAAAAAATACTTGGAAGAAAATATTTAAGATTTTTTAAATAGATTTTCTAAAGATTTTGAGCCGAAGNNGCCGTAATTCCAATAGAAGTTGTCATCGACAGTGACTTCGGGATGTGCGGCCGGATTTGCCATTATCTCGTCGAGAGTAGCGAGTTCCTTTTCGAGAGCGTCTATCTGCTCCTCAAGCTTCTTGACTTCCTTTTCGACGCGGCGTTTCTCGCGGTCGTCGGCTTTCTTTGCCTCGTAATCGATTTTATTCTGGGAAACGGCTGGTGCCTGTTGCTGTTGTACCTTCTGCCGACGGTTCAAATCGTCGAGTTCCTTGAGGCGTTTCTCTTCGAGGAAATCGTAGATATCACCGATATATTCCTTGATATGAGGCTTCTTAAACTCATAAACCTTCGTCGTCAGACCTTGGAGGAAGTCACGGTCGTGGGAGACCACGATGAGAGTGCCGTCGAACTGCAGCAATGCCGACTTCAGGATGTCTTTCGAGAGCATGTCGAGGTGGTTGGTAGGCTCGTCGAGCACCAGCAGATTCGTTGGGAAAAGCAACATCTTTGCCAATGAAAGACGTGCTTTTTCGCCACCCGAGAGCACCTTCACCTTCTTGTCGATGGTCTCGCCGCTGAAAAGGAAAGCGCCGAGCAGCGACTTCACTTTCACGCGCATGTCGCCAGTAGCCACATCGTCCAAAGTCTCAAACACCGTCTTCTCCGGGTCGAGCATATCCTGTTGATTCTGAGCGTAATAGCCTATCTTCACCTCATGGCCGAGCTTCACCTCGCCGGTGTGGTCGAGCACACCGCAGATAATCTTCGCCAAGGTAGATTTTCCTTCGCCATTGCGGCCCACGAAAGCTATCTTCTCCCCTCTCGGGATAAGCAAATTGATATCGTTAAGAATGTTTTTCTCGCCATACGACTTCGACACATGGTTCAGCTCCAATGTCACCTTGCCGGAATGTGGCGCAGGCGGGAACTTGAAGTGCATCACCGACTTGTCGCGGTCGTCTATCTCCACCATGTCCATCTTCTCGAGCTGTTTCACACGCGACTGCACCTGTTTCGCCTTTGTTGCTTTATATCTGAAGCGCTCGATAAACGCCTCTATCTCCTTGATTTCGCGCTGCTGGTTATCGAACGCCGCCTTCTGCATGTCGATACGTTCTTCACGACGCTCCACGAATTCGGTGTAGGCGCATTTGTAGTCATAAATCTTACCACCCGAGATCTCTATTGTTCGAATCGTTATATGGTCGAGGAAGGCGCGGTCGTGCGACACCATGAAAATGGCGCCGTAATAGTTCTTCAGATAGCCTTCGAGCCATTGTATTGACTCGATGTCGAGGTGGTTGGTAGGCTCGTCGAGAAGCAGCAGTTTCGGCTTACGCAGCAATATCTTGGCAAGCTCCACACGCATCTGCCAGCCGTTGCTGAACTCGTTCATCTCACGCAGCATATCCTCATGGTCGAAGCCGAGTCCGACGAGGATTCGTTCAGCCTCACCTTCTGCCGAGTGACCTCCGATGAGGGTAAGGCGCTCGTTGAGAGCACTCATGCGCTCGCAGAGTTTCTGATAGCTATCGCTTTCATAATCAGTGCGTTGCGCAAGCTCATTCTGCAGCTGAGCCAGTTTCTTTTCTATCTGATGAAACTCCTCAAAAGCCGTCATCGTCTCTTCGAGAACGGTCTTGGTGGAATGTATATTCTTTTCCTGAGGCAGGTAGCCGATTGTGACGTCGTCTGACATCACCACGTTGCCGTGAGAAGGCTGTTCGAGACCTGCTATAATGCGGATTAACGTGGTTTTTCCAGCTCCGTTCTTACCCACGAGACCGATGCGGTCCTTCTCCCGAATCATGAAGTTGATGTCGGTGAAGAGGTCCTGACCGGTGAAATGTATGCTCAGATTTTGTATTGAAATCATTGCACCACTATTTTTTTAAGCACGGAATTACCGTTTCCGTTGACGATATTCATGAAATACAAGCCGCTGGTGAACCCGCTGACGTCTATTGCCGGCTGTTCTTCATCTTGAACTGAAACTGTCAAAACCAGCTGTCCGACAGCGTTATACATATATACGACATCAAGATTCTCACCTTTTATGTTAACCGTCGTTGTGGCGGGGTTAGGATAAACATTGACCAAAACTGTATATTCGTTTTCATCCACGCTCCAATGCGGGTCCCATATTTTATTGGCGAATTCAGGATAATCGACGAATGGGTTTCTATTGCGCTGGATGTTATAAACGGCGTTGTTTCTGTTGATTTCCTTAGCATCTACGGGGTCTTCCTCGTGCCAGCGCAGCAGCATCGTCATTGCCCAGTCTTTTATCGTAGATTTTGTTGTCATGTCGGAGTTTGCCCAGCTGCCGTCTTCCTGATAGTAGCGTACGCTTACGTACATCATGGCGCGGGCGATGTCGCCTTTGTATTCGTCAATTGGTTCGAACACTGTGCCGTTGAATCCGCTCACTGCATTGGGGCCGAGTTTGCTGCCGTTTCGCGATGTCCACGAGGCGTTTCTAACCTCGCCGAAGGCATAATTGTCGCGTTTGTTATTGACCCATCCGTCGGTAGGATACACATGGTGGAGGTCGGTTTTCTCGGTGCCGTCGTTGTTGGTCCACGACTGTGGCCACAGATGTTCACGGTTGTAGCAGTCGCCTTCGCCGTTGTAGCTGCCGCATTGGTCATTACCTAATACAAACTGATATGGAGGTGTTCCGTCAGGCACGTCGGAATAGATATCCCAGACATAGTTTGTGCCAGGTCTTTTATCTGTTTGATAATATGCGTTCCACAGTCCGCTATAGCCCACATGGTCGTCGTTCTTGATAATGCCATGCAGCTTGGCTTTCAGGGCGTTTCCGGTGAGGTTTTCGGTGCCATTGTAATACCCTTGCGGCTGGGCATGAAGCGTGGCAGCGGCGACTAAAAAAACTAAATATATATATAACTTCTTCATAANNACGCCTTTTGCTTGATTTCCATCGTAATTCATATAAAGATGCATCACATCATAGCCGTCATTCATAAGAGCGAGCAGTTTCCTGTCGCGTTTCCCGACGGCTTTCTGATAGTCTTTGATATCGACTCGTGTCCGGTGGGCGTTCTCCACATAACGTCGCGCTTCTGCTATCGGATCTTTTTGTTTCATATCTTTTACTTTTTAATTCCCAAACATAAAACATTTTCGTTGCAAAGGTATAACTAAATATCGAAAGAGAGTCCATTATTTGGCAAAAAAATGCAGTTTTAATATTTTTTAACACAATTTGCAAAATTATGCAAAAAAACTTAAAAAATTTTAACAATTTAGAGGTGGTTATGCGATGGGAAAACAAAAAGGGCTAACGCACAAGGCGCACAGCATGCCCACCGTTACGCATGTCTTTACAAACCACTATTGTAATCTCGTTTATGGGGCTTTTATCGAAGTCCATACCCCACGCATATATATCTTCTCCAGAGGTACTTGTCCAGTAGCATCCGAATTCACCAGTAGAGTTGACATCCCCAAGGACTGTCTCTTATACACATCTGACGCTGCCNNCCGCCGTGTTGTTACCATCTGGGCGGAACACATACCCTTCCTGACCTGCGACTGTTGACCAACCATGGGTGTGGTTACTAATCAGATAGTTCCACTCTTCTTTTGAAAGAATAAACCAGTCATCGTGGCCATCAAGGTTGGCAGCGTTGGCTTTAATAGCCCAATCGTTACTGCCAAGTACGTTTCCTTCCCAATATATATTAGAGGTATTGTACGGTGCAATTCCATTCTCACCATTTGCGCCCCAGAGGAATAAGCTGACAACATCCTGATTGGCATAATCATCACCAACATTACCTTCTGTTTCAGCAATATCATACTGGTTTGTCATAAAGCTCCAAGTAGATGTTGATTTTGTGTACTGCAGGTTGCCATGTGAAAAATGGACGGTCTTTCCACTGTCATTGACAGTAAATACATAGTCAATGTTGTCAACAGCTACCGCTGAACTGCCTGCGAGATAGGTGTTGGCGGTTATTGCGGGAACAGTGACATCGAAGTTGGTACCACCAATTGTAACAGTTGTAGCTGTTATATCAGCTGCTGGAAGAAGGATGGCCCATTTTGAGGTCTCGCTCTGCGAGTTCAATGTTATTACGCCTTTTGTGCCTATGGCTGCTATGGCGTTGTCAGGGTTCGCAAAACTGATGGTTGCCACTGTCGGCATATCAGTCACTTTAACAGCCCCGCTGTTGCCATAATTGAGTTTAAACTCAGCCAATGCGCACTGATTCAGCAAGGTGCATCCGTAGGTGGTGTTGCCGTCGATGTATTTAGTGCTTGAATGGCCATACGACAAAACTGGAAGACTGCTGCTCTGGTCGGCAATGTTCACGGTGAAGCTGGTAGTTGAACCTTCTGTTATGTCGCCTGTTGCCAGATTGCCCAAAAAATAGAAATGTAGATAGTCTTCTGTGCTTGGGCCATAAACTGTGCCGCTGAATGCGCCGTCGTGGTATGTCAGGGTACCGATATATAAGCCTTTATTGCCGACATAAATCTTGTCGTTCTCAGTATAAACAACAGCGCCGGTGCCAGGATACACTATGTGCTTGCCACCATCGCCCACGTTAAGCGTAATATACACAGGCTCGCCTACAGGACCAGCAGAGGTTATTGTGTCAATGCTCTTTTTGCATTGGGTTAAACCTAAAATAAATGCGAATGATATAAATAATAATGTGCTGACTTTTTTCATTTTTTGTTGATTTTCTTTTAATTTAATAATATGTTTACTTTTGTCATTTCGAGCTTGTCGAGAAATCCTTTTTAGTAGATACATTGTATTTTAGCTTTTTCATAAGGTTCACGTGCAGAGAAGATTTCTCCACTTCGCCTATCGGCTCCGGTCGAAATGACGGCGTTGATTGGAGGAGATTTCTCCATTACGTTCCATTTCCTTCCACTTCAGTCGAAATGACGGGAGGGTGTTAGCGTTTGCGGCGCACTGCGGCGTAGCCGGCACCGATGGCGGTGAGGATAAGCAGTCCGCTGCCCAATGGAGCTGGGTCCTGCCCGAAGGTCTGGTTGTTGAGGTTGTAGCCGCCGCTACCGAATGAAGAGTTGTAAAGCGTCCAATTTGTGGCAAAACCATTGCGACCGACATCATTGTCGTCGAACTGCAACAGATTGTCGTTCCTCTGAGCGAACATCGTCGCAGGCGACAGCATTCCCAACGCCATCGCCAGTGAGAGCACAAAGGCTTTCAGTCTTGTTTTTCTTTTCATTTTGCAATAACAAATTTAATAGTTAATTGATGGTTTTGTTAATAAAATGTAATATTAAAATTTGCTATTGCGAAAATAACATATTACCACCACAAAANNTGTAATACGTTTTACTCTACGTGTAAAAATTTTATTTTGCGTGTATAAAGGGGGTCAAATCAACTATCAGTTAAGAAAATGCACAGTAATCCGTCCGAGCTCAACGTCATCATCATTACGACAATTGCTCATTGTCACGCTGCTGGCGTTGACGTTTTCGATTGTGCCGTTTTCATTATAGTCATTCCAGTTAAGATTACCCTCTGTGACGGTCGTCAGATTAGCATAAGCCGAGCCCCAGCTACAATAGAACTCAACTCGTGTGATGGTTTCGCCATTCTTTGCCGTGATGGTAACACTGTTATTTTTCCCTATATTAATGCCTAAAGCATCACCGCTATCTGTACAAGTGACAGTAAAATGATCACCTTCGTATATATTCCAAAACCTTGTTTGGAATGTTTCACTTTGTTGTACAGGGTATTCAATCTTTGCTTGCTTAAGATAATTTTCGCCACCGTTTATGTAATTCTCGCCGTCCCAATAATCGGTGCCGCGTATTGTCACTGTGCCGCACGAGGATTGTTCACCGGGACCGATGCTGTTGGGGGCATCACTTCCTTTGACGGCGGTAAAGCTTTTGACTACTCCTGTGATTATAATGTCACCGCATGTACAATTAATGGCGGNNTTATTGACGACGCCCGCAATTTCGATGTCTCCGCATATACAATGATTGGCGGCAGAGCCAATAGCTGCGGAATAGGAACCACCGTATGCCGTGACGGTGCCACCACAGATGATGATGTCCCCGCAGGTTGACGTCTTATCTTTATAACAGTTTTCTCCAGTACCTATGCCAGCCGCGCCATCGCTGGTGGCTGTCACAATGCCATCGTTGATTATGATATAACCGCAGCTCGTATCTTCACTGCCTCCGATGCCAGCACCCCAACCGCTACCAGTAGCATTGATGCAACCGCCATATATCACTATATTGCCGCAGTTCATTTCCCGACCGCCGCCGATACCGGCACCATGAACAAACGATGCATTCTCATTAATACCAGCATTTAAAACGTCAGAATCTGTACCAAAAATATTTAGCGTATAACCCTCAGGAATAAAAATGCCAGGAGATAGGCAAAAACCTTCGGTAATTCCACTTATCACAGTGTTGATGCCTTTGATGGTGATATAGGCATCGCCCAAACAAGTAAGGCCTGGGTATGAACAGTTTGTAAGGCTGGTGATATCGACATCTCTCAATGTAACATTGGCATCGGCTGCAATGGAAATCTGGTAGGAGCCGTTCAGTTTGCCATAAGCCATACAACCGTCAGTTAAAGTCACGTCTGTCGTAACGAGCGACAAGTCCACGATATTGGCCTGTGTGGTCAAGCTCATGGCAATACCTGTGCCATTTCCTATATACTGGTTCAGTCCTGTCAAATTCACACCTGTCTTATCCCAAGAGCCTGTATAGCCGTTGGTAATCGCTTCACCTACACCTGTCAAGTCGGTCTGTGGGAGCACTATGGCCCATGTCTCATTCGAAGCGTTTTTTGCTCTCATTCTAATCGCCCCGTCGCCTTCTTTAGCGTATGCGATGGAGTTATCTGAAAAGTCAATGGTGACCTTGTTTAGCATTCCTTTTAGGTAAATGTTGGACTCGGATGGTGTGTCAACATTGAACTTTATCAACGAGCATTTGTTTTCCAGGGTCGTTGTGTAAGCGCCTTTACCATAATATTTAGCTGTGGATTTGCCGTATGCAATCACAGGGTAACTGCTGGTTTGGTCGTCAATCATAATGGTGTATCGTGTTCCGGATATGGTCGGATTCAATTTACCGCCCATAAAATAAAAATGCAGAAAATCGTCGGTCGATGTGCCGTTTGTTTTTATTGAGCCGGAGAATGCGTCATTGGAGTAATTCAAGCAGCCCTTATACTTTCCGTCATTACCGACGTAAAGTTTGTCGCCGTCTTCAAAAACGATAGTTCCGGCAGCTGTGATATCAGCTCGTGGACCGCCATTGACTTTAACGGTAATAAAAATCTCATCGCTTACATTTGCTATCGGTTCGACGATTTTCTTGCGGCAGCCTGTCGTTCCGATAAGCATCAGTCCGGCAAGCAACAACGCGGTGCCTTTGGATATGTTGTTCTTGCGGTTGCGTCTGCGTTTTGAGATGACGTAGCCTGCGCCTACAGCTGTCAAAATCAGCAGTCCGCTGCCAAGAGGCGTCTCACCGAAACCCTGTGTGTTAACAGTAAATGACCAAGAGGCATCACGGAAGAAAACGTCGTTTTCTGTCATGAAAAAAGCATCGTTCTGGGCGAAAGAAGTCAACGGGACAAGCCCGATTAACAATAATATAAAAAGCTTCAAAGCTTTCATTGTAATGTTCTTCATTAGATTAGTTAATTGTTAATTTGCTTTTGCGGGTACAAAAATACAACAAAAAAATCTATTGTTCATCAAAATTAATNNGTATTTGCACGGGATGACTGATCATTAGAATATCGCCACAAAGCCGGCAGCCAGGATTGCCAGTGCTGCAAGCACATTCAGCAGGCTGTTTATCAATAATTTTGCAGGTGAGAATTTCGTTCCGATGCCGATCAGTCCCCAGATGAGGGAGATGCCGATAATATAAAGAGGTGTGACGGTTCCGAACAATGGTAAGAAAGCCTCGCTTGCTATCAAGCCCGCTATCAAGGCGTTGACGCCCAAGGCGATGGCGAGGATTATCAGCTGTCGTGGTTTGTCGATAAGGAAAAGGTTCTTTCCGCTTTTGATTTTCAGTGTGTCCATCACCATCCTGAAGGCTATCATGAAACAGATGATGATGACGATGACCTTGGCGAAGCCCTCGAATTTGTACATAAACGTGCCGCCGAGCAGCGAGCCGAGCCAATACATCAGCCCCTGCCCTGCCGCCAACGCGCACACGAACAGCATATTGCGCCACCAACCGTTTTTCTTTTCGATGTTGAAAGCGGTGGAAGCGACGCAGACGCAGAATGTTAGGGCTATGACGAAAACGTAATTCATTTTAATAATACGTAGAGACGCCATATTATGACGTCTCTACAATATGAATTTTAAATTATTTCAAACGTTTGAACTGGCAGGTGAAGTGGCGCATGAGCTCAGCTTCCCATGTGATTTCCAAACCACGTTTGATGGTGTTACGACGGTCGTATACGTTCTTCAGAGCGGCTGCGATGACGTCCATGTGGTTGTTGGTGTAAACACGGCGTGGGATGCAGAGACGCACGAAGTCGTTGCCACCGAAACGGTTTTGGCGTGTGACAGGGTCACGGTCGGCGAGGACGTAACCTATTTCGCAAGCGCGGATACCAGCTTCGAGGTAGAGCTCGCATGTCAGAGTCTGTGCCGGGAACTCTTCCTTAGGGATGTTGGTCAAGACCTTGTCGGCGTCGACGAAGATGGCGTGACCGCCAGCAGGACGCTGGTAAGGGATGCCGTATTCATCGAGTTTTGCAGCGAGGTAGTGGACCTGTTTGATACGTGTCTCAACCATGTCGAATTCGATGTTTTCCTTCAAACCGACGGCGAGGGCGTCCATATCACGGCCGTTCATACCACCGTATGTGAGGAAGCCTTCGAACGGGATGCAGAACAACTTGGCACCTTCGTACCATTCTTTCTTATTTGTAGCGATGAAGCCGCCCATGTTGACGAGAGCGTCTTTCTTTGCTGACATTGTCATTGCATCGGCGTATGAGTACATCTCCTTTGCGATCTCGCGGAGGGTCTTGTTCTCATAACCTTTTTCACGTGTCTTGATGAAGTAGCAGTTCTCGATGAAACGAGCGCTGTCGACGACTACCGGCACACCGTATTTGTGGCAGAGTTCGCATGTCTCGCGGACGTTCTGCATTGACACTGGCTGACCACCGACGGTGTTGTTAGTCACTGTGAGGACCATGAAAGGCACGTTGCCTTTGTTCTCTTTCAACACTTTCTCGAGTTTCTCGAGGCTGACGTTACCTTTGAAAGGCACTTCGAGCTGTGTGTCATAAGCCTCAGGCACTGTGACGTCGATAGCGAATGCCTTACGGCTCTCGATATGACCCTTTGTGGTGTCGAAGTGAGCATTGCCCGGGATGACCATACCTGGCTTCACGAGATAGCTGAACAGCACGTTCTCGGCTGCACGGCCCTGGTGTGTAGGGATGACATATTCAAAACCTGTGAGTTCGGTGATGGTGTCTTTCATGTGATAGAATGAGCGTGCGCCGCCGTAGCTCTCGTCGCCCATCATCATCGCGCTCCACTGACGGTCTCTTATACACATCTCCGAGCCCACG
>LXOW01200904.1_pt1 | contig 12629 bp, 12 predicted proteins | sample 1368591 | NCBI WGS metagenome assembly LXOW01 (sample SAMN04884650, study PRJNA319009) | bovine gut metagenome | isolation source: Cow rumen | host: Bos taurus | place: Italy: Legnaro (PD) | collected 2014-07-09
ACGGGAACACGAGGTCGGTGGGCGTGCAGCCTGTCCACGGAGCGTGCTTGAGCGGCGGGAAGATGTGGGCCCAGCTGCCCGGATTGTTGACCAGGATCATCCCGGCCACCGTCATCCCCCGCAGCACGTCGAGGGCGACATATCGTTGGGTTTTCGTTTGTGCCATAATCTACAAAGATATAAAAAAATAGACGTCATTCCCGGCTTGACCGGGAATCTTTTTCTATCTTTGCCTTCCGATGGAACTCTTCTATTCAAAAACGATTACGGAGGGCGGGCGCGTGCTCGACGCAGAAGAGTCGGGCCATTGCGTGAAAGTTTTACGGCACCGGAAGGGCGATACGATCCGTGTGGTGGACGGCCACGGGATGCTGTATCGCTGTACGATCGTTGACCCGGACCCGCGGGGCGTGGTGTTCGACGTGGACGAGTGGGTGGAGAACTATGGCAGCCACGATTACCGGCTGCGGATGGCGGTCTGTCCGCCGAAGAACATCGACCGGTTCGAATGGTTTGCCGAAAAGGCCACGGAAATCGGGGTCGATGCCATCACGCCGCTTTTCGGCGATTATTCCGAACGTCGGGTGTTCAAACCTGAGCGTATCGAGCGGCTGCTGGTGAGTGCGGCCAAGCAGTCGCACAAGGGAACGATCCCGCAGCTCGATGCGGCCGTTACGGTCACGGAGTTCCTGAAGCAGGAGCACGCGGGGTTGAAACTCATTTGCTATTGCGATGAGGCCACCGGCAAGGTTGACATCAAAGATGCCTTGAGATTCCGGGTCAAGCCCGGAATGACGCAAGGCATCGACGAAGATAATAATCGTCATTCCGGGCTTGACCCGGAATCTCCCAAGCCTGAGATCACGATTCTCATCGGTCCCGAAGGCGACTTTTCCCGTGCCGAAGTGGCGCTCGCCCTGGAACGGGGCTGGCGGCCCGTCTCCCTCGGCGACTCCCGCCTTCGCATAGAAACGGCGGCCCTGGTCGCTACGGCCGCCGTCTATCTTCATTTCAGCCGGTAAAGAAGAACCGGATCGCCGGGCATACGATTATTCCCGGATGATTTTGATTTCGCCGTGGAGGCCCACCTGGATGATCTGGGAGGGCTCGCCGGTGGCGCCTTCTTCGAGGTACGGGTCGGCCACCCAGTCGGCGGCCTCGATGATCTCGATGGGGATGTCCTCATAATATGCCGGGGCCGGCTGGCCCGAGATATTGGCCGAGGTCGAGACGATCGGTTTGCGGAAACGCCGGATCATCTCCACGCAAAAATCGTTCATCGGAATGCGGATGCCCGCACTGCCGTCTTCCGCTACCACGTTGGGCGCCAGACCCAGGGCGCCGGGATAGATGATAGTCATCGGCTTGTCGTTGACTTCGAGCAGGTTGATGGCCACCTCCGGAATCACTTTCACGTACTTTCCGAGCATATCCGCATCGGCCACCAGCGTGATGAGGCTCTTGCTGTCGGAGCGTTGCTTGAGTTCGAAAACTTTCGCAACCGCCGCTTCGTTCGTGGCGTCGCAGCCGATGCCCCACACCGTATCGGTGGGATAGAGAATGATGCCGCCCGCCTTGAGCGTTTCCACGGCCGCCTTCACTTCTTCGAGATCGATGTCTTTTTCCATATGATCAATGTTGTGTGTCAAAATAAAGGGTTGTCTGGATGGGATAATGGTCGGACCAGGGGATGCGGTCGGTCTCGTGCCGGTCGGCCGTACAGTTGAGCGGCAGCAGGATGTAATCGACCCGGAGCATCGGCCACAGCACCGAATACGTACTGCCGAATCCAGATCCTGCCTCGGCGAAACTGTCTTTCTTGGTCCGCGTCAACCGGTGATACGTATAGGAAACCGGCGTGTCGTTGAAGTCGCCGCATACCAGGTTCGGATAGGGACTTTGCTCCTCGCTCTGCAACAGCAGCGCCACCTGCTCCGACCGCCGCCGTGTCGCTTCGTGCACCCGCTCGTGCACTTGCACCACCTCGTCGGCGAACGTCTTGCGGAACAGCCGCTTGACCAGCGCCGTGAACGATATGCTGTAACTCTCCAGATGACAGTTGTAGATGCGGATCGTCCGGCCGTCGACCTCGATGTCGGTCAGCAGGCTCAGGTTCCGGCTTTCCGGGAAGGTGAGTACACTTTTCGCCTGGATCGGATATTTGCTGAGCGTCACGTTGCCGAAGAACCGCTGTCCCTTGAACAGATGCAGGGCACGGTAAGGATAGTCGGGCAGATACGGACTCAGCGCGGCCGTATCCTTTACGGCGAATTCCTGCAGGCAGACAATGTCGGCATCCTGGGCGGCCAGGTACTGCCGGATGCCGGCTATCGATTCGTTGGCCGTTACTTTCCGTCCCCCTGCGTCATATCGTCCGAGGTTGTAGCTCAATACCTTGACTCCCGTTCCCGCCGGGTAGGGATCATCTTTTCCGAACCGGACGAAGCGGTCGGCGATCAGCAGCGTCGGAAGCATCGCCACGACCGGAATCAGCAGAATCCGCCGGTGCCGGAGCAGGGCGATCACCAGAATCAGCACGTTCAGCAGCAGGATGGGAATGTAATAGAGGCCGAAGAACATCGGGACGGGATGTTCCGTCGGATTGAAAAACAAGGCAAGATAGGAGAGCAGCAGAGCCGCAGCGGCCGTCAACGCCAGCAGCGTCAGCAGGGTCTTCCCGAAAGAACCGTTCCGTATGCGTCGCTTCGGACTCCGTTTGTACTTGGGCTCCCGCAGCTTGACCGTCTTTATTCCCATTCCGTATACATTTTTCCCTGCTTCTTCCAGATCAGAATCAGAATCAGGCCGAAGAGCATTCCGCCCAAGTGGGCGAAATGGGCCACGCCGTCGTGGGTTCCGAGCACACCGGTCACTAGTTCAATGGCTGCGAAAATGATGACGAACCATTTGGCCTTGAGTGAAATCGGCGGGAATACCAGCGTCAGCGTCAAGTTCGGATAAAGCATTCCGAAACCCAGCAGCAAGCCGTAGATGGCGCCGGATGCGCCGACAGTCGGCACGTTGAGTGCGCCCGGCTCAAAATAATACAGCACCAGCTCGTGGCAGAGCGCCGCGCCGAGTCCGCACACGAAATAGAACAGCAGGAACTTTTTGCTGCCCCACATCCGTTCGAGCACCGGGCCGAACACGATGAGCGACCACATATTGAAGAAAATGTGTGCGAACCCGCCGTGCATAAACATATGTGTCACGAACTGCCACCAGCGGAAGAGCGGCGAGGTGAGGGGAAACAACGCAAACCACCGGTACATCGGATCGCCGATGAGTTGGATCCCGATAAAGACGATGATATTGATGATGAGCAGGTTCTTGACTGCCGGGGGTAGATTTCTCATAATTTCTTTTCCAATTCTTCAAATGTGATCAGGGTCGTGCACCTGCGGCCGTCCGGCGTGAGCCGGGGTTCGCGGCAGGCGAACAGCCGGTCCACCAGCAATTGCGCCTCTTCCCGGTTCAGGGGTCCCGGGTCGCCGGCTGCGGCGGAATCTGCCATTCTGGCCGCCAGCAGGTGCCGCTGGTCTTCCAGCGACGTGTCGTCCTTCAGGGCGGCGACCAGTTCGTCGATGGCGGTGCGGACCTCGGCCTCATCGACTGGATATCCTTCCGGCAGTGCGTTGACCACAACGGTGTTGCCTCCGAAATCCTGGATATCGAAACCCAGCCGGACCAGCAGGTCGGGCTGTTCGAGCAGGGCCAGATAATCTTCTGCGCTGAGCCGGACCGTCACGGGGAAGAGCGTCTGCTGCCGCACCGGCTGGTCCTCCGCGATCTTTTCAAGATATTGTTCGTAGAAGATCCGCTGGCGGGCCCGGCGGATGTCCACCACCATCATCCCCGACTTGACCGGCGTGACAATGTAACGGCGCTGCAGGACGAGCAGGGCGTTCACGGCCGCGACTGAATCCTCTTCGAAGAGCCTTCCGTAACCGGGGGTGGGCGGGATGACCGGTCCGGTCGTTTCAGGGGCCGGCGCGTCGGGTACGGCAGGATCGGCCGGCGGGTCGAACGGATTGAACAGCGGGCTATAGTCGATTCGGGGCGGACGCTGCCAGGAGGAATCGTTTCCGTGCGGCGTGAAAACAGGGATGTCGGGAGCGCCCTTCATATCGAAGTCGATGCTGGGCGTGAAATCGTTCTTTCCCAGCGCTTCACGCACGGCCGCGGTCAAGATTTCGAAGATCATTCCCTCGTCTTCGAATTTCACTTCGGTCTTGGCGGGATGGATGTTGACGTCCACGCTTTCCGGTTCGGTTTCCAAGAACAGGAAATAGGCGGGCACGTAATCCTCGGGTACCAGTTTCTCGTAAGGCTTGCAGACGGCCTTGTGGAAGAACGGTGAGCGGAAATACCGGCCGTTGACGAAGAAGAATTGGTTACCGGAGCCCTTGCGGGCATCTTCGGGATTGCCGATGTAGCCGCTGATGCGGACGATCGAGGTATCGACCTTCACTTCGGCCAGTTCCTTGGCCAGGTTCATCCCGTAGATGTCGAGGATGCGTTTCTTGCGGGTGGTTGCAGGACGCAGGTTATGGATTTCTTTGCCGTTGGAGGTGAGTTTGAAGGCCACTTCCGGACGGATGAGGGCGATGCGGAGGAATTCCTGGATGATGGCCCGGAGCTCCGTATTGTCCGATTTCAGGAACTTGCGGCGGGCCGGCACGTTGAAAAACAGGTTCCGGATGGCGAAGTTGCTGCCGGACGGTGCGGCAGCGGGCTGTGCGACGGCGGGTTTGCCGGGGCCGGTTTCGACCTGCGTGCCGACTTCATCTTCGGGACGGCGGGTCCGGAGTGTTACTTCTGCCACTGCGGCGATCGAAGCGAGCGCTTCGCCGCGGAAGCCGTAGGTCAGGATATGCTGGAGATCTTCGGCGCAGGCGATTTTGCTCGTGGCGTGCCGTTCGAAACAGAGCACCGCCTCTTCGGGCGTCATTCCGCATCCGTCGTCAATCACCTGGATCAGGGTCTTGCCCGCATCGAGCACCGATACGGAAATACTGTGCGCCCCTGCGTCCACGGCGTTCTCTACGAGTTCCTTCACCACCGAGGCGGGGCGGGACACCACTTCTCCGGCAGCGATCAGGTTCGATATGTTCTGCGGTAGTACCTGGAGCATTTAGTTGGTCAGAAGCAGGATGAATCCTTTGGAAAGATAATAGGCGGCTGCCGCGATGGCGATGAGCGTGAGGGCGAGAATGAGTTTCTTGACGATGCTCATCGGCGAGTTCTCCTTCTCTTTCGAGAGACGCTTCGACTCATAGGTTTCGCGGAACGAGCCGCGGATGTGCATTCCGGGGATGTAGCGGCGTCCCTGCTCTTCCTCGATCAACCCTTCCTTGCGGGCCAGGGCTTCGATATCCTCTCCGGGCATCGTCTTGCCGTATTTCTTGTAGATCTCTTCAAGCCGCTCCTTGCGTTCATCGTAATAGCGCGGTTCGTAGTGGAACACCCGGTGTTCCGGGATATGCCAGAATTTGAATCCAAAAGCCATGGTCGTGCCGTTTTTGATTGTTACAAAGGTAATCATTTTTTATCTTTGCCGAACAAACAACTCTTTTGGCGCGATGGATTTCAGAATCGGAAACGGATATGATGTGCACCGGCTTGCGGACGGGCTTCCGCTGGTGCTGGGCGGGGTGCGGATTCCCCACGACAAGGGCTGTGTGGCCCATTCCGACGGTGACGTGCTTATCCACGCACTGTGCGATGCTTTGCTGGGCGCCCTGGCCCTGGGCGACATCGGTCAGCACTTCCCCGATACGTCTGATGAATATGCCGGCATCGACAGCCGCGTGTTGCTCGCCCGCGTCGTGACGATGGTCCGCGAAGCGGGGTGGGAGATCGTCAATGCCGACACCACGCTGCTGGCCCAGAAACCTAAAATTGCGCCCTTCGTTCCCCGGATGCGCCAGGCACTCGCCGACGTGATGGGCATTCCCGTCGGATGCGTCTCGGTCAAGGCCACCACCACCGAACATCTCGGCTATGTCGGCCGTGAAGAGGGCATCACCGCCTACGCGACCTGTCTGCTCCGTTCCGTGTAGCGGACGATTACTTCAATCCTTCTATCCAAGCCCGGATTTCGGCCTTGGAAGCGCCGTTCAGCGTCTTCCCGGCCTTCCAGTCGATTTTCGGATAGGCAGCCGCGAAATCTTTGTTGGCCTTGTCGATGGTGCTTCCGCCGGAGGTGGCGAAGAAGATAACCGTCTTTCCTTCAAAGCCATAGGCTTCGATGAAGGTGTTGATGATGGTCGGAGCCGTGTACCACCAGACCGGGAAGCCGATGTAGATGCGGTCATAGGAATCTGCATCTTCCAAGTCTTTTACGAAAGCCGGACGGGAGTTCTTGTCCTGCATTTCCACGCTGCTGCGGGATTGTTTGTTTCGCCAGTCCAGGTCGGCTGCCGTATACTTGACTTCCGGCTTGATTTCATAGAGGGTTCCGCCGGTCACTTCGGCGAGGTCCCTGGCCACGGCCTCGGTGGTGCCGGTGGCGGAAAAATAGGCTACGAGGGTTTTCATTTCTTTCTTGCTGTTTTGGCCGCAGGCAGAGACAATGATCATCATTGCCGCCAGGGTGAAGAATAAATGTTTCATAGATCAACCATTGAATATGCAGGATGGCGCACAGGATAAGTTATCGTGCATCACCTGCCCATAAATCTGCATAAAGATAGGAGTTCTGCCGGAGTTATCCAAACAGAGGCCGGCACAGAAACGCAAATAGCCAACCTTAATGGGTTGACTATCCAACACTTTGCCCCCTGAATGCTGAATATTTGTGCATTCCAGTGAATCTGGCCCGTCTTTTCCCTAATTAATGCTCCAGAAGCAATAGTGTTATGAATAAATACAATAATATCAAATAATTTTGTTTGCGTGCAACGGAATTCGGATGTGCGAATATCGATTATTGTACCCAATCGCCTGACGCGGTGCTTCTGGAAACGGATTCCATAGGTTATTTTTCTCTACTATTGGAATAATAAATTGAAAGTATTATTATATTTGCGCCCGAGTTGATGATTTGGGTCTTGTCGTTTTTGTCCGAAATTTGACCGAAAATCGGCAAGTCTTGAAATCTTTTTAGGGTTTTGTCTATAATTGTTAACTATGCGTATGGATAATATGAAAAAGTGTTACATACCGCCCGAGATAGATGTTGTGGTGTTGGAGGCAGTATCCTCTTTGATGCAAGCCTCTGTTGGCGCATCGTTCAACGATAATCATGGTGTAAATCTGAATGGTGGTGATTTGGATGATTAGCGATAGGAGAGAAGGTATTATGAAAAGAATAGAAGTCTTTATCTTAACATTTTTCGCCCTCGTCCTGGTTGCTTCCTGCAATACGCCCGAGGTTGAAGAAATCGTGGAGCAACCCGTCCGTAAGACGATTCCATTTACGCTGAATGCCGACATTGCTGATACGAAGGTCTCGTATGATGCTGACAATAATCTTTTTTCGTTTAAGAGTGGTGACCAGTTGAGCGTTTCCGGTGAGGGCGTGTCCGGATTATTGGCGTATGCGGGGAACAACCGGTTTTCAGGTAACCTTACCATAGAGGGCGAGCCTGCTCCGGGTACCGAGCTTTCCGTGACGCTGGTTCATGTTGATAATTCCACACAAAGTACCTATGCGCACGGCATCGCGCCGACCTTGAAAGATGCTGTCGAAAATTACAGCTTGTTCACGGGTACGTTCGGCTATCAAACGTCAACATCCGTTGCGCTGACGCAAAGCGCAGCTTTCTTTAAGGTTACGGTTAAATTCAATGGGGTTTTGGCAGGAAGTACCCCCGTAGAAATCAAGAATAACAACAGTGTCATTGCCACGGGTAGTGCGGCAGTTGCTCCTGATGGAACAAATCCTTCGATGAGTATAGCCGAGTTTGTCGCCATCATTCCCGGCGGCACCCAGTTGGAAGCCGGGAATTCCTGGATTGTCATCTGTGAGCGGGATGTCGCTCTCATTAAGGAGAATAAGCAGAATAAGACACTTTCCCCCAATACGTATTACACGGTTACGCGCGATGAGGTGCCGTTCACGCCCCAGAACGGCGATCCTTTCTGGAGCGACGGAACCTTTGGTCGGTACACGCACGAGAATGGCGCTTCTATCATCGGCATCATCGTTTACGTGAATGATGATACTACGGAAGGCCGAATGGTTACGGAAAACAGAGCCGCCTTGGTGATGGGGCTGAAGAATATCGCCCAAGATGGTGGATATCCCTGGAGTGCCGCTGGAAAAGGGCCCTTCGTTGAGCCTTTGCTGACTAAACCGAGTCATATCATTGACTCCCAGCATTTCAGTGGGTTTAATAATACGACAACGATTCTGCAAAATTACGGCGAGGGCGTTGAAAGTACGGCCGCGTATCGTGCTGTGCATTATTCTGATTATTATCCTGAGGCCAACATACCCGCAACTACGACCAATACGACGGGCTGGTTTCTGCCTTCCATCGGGCAATGGCTCTATTCTATCAGCGAAGATGGTTTTGGTGGTGCCGACCCTGTGGGTGATTGGAATAATAACGGTGGAAAGAACTGGTTGCGAGAAGGTAATCTTAATGATTTGGTCCGCGTGATGCCGGCTGCTTCGAGTACGGATAATGCACTTGTCAAATCGCTGAATGACAGATTAGCAGATTTGCAAGCAGATTTTTCAATCGAATTTAACAGCTTTGCTATCAATGAGAATTACTGGTCGAGTTCTGAATCAAAAGATGAAAATAATAAAGCTGCGGCAATTAGAATTAATTTCGGTACCGTTGAATTAGATAGTAATGGTAATTATTGGTCCACCATTAAAGCGAAACCCTTCAAGAAAGAGGGGACGAACCCTTGGCAGAACTACTATATGATGATTCGCCCCTTCCTGGCTTTTACCAATATTAATTCCAGTAATCAATAACGAACCGGAATACGATCCTCCATACGCGGAAAAGAATGAAGGTCATCCTAAATAGCTGATCTTCATTGTTTAGTAGAACAGACAATCGAAATTTCGAAAGAATTCACAGACGGCTACAAAGCGGTTTATGCTTTTTCGCTGGGCTATGTTCCCAGAAAGAGTGAAAAAAACCGAGGGGATAGAGCAGAGTGCCTTGCGGCCTCGGTTTAGCCAAAGCTACTGAAGCATCCTCTATTTGCTTCGGTAGTAAGACCTAACCTTCTCAACTTTGCCATGGCGAACGCGCTTGTACGCCTTCACCTTGACAACACGTTTCATCTCCACCCTAATGGAGATGTGAACAATTTGGCGAAGTGTTCTCCTTATCATTATGGTATTATTACGTAACTGTGAGAACTTCGCTCCCTTGTTTCAGTACCTCCCCTCGGTTAGGGTTCTTGTCTTGGAAAAGAAAGCAGGCACCTTAATAGAGGATAGATGCCTGCGATGTTGCTAACGTAATGTCACCATAATGACAAGTGCAAAGGTAAACATAATCCTGACACTTGCAACAGCAAAAAAGCAAAATGTCATGAAAAGATTTGGAGAATAAAAAAAGAGACAAATCTTGCGACTTGTCTCGTTTAGTAGACCAAACACTCCGAATCTCGAACCTCTCGTTCATCGAAGGGCTGCTCCAAATACAAGCCTTCATCGATAGGCTTGACCGATAAATTTGGATTTAATCCTCCAATAATGCCTCGATAGCTCGCTCAAAGCTGTCGTCAATCAATACGACTTGTTCTCCTGCCTGGACAAAACCTTCCAGACACTGTTTGTTATCTTCTTTCAAACCAGCGATGGAGCAACCAGTATCATCCAGACGGGATTCGATGACTGAGCCGTATCCCGTAATGTCCTTGAAATGTTCATCAATGTAACGGCCGGTCATTGCAAGGCAGATGAACCGGATAGAAGAAAGATACTCTTCATCAAAGTCCTTCCGCCAGTCAAACGGAACATAGCAGCCTTCTACAATTAGATTCTGGCGGTTCTCTATGGCCGTCTTTATCATCTCTCGGACAATGGGCCAAAGGTAATCCGTGAGAGCCTCATCATCCAGCGGTGTGAGAGCGGTGTTTCCGCTACGGATCAGGCCCATTTTCAGATGGTCTATGGAAAAGGCCGGATACTTGTACTTCTCAAGCATCCGCTGTGCCAGAAGCGTCTTTCCCGTGTGGGATGCACCTGTAATCAGAATAACCATATGCTACACCCCGATCTTCTTGATAAGCGTCAAATCACCACTGGACAGCGCCTCGAAGTTGGCCTCAATCTTTTCGATGTCCCAGTCCCACCATTTCAGATCCAGGAGATAGGCAATAAAATCGTCGTCAAAACGCTTCCTGATCACCCTGCAGGGATTTCCTGCGGCAATAGCATAAGGAGGGATGTTCGAGGCTACGACTGAATTTGCCCCGATGATTGCCCCGTCACCGATGTGCACGCCAGGCATGACGGTAACGTTCTGGCCAATCCAGACATCGTTGCCGATAACAGTATCGCCCTTCAAGGGTAATTCATTTTTGACCGGAGCAATGGCACTTCCCCAGTCTCCGCCCATAATGTAGAAAGGATAGGTGGTCACGCCGTCCATTCTGTGGTTGGCTCCGTTCATTACGAACTCAATACCCTTGGCAATGGCACAGAACTTCCCGATAATCAGCTTGTCGCCGATGAAATCATAGAAGTGTGTTACATGCTTCTCAAACTGATCCGCACCATCCACGTCATCATAGTACGTGTAGTCCCCGATGATAATGCGAGGATTCTTCACCACGTTCTTGATGAAACAGAGACTCGGAATCTTCGGATTCGGGAACGCCGCATTTGGGTCGGGTCTGTTGGGTATCTTGTTCATTGGGTAAAATACCGATTTATATGCCTAAAGATAGAAGTTTTTGAGGATTTCCCCAAACAGGGGCAAGCGCAGAAAAGCAGAAAGTCAACCTTAATTGGTTGACTTTCAATTACTTCGTAGACCAAACACTCCGAATCTCGAACCTCTCGTTCATCGAAGGGCTGCTCCAAATACAAGCCTTCATCGATTGGCTTGACCGATAAAAAGGAATTGACACACGTCTATTTCAGGTTCTTTTTGAAGAAGGATTCAATCTTGTCGTAGGGAATCACGCCCTTCACGTCGTCATACAGGTCCGTATGCACGGCACCGGGGATGATGAGGAGTTCCTTGTTGTCGCCCTTCAGTTTAGCGAAGGCGCCCTCGCTGAAATAGCGGCTATGAGCCTTCTCGCCGTGGATCAGGAGCACAGGCGTCTTGATCTCGCCCGCCATGTCCAGCAGGGGCTGGTTCAGGAAGGACATCGTGCCGGTGATGTTCCAGCCGTCGGTGGAGTTGCCGCTGCGGGGATGGTAGCCGCGCTGGGTCTTGTAGTAGTCGTGATAATCCTTGACAAACCAGGGAGCATCGTCCGGGAGCGGGTCCACCACGCCGCCAGCTCGTTTATAGTCGCCGGTTCGGTACTCTTCCGTCCGCTGGGCGGCCCAGGCCTGGCGCTGCGCGTCGCGGGCCTCTTCGCTGTCGGCGCTTCCAAAATAACCCTCACGCGCTATGCGGGACATATCGTACATGGTGGAAGTGACGGTAGCTTTGATTCGCGGATCAAGCGCCGCCGCATTGATGGCCATGCCACCCCAGCCACAGATGCCGATGATACCGATGCGTTCGGGATCGACATTCTCTTGCACGGAGAGGAAGTCCACCGCTGCCAGAAAGTCTTCGGTGTTGATGTCCGGGGAAGCCATCCTGCGGGGTTCACCGCCACTTTCGCCAGTATATGACGGGTCAAAGGCGATGGTCAAGAAGCCACGCTCGGCCATATGCTGGGCGTAGATGCCGCTGGTCTGCTCTTTCACGGCACCGAAGGGGCCGGAGACTGCGATGGCCGGGAGTTTCCCCGTCGCGTCCTTCGGGACATACATATCGGCCACCAGCGTTATACCGTAGTGGTTGTGGAAAGTGACCTTGGAATGCTCCACAAGGTCGGATTTCGGGAACGTCTTGTCCCATTCCTGAGTCAGGTTCATATCTTTTGTGTTTTTGTTGTTGCCGCAGGAAGCCAGCAGGGCGATGCCCGCAAGGGCGATGAGTATCTTTTTCATGACGTCTATTGTTTCAGTGAATATGTGACGGAGATGTCGCCCGTCCCGAAGAACGCCTTCAGATCTTCTGCAGAGAGGCTGTCCACCTTCCCCAACGGTGTGTAGGACCAACTGTTGTTGCCATAGAATACACAGATATTGTTGCTATTGTAGAGCATGATGTCTCCGGAGACGGCCTCAATCTGCTCGTTGTGGCTGGTGAGTGAAAATCCCAGCGGCCCGTAATGCTCGAATCCGTTGGCCTTCATCTGGACGGTAACGGCGCCGGCCTTCAGTTTCTCGGCCAGTTCTTTGGCGGTGGCATTGTCGGCCAGCGTGGCGGTGATGGTCTTTCCACCGGCGGTGATGTTCATAACCATTGTGGTAGTCTGGTCATTATTGTTGGAGTTGTTATTGTTGTCCTCCGGCTGTTTCTCTTCTTCCTTCTGAGGCTCCGGAATCTCAACCGGCTCAATCTTCTCGCAGGAGAGAAGGGCTATGGAAGCTAGGCAGGCAAGAAGCATTGTAGTCATTCGTTTCATATCGATTGATT
>LXOW01315990.1_pt2 | contig 12626 bp, 13 predicted proteins | sample 1368591 | NCBI WGS metagenome assembly LXOW01 (sample SAMN04884650, study PRJNA319009) | bovine gut metagenome | isolation source: Cow rumen | host: Bos taurus | place: Italy: Legnaro (PD) | collected 2014-07-09
CACAGGAATGAAATCGCCATTGCACTCAATAAAAAAACTAGTAATAAGGTCATTATGGTTTGATAAAAAATCGGTGCAAAGATACATTTTTTTTAGATGTTGCAGAGACTTAACGGCCATAATCAAAGTTAATTCCATAAAAAAATCCCCTCGATGGGGGATTTTTCAGTTTTGGAATAGACTCCTAGTAATTCTCGGCGTTCACCTCAAAGAACGACTGAGGGTGTGCGCAGGTCGGGCAGATATCCGGAGCTTTTGTGCCCACTACGATGTGACCGCAATTGCGACACTCCCAAATCTTGACCTCGCTCTTCTCGAACACCTGGGCTGTCTCCACGTTCTTCAACAAAGCGCGGTAACGCTCCTCATGGTGTTTCTCGATAGCGGCCACCATACGGAATTTCTCGGCAAGCTCCTTGAAGCCCTCTTTCTCTGCCGTCTGGGCAAAGCCTTCGTACATGTCGGTCCACTCGAAGTTCTCGCCAGCAGCTGCGGCAGCCAGGTTCTCGGCCGTGTTGCCGATGCCGTTCAATTCCTTGAACCAGAGTTTGGCATGTTCTTTCTCGTTGTCGGCGGTCTTCAAGAACAGGGCAGCAATCTGCTCGTAGCCTTCCTTCTTCGCTTTGGAAGCAAAATAGGTGTATTTGTTGCGGGCCTGCGACTCGCCGGCAAAGGCAGCCTCAAGGTTCTTCTCCGTCTGCGTGCCTGCGTATGGATTGGCTTTCGGAGCATCATCAGAAATCAATTCCAAATCCTCCGCTCCCATTCCGCATACCGGACATACCAATTCTTCACCATCGGCCAATTCAAACTCGGCTTTACATACTTTACATTTGTACTTTTTCATGTTTCGGATCGTTTAAGTGTTATTATAATATTATTGATGCCACAAAGATACATTTTTTATCTATACAACAGGAAAAGAACAATAAAAGCAATGGCGCGGAGTGTTCCGTTTGGATTTTTTCTATTTTTGCGGCCCGAAATTCGAGCGAGAAAAACCGCTGCCTATGAAAAAAATCATCAACCCCTGGATCGGCAACACAAACGGATACAATTGTTTCGGCTGCGATCCAAACAACCCCATCGGCATGCACATGGAATTCTATTGGGATGGGCAGGACGTCGTGTCCGTATGGCGCTCCGGAGCCAACCATGTGAGCTGGATCGACACCTTGCACGGCGGTTTGCAAGCCACCTTGTTGGACGAGATTTGCGGGTGGGTGGTCTTCTTCCAACTGCAGACCTCCGGCGTGACGGCCAAAATGGAGATGCGCTACCGCAAACCTGTCAGCACCAAATGGCCGTACATACTGCTTCGCGCGCGACTGGACAAACAGAAACGCACATTGGCCATTGTCAACGGCGAAATCTGGAGCCCTGACGGAGTGCTCTGCGCCGAATGCACCTGCACCTATTTTCTTTTTCCCGCCGAAAAAGCCTTGGAAATGGGCTACGAACCTGCCATTTTGGAAGAAAAAGACATTACGCTGCCGGAAGTCATCCAAGAGGCAGTTTACAAAAACATACGCAAATAATAACAACTAAATAATAGTACTATGAAAAAGCTGAAATTAACCCTGATTCTGACCCTGCTTGTCGGCATGGTATTTTCCGTTCAAGCCCAAGCTCCTTACAAGCACAGCATCGGCGTGACCGTCGGTTCCATGCAAGCCATCTCCTACAAAACCTTCCCCACAGATCATTTCGCCATCCAAGTGGACTTAGGCACCAAATACAACTACAGCGTTATCGCCGGCTTTGGTTCTACACATTGGTCGATGGAAGTGGCCCCGAGCTTCATGTATGAGGGACACTTTGTGAAAGGCTTGTACGGTTTAGTGGGTGGAGGTTTCAGTCTCGGATTCACATGGTGGCCGTCGGTGTCATACTACACCCACTATTCGCCTGCAATGCAGATCCACGACATTATGGGCAAAGGTGGTGCACACGGCATCATCGGACTGGAATACAAATTCGACATCCCCCTCACCCTGCAACTGGACTTCCGTCCCGGCTATTTCTTCCAGTTCAACCATGAGTTCATCGGCAACCACACTTTCGAGTGGGGATTGGTAAATCTAGGGGTTAGATACACATTCTAATATCACTATGGCAAAAGGTAAGAACAAAAGGGGATTTTGGAAGATATTAGGACTTATCATCCTGTTATTCTTTCTGTTAAGTCTTTTCTTCACCATCATTTTCAGATGGATAAACCCGCCTGTTACCCCGTTGATGGTCATCCGCAAGGTACAGTACGGTTATCCGATTGAGAAGAAGTGGAAACCCATCGAGGAGATTTCGCCGAACATGTACAAGGCGGCCATCGCTTCGGAGGACAACTACTTCCTCGGGCACAACGGGTTTGATGTCATCGCGTTGGACATGGCCCTACAGGAACGCAAGAACGGCACACGGAAGCGCGGTGGCAGCACCATCTCGCAACAGACGGCCAAGAACGTGTTTTGCTGGCCCAGAAGTTCATGGATACGGAAGGGATTTGAAACATACTATACGTTTCTGATTGAGACTTTCTGGTCGAAGGAGCGCATCATGGAAGTCTATCTGAACATTATAGAGATGGGGCCTGGCATTTACGGTGCCGAGGCTGCCGCGCAGCATTATTTCCATTGCAGTGCCAAGCATTTGAGTGCGCGGCAGGCCGCCCTCATCACCGCCTGCTACCCTGCCCCGCTCCACCGGAATCCGGCACGTCCTTCCGGCTATCTGAACCGCCAAGCCGTTGTGATTCAGGGCCGCATGGCCAAGTACGGCAACCCGCAGTTCACCGACGAGTATATCAAAGGTTGCCACAAGCGTTACAAAGAGGCTGTGAAAAAGTGGGAAAAGAGGAAAGGAAAACGCAAAAAGCATTGAGTTTGCCCAATATGACCGACTTTGCCGCCATCGACTTTGAGACCGCCAACGGACAGCGCAGCAGTGTCTGCAGCGTGGGTGTGGTGGTCGTGCGCGGCGGTATTATGCTTGAACTTGAACATCGCCAAGTTCAGTTCGAGGGAGGTCTCGCTACTCTGGACCGGCAGCACATCTGTGAGCAAATCCTCCACCAGCTGCCCGCCGCGCCGAAGCAATGTTTTCTGCTCCAACGAGTTCTCCTCCTGCTGCGGAATTTCCGTCATCACCCGAGACAGTTCCTTCAATTTCGCGTATGCTTCGACAATGGCGAGGGTAGTCTCTTCTGCTTTCGGACCTTTTAATATTGTAGCCAGCATATAGAGGCCTCGTTCGGTAAACGCTTTTGGTATTTGCCTTGTCTTCTGAAATTTTGTGGTCAAAAATTTTGACCGCAAGATTGAGAATTCTTGATTATCAAGCTGAAAAATATACCCTTTCGGAAATTTGCGAGGGTTGTTTTTGACCGCCTGATTAATCTCCTTTGTCTGGACGCCATACAACTCCGCGACATCGGAATCCAGAATCACTTGTTGATCCCGCAGGGTGATAATCTTGTTCTCAACTTCTAAAATGTTTGTCATAGTGGTAAAAGTTTTGTAATTCATAATTGTGGCAAACATACAACAACTAGCCGATTTTGTCAAGGCCTTTGCATATTTTTATTAAATATTGACAATCAAATACTTATCATCAATCCTTTAACAATTAAAGAATTAAATTGTTAAAATTCAATTCTTATTTTCGAAATATTTTACAAAATAAATCTATTATTGAAGACAATGATATAGTTGTTGACCTATTGAAACCTTGAAACTTATTTTCCTTTGCAAATAATGATTGCGGCACAGCAGTGTCGCGAAGATCTAACTCCCCTTCTGAATCCAGAAGGGGTGCCCGAAGGGCGGGGTAGTTAATATGTTTTTTATTCCCTGTTTTTCTAAGGTATTCAGATTCTTTATATTACTACCCCAGCCTGCGGCTATCCCTTCTAAAATAGAAGGGGAATTATAGGGTGTTCGCACAGTAGTGCAAACAATGGGTCAACTTCTATATCGTTACCAAAATATATTCTCTCGGATTTTGGTAAAACAAACGGGAAATGTACTATTTTTGCCGCATATAAAACTTAGTCTCCATGCCCACGCACCTCATCTCCGACTCCGCCCACTACTCCACCGTGCTTGACCTTGCTATGAAGGCCAAGCATTCACTGTGGATCGGCACCGCCGACATCAAAGACATGTACGTGCTGCAGGGCGGTACCGAGAAGCCGTTTCTCGGGGTGTTGGCGGAACTGTTGGGCAAGGGCGTGGAGGTGCGGCTGATACACGCGAAGGAACCGGGACCGAACTTCCGTGCCGACTTCGACCGCTACCCACGATTGGCCAAGATGCTGGAACGGGTATTGTGCCCGAGGGTGCATTTCAAGATTATCGTCATCGACCAGACGGTCTGCTATGTGGGCAGCGCGAATCTCACGGGCGCGGGCATGGGCATGAAGTCTCCCCGCCGCCGCAACTTCGAGGCGGGAATCCTCACCGATGAACCCGCCATCGTAAAGGCCGCCATCGAGGAGTTCGACAAGGTGTGGCGCGGCAGCGAGTGCGCCTTGTGTCAAAGGCGGAATGTGTGCCCGGACCCGATAGGGTGAATACTTTTGCATTTTGCATAATCAAACCTTGCGTTATTCAAAACAAATTATTCAAATCAAATAATTTGTTTTGAATAAGATGATTTTTTTGTATCTTTGTCGCCAAAACAATAAGGATATGAGGAACATCGATAATCCATTTACTGTAATCGGGCGGATCAAGCCAGCGTATTTTTGCGACAGAAAGGCGGAATCCGAACGTCTCATTAAACTCTTGCAAAACGGCAACAACGTGCTGCTGAAATCGGACCGACGCATGGGAAAGACTGGACTGATACAATTTTGTTTCGACAAAGCGGAACTGAGCGACCGCTATTACACATTTTTCATCGACATTCTGCATACCAGCTGCTTGCAAGAGTTGGTGCACGAACTCGGCCGCGCTGTTTACGAGCAGACGGTTCCACGCGGCAAGAAAATGACGCAGAGTTTTGTGCGAATCCTTAAAAGCATCAGCGGGAAAATGGGCTTTGACGGCAACACGGGTCTTCCAACATTCAGTCTTGGATTAGGCGATATTGAACAACCAGAATATACATTGAAGGAGATTTTCCAGTATTTGCAAAATGCTGACAAACCCTGCATAGTAGCCATTGATGAGTTCCAACAAATCGGCAAATATCCAGAGAAGAATGTTGAGGCTTTGCTGAGAGGACAGATACAGCAAGTGAACAACTGTCACTTCATTTTCGCCGGCAGTGAGAAACATCTGCTGGGTATGATGTTTGAAAGCGGGAGCCGCCCTTTCTACAAGNNGAAAGAACAATTGCTGAAGTAGTTTACGATGCATTCGAAGGACATACCTATTATGTGCAGAAAACGATGAACGAGGTCTTTTCCAATACAGATAAAGAAACAGAATGTACTATTGAAACAATTCTTGTTTCTGTCCAAAATATTTTGGAGGATAATAGCACTCACTATCGGGAGACACTTTCCAATTTGCCTGCCAGTCAAAAGTCGCTGCTTTACGCCATTGCAGTGGACGGTTGGTCTTCGCAAATCACCTCCGCTGCCTTTGTGAAACGCCATAAATTATTATCCCCCAGTTCAGTACAGGCTGCTGTCAAAAAACTCTTGGGAGAGGAATTGGTGGTTGAGTACAACAAACGATTCCGTGTGAGCGACCGTTTCCTTGGGCTTTGGATCCGCCGAATGATGGGGATTCCTCTCTCGTCGCTTTTCAATAATTGTTTATAGGCGCCCCACCGCCACAACTTCGAGTCAAACATCCTTACCGAAGAACCCTCATCGTAGCCGCCACCATTGAGGAATTCGATAGAGAGAATAACGTGCATTTTTCACACGTTAATGGGGTAAAGAAACCAGTGCCTTTTTATTCACTTGATGTCATCATCTCGGTAGGATACCGCGTAAAGAAATGCCAAAATAATGAAAAATGGAAAAACGTATAAGCAATAACAATCCTCAACGATAATTTTGTATTTTTGCAAGCTTATAACTTTAAAACTTTTAAAACGCTTTATATGTACACAAATTTCCAAAATCATCTTCAGAAAGAATTGGCCGACATCAAGGAAGCCGGCTTGTACAAGAACGAACGCATCATCGCCTCTCCGCAAAGCGGTGAGATCACATTGCAGGACGGCAGCAAGGTGCTCAACTTCTGCGCCAACAACTACCTGGGCCTCGCCAACGACGCGCGTCTGATCGCCGCCGCCAAGGAAGCCCTCGACACCCACGGCTACGGCATGGCCTCCGTGCGTTTCATCTGCGGCTGCTCCGACCTGCACAAGGCCCTGGAGAAGAAAATCGCCGAATTCTTCGGCACTGAGGACACCATCCTCTACGCCGCCTGCTTCGACGCCAACGGCGGTGTTTTCGAACCCCTGCTCACCGAACAGGACGCCATCATCTCCGATGCTCTGAACCACGCCTCCATCATCGACGGCGTGCGTCTCTGCAAGGCTGTGCGCTACCGCTATAAAAACGCCGACATGGCTGACCTCGAGGAGCAACTCAAAGCCGCCCAGGCCCAACGCTTCCGCATCATCGTCACCGACGGTGTGTTCTCCATGGACGGCAATGTGTGCCCGCTGGACAAGATTTACGAGCTGGCCCAGAAATACGACGCCATGGTCATGGTGGACGAAAGCCACTCTGCCGGTGTGGTCGGACAGACCGGTCGCGGCGTGACCGAGCGCTACAACCTCCGTGGTAAAATCGAAATCCTGACCGGTACGCTGGGCAAGGCATTCGGCGGCGCCATCGGCGGTTTCACCACCGGCAAGAAGGAAATCATCGACATGCTGCGCCAACGCTCCCGCCCGTACCTGTTCTCCAACTCCATCCCGCCGATGGTCGCCGCCGCCGGCTGCAAGATGGTGGATATCATGTCCGAGACCAACGAGCTGCAAGACAAACTGCACAGCAACACCGAATACTTCGTGGCCAAGATGAAAGCTGCCGGCTTCGACATCAAGCCGACCGAGTCCGCCATCTGCGCTGTGATGCTGTATGACGCCAAACTGTCACAGGTTATGGCCGCCAAACTGCAGGAGGAAGGCATCTATGTCACCGGTTTCTACTATCCTGTGGTGCCGAAAGACCAGGCCCGTATCCGCGTGCAGATTTCCGCCGCCCACGAGCCCGAGCACCTCGACAAGTGCATCGCCGCCTTCACCAAGATCGGCAAGGAACTGGGCGTGCTGAAATAATCGTAACACACATACAATATTTATCCTTTTCACACGTTTATTTAACATTATTAATCAAAAAAATAATCAACAATGAAAAGAATCGCTTTTTTGGCAATTGTTTGCTGTGCCATGGTTTTCTCCAGCTGTCACAGAGACCAACACACCTATTACACCACTACCAACTTTGAGTTTGACAACCACGACAATGAGGTTAGCGCAAAAGCCGTGTTAGGCACTATAAACGTGTACTGGAACGGTGATTACACATTCACTGGCAATGATGAGGCTTACACCGATCTCAGAGCCGAAGCCAAATATCTTGAATGCGTTGCTGCCATCCTGTTGCATGGCAACGAGATCAAAGTACACATGAACGCCGATGATTATTTCAACTACAGACTTTACAGAAAAAGTGACAATGTCCTGCTAGAAGACACCAAATTCTACTTGGATGAAGATGGTTATTTAGCTTCAGCAAAAATTGCTGACAATGTAGAAGGCGAATAATCTTTGGTTTGTCTCCAAAACAAAAAAGCCGCTCGAATGAGCGGCTTTTTTTATATCTCTTTGCGGAGGCGGGCCACCGGAATATCCAGTTGCTCACGGTACTTGGCCACCGTGCGACGGGCTATGTTGTAGCCTCGCTCCTTCAGCAAATCACAGAGCTTCTCGTCTGCCAGCGGCGACTTTTTGTCCTCCGCTTCAATCAAATCTGTCAATATCCGCTTGATTTCCTTGGAGGATACATCCTCGTCGTTGACCGCTTCTGAAAACAAATGCTTCAGCGGAATAATGCCGAAATCGGTCTGCACATATTTGCTATTGGATACTCTGGACACCGTAGATACATCCAAATTCACCTCCTGGGCAATGGTCTTCAGTATCATCGGCTTGAGATCGGCATCGTCACCGGAAAGAAAATAGGCTTTCTGATGCTGCATGATGGTATACATGGTGTTGTAGAGAATCATCTCCCGTGTAGATAAAATGCCAATAAATTGTTCACCTTTATCCACATACTCACGCATAAACTTCTCCGCTTCAGCGCGCTTCTTCTCCGACGCATCCTTGGTCAAGAACCGGTACTCATTGCTAAACTCCTTATTAATACGCACTTTCGACACGTATTGGTTGTTAAGCGTGAGTGTCAACTTACCATTGTTTGCCGTAATGGTAAAATCTGGGCGGATAATATCTGCGGACTTTTCCAGCGGGGAACCTGAATCGGCAGGCCGCGGGTCGAGCTTGCGTATGACTGCCAACGCCTGTTTCAACTGTTCTTCAGAGATAGAAAGCATCTGCTGTATCTTGTCGTAGTGTTTCTTGGCAAACTGCTCAAAACACTTGTCCAGAATAGCTATGGCTTGCACGACATCCTCTTCCTGCGGCAGGCGCCGGAGTTGCAACAACAGGCACTCGCGCAGATTGCGCGCCCCCACCCCGGGTGGATCCAGCTCCTGGACAAAGCGCGTCAACACATCCTCTACTTCCTCAACACTCGTATAGAGGTTGTTCATATAGAGCATCTCGTTGACCACCGCCTGCATATCCATCGTGAAATAGCCGTCATCGTCCAGATTACCAGTGAGATACTGCGCAATCTGGAGTTCTCGCTCTGTCATGTTCATCTCACCCAACTGCAACTGCCACTGCTCCTGCATGGAGTTGTGAAAAACGCCCATCCGTTCCGTAGAGCCGTTCTCCTCTGGCGCATTGATGCGCTGGATGCGGTTCTCAATCTCGCGTTCCGACGGATAATCATCCAAGTCATCATCCCGATAGTAATCCTCCTTGAAGATATCCTCATCGGAAAGTTGCTGCTGCGAAAGATCCAGCGGATCTCCGTTCTCGTCATACTCGGAAGAGGCATTATCCTCCGCACTGTCCACACGCTCGTCTGCATCATCGCGATAAGATTCCAAAGCAGGGTTTTCATCCACCTCCTTCTGAATCTCTTGCTCTAATGATGCATACGGCAACTCCACCAGCTGCATCAGCCGGATGGTCTGCTGCGTGGCAATCTGACGCTGAACCGTTTTCTGTTCTTGGGTAAGGTTTGTCGGCATACAATATGAAATGTAAGGGCGAATGATCATTCGCCCTTACGAAAATATGTTAGAATTCTGCGTTTTGCGGGGTTCTCGGGAATGGGATCACATCGCGGATGTTGGTCATGCCCGTGACGAACAACAACAGGCGCTCAAAGCCAAGACCGAAGCCGGAGTGCGGCGCGGAACCGAACTTGCGGGTATCGAAGTACCACCAGTACTGTTCCTCTGTCATGCCCAGCTCGTGCACGCGGTTGAGCAGCTTCTCATAATCGGCCTCGCGCTCGGAACCGCCGATAATCTCACCAATGGTCGGGAAGAGCACATCCATGGCGCGCACGGTCTTGCCGTCATCGTTCTGCTTCATGTAAAAGGCCTTGATTTCCTTCGGATAGTTGGTCAGGATAACCGGGCGTTTGAAGTGGTTCTCCACCAGATAACGCTCGTGCTCCGACTGAAGGTCAATACCCCAGGATACAGGATATTCGAACTTCTTGTCAGCCTTGAGCAGAATATCGATAGCCGAGGTGTAGTCCAAACGCACAAATTCCTCCTTGATCACGGACTGCAATCTTTCAATCAGACCTTTGTCAAACATGTCATTGAGGAACTGCAGGTCGTCCATGTTGTTGTCCAACGCATATTTCACCAGATATTTGATGAAATCCTCTGCCAAATCCATGTTGTCCGTGATATCGTAGAAGGCCATTTCGGGCTCAATCATCCAGAACTCGGCGAGGTGGCGCGGTGTGTTGCTGTTCTCAGCGCGGAACGTAGGGCCAAAAGTATAGATATTGCCGAGTGCCAAGGCACCAAGCTCACCCTCCAGCTGACCGGAGACCGTCAGGTTGGTGTGTTTGCCGAAGAAATCCTTCTTGTAATCCACATCTCCCTCTTTCGTGCGCGGCACGTTGTTGAGGTCAAAGGTGGTGACATTGAACATTTCACCAGCACCTTCAGCATCAGAAGCCGTAATCAACGGAGTATGCAGATAGAAAAAGCCTCTGTCGTTGAAATACTTGTGAATAGCGAACGCCATGGCGTGGCGCAAGCGGAGCACACAACCGAAATAGTTGGTTCGCGGGCGCAAGTGCGCAATCTCGCGCAAAAACTCCATGGAGTGACCTTTCTTTTGCAAAGGATACTTCTCTGGATCAGCGGTGCCGTAAAGCTCAATCATCTCGGCCTGCACTTCCATAGTCTGGCCCTTGCCGGCGGATTCCACCAGCTTGCCCTCCACATGGAGGCAGGAGCCCGTCGTGATCTTCTTCATCAATTCCTCATCAAACTTGGCAGGCTCGGCCACAATCTGCAGGTTGGTGACGATGGAACCGTCATTCAGCGCGATGAAAGCCACATTGCTGTTGCCACGCTTGGTACGCACCCAGCCCTTCACACATACATCATTGCCAAAACCGATGGTTTCAGGATGTTTCAGAACATCTTTTATTCTTGATCTTTTCATTCTATTGATTCGATTTTAATTATGATTCGACTTTAGGGAAAATCAGATTAGAAACTGTAGCCGATGCCCAGACCAATCACTTCCTTGAACTGGACGCGAGAGCGAGGACCTTCGTGGTATTTACGCCATGCAGGACCATCGATCATCACCTTGTCATAGTACTTCAGAGATGTCATCAAGCTGACGCTGAACACTTTGAAGAAACTGTATGAAATGGCAAAATCCCAGTCCACATCAAAGTTGCCGAACTTCTGACCATTCACTTTGTCATGAATACGGGCGGTGTACGGCGTAAATAAGGTCACCGTGGAAATGATTTTGAGATTCTTAACCAACGTATAGTTGATACCACCGTTGATACGGAGACCCATGTTCAGCATCACAGGCTTGTACGTGCCATCCTCTCGCTGTGAGAGACCGTAGTTGGGACGAAGAATCTCTTCTTTGCAAGTGGTCATACGACCGGCAAGGGGATACACACCGACAGTGAAAATGTCATTGGGACGATATTCAATACCCAATGCCAAATCCGTATAAGAAGGAGACACCCATTTGGAAATCAGTTCCTTATTACCTTCTTCATCATTCAAATAGTTATAACCGGGACAATACTGCGATTTGAAGCTTCCCAACAAGGTAAGATACCATTGCGGATGCATCTGGAAACCACCCTTCGTGGTGAAGTTGATCTTATCGTTGGCCTTTCTCCATTTCGGATTCAACGCAGAGGAATAGGTTTCACCCAGTTCCGTATCCAGGTTACTGTCCCACGTCCATTTGTTTTTCTTGTAGGAAAGAGTCATATTGGCATACAAAAAACCTGTGATATTGTTATCACCACCGGCAGCCCAATTGAAGAGGGCGGTCTGGGAGGCGTTCAACCCTACCATACCGGTGAACTTCCAATGTTTGGCACTATCCACTTCAGCGGATTTCACTTTCGTTTTAAGAGCCTCTTCGGCAGCGGTTTTTTCATCAACCTGTGCATTCACCAGTGTGCAGGTCAACGCACCAAGCAATAAGAGTAAAAATCCTTTCTTCATAATCACTGATTTTTAAATATTAATATTTTAGTAACTTTTTCTTAAAATAAATCTAATAAATTATCATTAATGATTGAGTTTATTGTAAGCCTTCCACCATCTATCGGGAATCTGGTCGTCGCAAGCCAAACGATAATCGCGTTTGGAACAAGGCAAATAATAATTCTGGGTAATGTCTTTCTCCTTGTTAATCATAGGGATAAGCATCCACCAGCGACCAGTCTTTCGACTGCAGAAGAACACCAGCTCGTTGAGCGCACCGGACACCGCAATGCTGTACTGACGATAGTCCTGTTTGTGTTTGAACTGATTGTCATTGGGCCGGTTCAAGAAGCCTTCCACAAAATACCAGATGATGTGCGCAATCAGCTGGGAAGTCTGGTTGCAGTAATCCATCGTCGGGTCATATTCATAGATACCGAAAGATGAGAGTTTGTCGCTCAATCCGGCATATTTGGCTATCTGGCAGATTTCCTCGCCATAGAATCCATTAGAGGAACTATGTGGACAACCGGGTGCATCGGGGCGTCGAACAGCCGCAATGTCGATGGAAACCATATCCGCGTTGCGCACGATAGGCTCCACTTCCTCAATATCCTTGCGCATGGAACCCACACGGTAGGTCTCAAAGAAGAGCTCTTCCATCAACTTGATGGTAGCCGGGCTGTTCATGTATGTTTGGAATCCGACATTGGCATAATTCAGCAAAAAATTGGGCTGTTGAAGCACAATTTTGTTCAAATAGGCATCGGAGCGGATGGGTTGATGCTCGTCGCCTAGGTCGAAACAAGAATCCACTGCCACCAGATTCACCACCTGTTCAAGCTTTTCATACGCCCG
>LXOW01326624.1_pt1 | contig 12623 bp, 11 predicted proteins | sample 1368591 | NCBI WGS metagenome assembly LXOW01 (sample SAMN04884650, study PRJNA319009) | bovine gut metagenome | isolation source: Cow rumen | host: Bos taurus | place: Italy: Legnaro (PD) | collected 2014-07-09
ATGACCCCTTTTGGTATCCCCTTCTTGCGTGGCATATAGATAACGCCCGATGCCAGTGTGGGGTTCCCTTCCGGGTCTATGGTATGGTAGGAGATGCCGTAGGCAGTCATGTCGCCGATACGCATGAGCATTTTGAATAACTGCCGGGTATAGGGCAGCAGCACCTTAGGACCTATCTCGTACTGTGACAGCACGTGCAGAAAGGTCTTAAAGAACCCTAATTTCTTGATGAACAACAGTTCGGCAAATTGTCCTCTCATCTCACTGATTTCTCTCCTCTCTTCTCTCTCCTCTCTCCTCTTTAACCTTTACCAACGTCAGCCCGTCACGCAGCGGTAGTATCACTTTCTCCACACGGGAATCCTGTGCTACGTAGTCGTTGAATGTCTCGATGCCCTGTGTCTGTTGGTCGTGACTATAGGCGGGGTCAACGACATGACCGTCCCACAAGGTGTTGTCGGCCAGAATAAAACCGCCTGGACGCAGCACGCTGAGCACCATTTCGTAGGTCTCACGATATGTGCGTTTGTCACCATCGATGAAAGCCATGTCGAACTCAATACCCAGCTTCGGGGCTTCGCTGATGGCATCACCGATGATAAAGGAGATCTTGTCGGCCACGGGTGAACCCTCAATCCACGGACGGGTAAAGTCCTCCTGCTCATCGTTAATCTCGAAGGTATAGAGATGTCCGTCTTCCTCCAGTCCCTCGGCCATGCAGATGGCAGAGTAGCCGCTGAACGTCCCTACCTCGAGGATGTTCTTTGGTCGTATCATCTGCACCAGCATCTTCAGTAGCCGTCCTTGCAGATGCCCACTGGCCATACGTCCATGTAACAAGTGGATATTCGTGGCGCGATAGAGCCGATACAAGTAGTCCGGTTCCGGGTCCATGTGCTCTAACACATACTTTTCCAAGTCCCCTGAGTTAGGGGTGGGAGTTGAACCGACTATTTTTTTCTTTCCATTACTCATCCCACATCTAAGAGTCTGCCTTTGTTCAGACCCCTGTCCTTTTAGCAAAGGGGGCTTTTCAGTGCCTCAATTGCCAGTCGGTAGCTGTCAAGTCCAAAACCACAGATGACGCCCTTGCAGGCACTGGAGATAAATGAATGATGACGGAACTCCTCACGCTGGTGGACATTCGAGATGTGTACCTCGATGACAGGACACTGTAACGAACGAATGCAGTCGTGTAGGGCCACAGAGGTATGGGTGTAGGCACCGGCATTCAGGACAATGCCGTCGTAGGTAAAACCTACTTCCTGCATCTTATTGATCAGTTCACCTTCTATATTACTTTGGTAGTAACTGATTTCCACCTCGGGATACTTGGCCTGTAGCTTTGGCAGATACTCGTCAAACGATGACGAACCATAGATGCCAGGTTCGCGACGTCCCAGCAGGTTGAGATTAGGCCCATTAATAATCAGAATTTTCATATTTCGTAAATAATTTGTATCTTTGCGGGGACAAAATTAGTTATTTTCATGGAAACGAGCAAAAAAATACAGGAAAAGATGGTGCGAGACTACGTCCGTTACCTGAAACTACAGCGAAATATGTCGGCTAATACGCTCGATGCCTATCAGCGTGACCTTCAGAAACTGCTGGACTTCCTGAAGTTTGAGGATAAGGATGTGTGTGATGTCGAACTGGCAGACTTACAGATGTTTGCGGCCGGTCTGCACGACATTGGCATCGGACCGCGTTCGCAGTGTCGCATTCTTAGTGGCGTGCGTTCGTTCTTCCGTTTCCTGCAGTTAGACGGCTATCGGGAGGATGATCCTTCAGAGCTTTTGGAGTCACCAGTCTTAGGTGAACATCTGCCAGAGGTTCTCTCTACCGAGGAGATTGATGCGCTGGAAACCAGCATTGACATGTCGAAAGCGGAAGGTCATCGTAACCGTGCGATTATTGAGGTGTTGTTTTCCTGCGGTCTGCGTGTCAGTGAACTGGTCAACCTGAAGTTGTCGAATCTTTATCTGGATGAGCAGTACATACGGGTGATTGGCAAGGGTTCGAAGGAGCGCCTGGTGCCCATCTCAGAACGAGCCATCCGTGAACTGGGTTTCTGGTTTGACGACCGTCAAGGGTTGAAAATCAAACCTGGTGAGGAAGACTACGTGTTCCTGAACCGTCGGGGAGCACACCTCACGCGTACCATGATTCTTATTATGATCAAGCAGCAGGCAGAGGAGGCCGGCATCCAGAAGACCATCTCACCCCATACCTTACGTCACTCGTTTGCAACGGCATTGTTGGAGGGTGGGGCAGACCTGCGTGTCATACAGGCATTGCTGGGTCATGAGAGCATCGGTACCACAGAGATATATACGCATATCGACATGACAACTTTACGTGAGGAGATTTTGCAGCATCATCCGAGAAATATGAAGAAATAAAAGGATAAAAGAATAAAAAAACAAAAAAAACTGCAACTTTTATGTAGTTTTTTGCGTCCTAAAGACGACTAATGATAAAAAATATGTACTTTTGTACGTCAAAAATGAAACTTTAACATTAACAATTCATGAAACTAAAAAGAATCTTTGCTGCTGCCGTGCTGATGGTAATCAGTTCTGTAGCAATGATGGCACAAGAGATGCCTCCCATTCCTGTTGATGAGGCTGTGCGCATCGGTAAACTGGACAACGGACTAACTTATTACATCCGCCACAACAACTGGCCCGAGCATCGTGCCGAGTTCTACATTGCCCAGAAGGTGGGCTCTCTGCAGGAAAATGATGACCAGCGTGGTCTGGCACATTTCCTGGAACACATGGCCTTTAATGGTTCCAAGCACTTTAAGGGTAACGACCTGTTGCGTTGGTGTGAGAGCGTCGGTATTAAGTTCGGTCGCGACTTGAATGCCTACACCTCTATTGACCAGACGGTCTATAACATTTCGAATGTTCCCACTACCCGTGAGTCTATCGTTGACTCCTGTCTGCTCATTCTTTATGACTGGGCTGACGGTCTGCTGTTGGAGCAGGAGGAAATAGAGAAGGAGCGTGGTGTCATTCATGAGGAATGGCGTCTGCGTACCAGCGCTACGATGCGTATGTTCGAGCGTGATCTGCCTATGCTCTATCCTGACAGCAAGTACGGTCATCGTATGCCGATAGGTCTGATGGAGATTATTGACAACTTTGAGCGTCCCTTCCTGCAGTCTTACTACGAGAAGTGGTATCGTCCCGACAACCAGGGACTCATCATCGTTGGCGATGTTGACGTGGATAAAGTAGAAGCTAAGATCAAGGAACTGTTCAGTGGCATTGTATTGCCAGAGAATCGTGCAATGGTTGAGGATGTTCCTGTGCCTGATAATAACGAGGCTATCTATGTCATAGACAAAGACAAGGAGATGGAGTACAACATGGTCATGATGATGTTCAAGCATGACGTATTCCCTCAGGAGATGAAGGGTAGCATGGCTTATCTGGTCTATGACTACATGAAGGATGCTGCTATCACCATGTTGAACGACCGCCTGAAGGAGTTTGCCGAGAAGCCGGAGAGTCCATTCGTACAGGCTTCTGCCGGTGATGGTCAGTATATCTTCGCCAAGACGAAGGATGCTCTTGAACTGGATATCCTCCCCAAGGAAGGACGCATCGAGGAGGCTGTCAAGGCTACGTTGATTGAGGCTCGTCGTGCTGCAGAGTTCGGCTTCACAGGTACAGAGTACAACCGTTTCAAGGCCAACTATATCAGTCAGCTGGAGAAAATGTACTCCAACAAGGACAAGCGCTATAACTCACAGTTTGTGAACAGCTACGTCAGCAACTTCCTGGCTAGCGATCCTATCCCCAGCATTGACTACACCTACACCACCATGAAGCAGTTGGTTCCCATGATGCCGCTTGATGTTGTCAATCAGCTGATGGGCCAGTTGGTAACTGCCAGTGATACCAATATGGTTGTTGTCAACTTCAATACCGAGAAGGAGGGTGCTGTTTATCCTACTGCCGAAAGCTTCAAGAAGGCTATTGCTGAGGCCCGTGCCGCTCAGATTGAGGCTTACGTGGATAACGTGAAGGACGAACCTCTCATGGGTACCCTGCCCAAACCTGGTAAGATTACGAAGGAAGTGAAGAACGACAAGTTCGGCTATACAGAATTGACCCTCTCTAATGGTGCTACTGTTATCCTGAAGAAGACTGACCTGAAGAAAGATCAGGTGCTCCTCTCAGGTCAAGGCTACGGTGGTTCTGCTCTTTATGGTGCTCAGGACTTCGCCAATATCAAGATGTTTGACGACGTCATCGAGGCCAGTGGTCTGGGTAACTTCTCACACACAGAACTGGAGAAAGCTATGGCAGGTAAGATTGCCAGCATGCATTTGGGAATGAGTACCAATCGCCAGAGTGTCAGTGGTTCTTCTACGCCGAAGGACGTTGAGGCCATGCTGCAGTTGCTCTATCTCTACTTCACCAACATCAACAAGGATCAGAAGTCGTTTGATAACCTCATGCAGACCACTGAGCTGGAGCTGAAGAATCGTTCTCTGACTCCTGAGACAGCCTTCTCTGACTCACTGCAGGCTACCATGGCTTGCCACAACCCGCGTTTCAAGTCGTTGGTTGCTGAGGACCTGAAGAACGTCAGCTACGAACGCATTCTCCAGATAGCCAAGGAGCGCACAGCCAATGCAGCTGCCTTCACCTTCAATATCGTAGGTAACTTCGATGAGGCTACCATCCGTCCGCTTATTGAGCAGTACATCGCTTCTCTGCCCGGTAACAAGAAGGTTGTGAAGAGTCAGGATGTCAGCACCGACTTCAAGGGTGTTGTTGTCAATAACTTCAAGCAGAAGGCCGAGACTCCGAAAGCTATCGGTGTCATGGTATGGAACAGCAAGCAGATACCTTATAACCTTGAGGCTGACGTGAAGGCTGACATGGCTCAGCAGGTACTCACCATGATTTATCTGAAGAAGATTCGTGAGGATGCCAGTGCAGCCTATACCGTACAGGCTATGGGTGGTGCCGAGCGTAACGACTTCGGTTCTGAGGTAACGATTGTGGCTTACTGCCCCATGAAGCCTGAAAAGGCTGATGTGGCTGTTGATATCCTGCGTAGCGAGATGGAGATGTTGGCTAAAACTTGTGATGCTGACATGCTGCAGAAAGTCAAGGAGTACATGCTGAAGAATGTTGACGATCAGGCTAAGACCAATAACTATTGGAACAGCGTCATCAATACATGGCGTTTCTGGGGTGTTGACCTCTATACCGACTACAAGAAGGTGGTTGAGGCTCAGACTCCTGAAAGTATCTCTGCCTTTGTCAAGGAACTGCTTAAAGCAGGCAACCGTGCTGAGGTAGTTATGCTTCCCGCAGAGTAATAATCCTCCTCAGGAATAAGTAAAAAACGACCTGCCTCGTAAGAAGCAGGTCGTTTTATTTTGCCATGTCCTAAAAAGTCCGTACCTTTGCACTCCGAATTGAGAGTTTAAAATATATTGTAAATTGTAAATCGTCAAATAGTAGATTAATATGGGTTATTTCTTTTCTTCCGAATCCGTTTCCGAAGGCCATCCCGACAAAGTGGCCGATCAGATAAGCGACGCCATTCTCGATCAGTTCCTGGCTTACGACGAGCATGCTCGTGTGGCCTGCGAATCGTTTGTAACCACAGGACAGGTGGTGATCATGGGTGAGGTGCGCAGTGAGGTATATATCGACCTGCAGACCATTGCCCGTAATACCATCAAGAAGATTGGCTACACCAAGGCCGAGTATCAGTTTGATGGCAACTCTTGTGGTATCCTGACCGCCATTCATGAGCAGAGTGAGGACATCAATCGTGGTGTCGATCGTGAGGATGATGAGAATCAGGGTGCCGGTGATCAGGGCATGATGTTTGGCTATGCCACAAACGAAACAGAAAACCTGATGCCCGTGAGCCTTGACCTGGCACATCTCATCATGCGTACGTTGGCTGACATCCGCAAGGAAGGCAAGCAGATGACCTATCTACGTCCTGATGCCAAGAGTCAGGTAACCATCCAGTACAGTGACGAGGGCATCCCAGAGCGCATTGATACCATCGTTGTCTCTACCCAGCACGATGAGTTCGACACGGACGACGAGCGTATGCTGACACGTATCAAGGACGATGTCATCAACATCCTCATCCCTCGAGTCAAGCAGCAGATACATTCCCAGAAGGTGCTTGCCCTGTTTGGTGACGACATCAAGTATTATGTGAATCCCACGGGTAAGTTCGTCATTGGCGGACCTCATGGAGATACCGGTCTCACTGGTCGTAAGATCATTGTCGATACTTACGGCGGTAAGGGAGCACATGGCGGCGGTGCCTTCTCGGGTAAAGACTCGTCGAAGGTTGACCGCTCGGCAGCCTATGCCGCACGCCACATTGCCAAGAACATGGTGGCAGCAGGTGTCAGTGACGAGATGCTGGTCCAGATCAGCTATGCCATCGGTGTAGCAGAGCCCATGAATATCTATGTCAACACCTATGGCCGCAAGCATGTTGATATGACTGACGGTGAGATTGCCGACCGCATTGGCCGACTCTTCGACCTGCGTCCGAAAGCCATCGAGCGCTCGCTGAAGTTACGTCAGCCGATGTATCTGGAAACGGCTGCCTATGGCCACATGGGCCGTCAGAACGAAGTGGTAAAGAAGACCTTCACCAGTCGCTACCATGAAACGAAGACTATTGACGTGGAACTCTTTACATGGGAGAAGCTGGATAGGGTAGAGGACATCAAGAAAGCCTTTGGATTATAATGACTCCTCAGGATTCCATCACGCATGTACAACAGCCGGCAGAGGCAGCTATCGTCGCCTCCGACTCGGTTGCTCGTCCGGCGAAGCCGCGTACACCTTATGAGGTGTTACGTACCCTGCCGCGTGATGCTACGCCTGCCCAACAGGATTCGGCCATTCAGGCCACCTTCCAGCCGGGAGAGATACATTATAGCAATCAGCCCGATACGCTCCACCTCCCAGGTCATGAGATTGGCGTGAAGGTTACCGATGTCGATATCCCGATCTTTTACGAGAAGACTTTTTTCGCCAAAAGTATTCAAGAGCATGGTTATGTCCGTATGATGTATGGCATGCCAGGAGATCCTGTGCCCTACACCCTTCGCAACGACCATGCCATGACCTCGGTGCTTTTGGGCATGCTGCTTATTTCCTTGCTGCTCCTGGCCAATAACCGTGACTTTTTCCTGAGGCAGCTGAAAGGATTGTTCAGTGTTCCTCGTACCGATGATACTTTCATGCTGGAAACCAGCAGTGAGTTTCGTTGTCAGTTCTTCATGACAGCCCAGACTTCCCTGTTGTTAGCTATCCTGCAGTTCTTCTTTACCCAACAGTTTATTGGTGAGACCTTCATCCTGCGTTCAGACTATATGGTGGTGGGCGTGTTCTTTGCCATGATGTTGGGTTATTTCCTGTTGCGTGCCATCCTCTACACCGGAGTTAACAGCATCTTTTTCAATGTCCGCCGGAACACCCTCTGGCAGAAGGTGCAGTTGTTCCTCATTTCTACCGAAGGCTTGCTTATTTTCCCCTTGGTTTTATTACAGATTTATTTCGAACTTTCGACGCAAAATGTAATCTTATACTTGGCAATTGTTCTACTTTTGACCAAATTTTTGACATTTTATAAGTCAAAAGTCATCTTTTTTAAAGGAATTAGCGGTTTATTGCAAAATATTTTGTACTTTTGTGCCCTCGAAATCGTACCTATGGCCGCTTTATGGGGTGCCTTGGTGCTAATGGGAAACTTTTTGAAAATTAACTATTAGGATAAAATGAAGAAGAAGATTCTGGTGTCACAGCCACAGCCCTCCAGTGAGAAATCGCCCTATTACGACATTGCTTCACGCTTTGATGTCGAAATGGTCTTCCGCCCCTTTATTAAAGTAGAAGGATTGACGGCTAAGGAGTTCCGTCAGCAGCGTATCAATATCCTTGATTACACTGCCATCGTCTTCACTTCACGTCACGCCATCGACCACTTCTTTACGCTGGCCAAGGATCTTCGTGTGACCATTCCTGAGGATATGAAATACTTCTGCGTCACGGAGACCATTGCACTGTACATCCAGAAATACGTGCAGTATCGCAAACGCAAGGTATTCTTCGGTGAGACCGGAAAGATTGTTGATCTCATCCCGACGATGGTCAAGCACAAGCAGGAGAAGTATCTTGTTCCCATGAGCGATGTACATAATAATAATGTGGCGGAGTTGCTTGATGCCAAAAAGCTTCACCATCAGGAGTGTGTTATGTACCGTACGGTCAGCAACGACTTCACCCCTGAGGAGGTGGCATCGTTCGACTATGATATGCTCATCTTCTTCAGTCCTTCAGGTATTGAGTCACTGATTAAGAACTTCCCCGATTTTAATCAAGGTGACATTGCCATCGGCACTTTCGGACCGGCAACGGCCAAGGCAGTCAAGGACGCTGGCCTGCGCTTAGACCTCGAAGCACCCACAGAGAAATATCCTTCTATGACGGGTGCCCTGCAACACTATCTGCTTGAGCAGGAAGAAGACTGATGACCATTCATCATACGCTTGGCAGGCAGGAGCGTATCAAGAGTCGTAAACTCATTGACATGCTCTTCTCTGGTGGCAACAGTCAGTCACTGGCAGCCTACCCCCTGCGTGTGGTATGGAGTATCTCCCCAGCCCCCTCCCATTCGGAGGAGAGTTTTGAAGCTCAGCAAGTATCCCCCTGCGGAGGAAAATTTGAGGGAATTTCCATTCTTGTCAGTGTCTCCAAACGTCATTTTAAACAAGCCGTTAAGCGTAACCGTGTCAAGCGGCAAATTCGTGAGGCCTATCGGCTGAACAAGGAGATTCTTGTACCCTCCACCCTTCACCTTCCGCCTTCGACTCTACTACTCGCTTTCGTCTGGCAGTCGGATGAAATCTTTCCTACTGCTGTGGTGGAAGAACGGATGAAGAACCTGCTAACCCGATTATCAGAGAAGTTATGAAGCAGTTGTTCCATAAGCTGTCTCAAGGTCTGTCGTGGCTGCTGTGTCTGCCCATTGTCTTTTACCAGACCTGCATATCACCCTATACACCACCCGCCTGCCGCTTTACTCCCACTTGTAGTGAGTATGCCCGTCAGGCACTGAAGAAGCATGGCCCTTTCAAGGGGTTGGCATTAGCCATCTGGCGAATCCTGCGCTGTAACCCCTGGGGAGGTTCAGGCTACGATCCCGTACCCTGATTCCATTACGGTCAGGTTCTTTTTTCTGCTGGGGAGGGCTAAGCCTTCTTCATGTGCAGATAGAGTTGGAAGAGAGCCGGGAGCATTAAACAGCAAGAGAAGATGAGCGACAGCCATACAGCTTGCTGGTCACCACCGAAGATATCTACGAGTTGTGCGTCCTCTGCCCCAGGCATGAGATTGGATATGACGTAGGCCACCGAGTTGTTGACCCAGTGGAACAGTATGCCAGGCAGGATGCTACGTGTGCGGTAATACATCCAACCGAGGATGAGACCGATGAGCGTAGCATGTATGAACTGTTGCACGTTACCGTGTACGGCTCCGAAGATCATGGCGGAGAGAATAATGGGAATCCAGTACCAACGCTCGTCAAATACCTTTAATAACACGCGCAGGACGGCACCGCGGAAAACAACCTCCTCGGCCAGTGGAGCAAGGATGCCGATGGCTAGATAGCCCCATCGGCTGTGCATCATGTGGACGAGCATTGCTTCCAGATCCTCCGGCATGTCGTAGGGAATCTGTTCACCGAGCCATGTCGAGGGGATGATGGTACCCAGTGTCAGTACGACAACCCATGCAAAGACCGTCCAAGGACGAGTGCGCAGATAGGTGGGTGATACGGGTGTCCATCGCAGCGACAGGAACATTAACAATATGAGTACGCTGCTGACAATGCTACTGATGACAAGTCCAGTGGCATCGGGTATTAGAGAACCCGACATGATGGCCTTTATCTGGTTTGCCAGGTCGTTGGATTCCGTTCCAGCAGCAATACATATCTGTAAGCCAGAAACTATGAACATTGTTCCCATCTGTACGACGAGGAATGCTATAACAAAGAGTAGGATTTCGAGTAAGAGTAAAAAGCGTTTCATTCTTCTATGTCTTGATTTAATAGTTTTTCTGCTGTTACTGCGTCCTGGCGGAGTTGTGCCGTCAATGCCTCAAGGCCATCGAATGGCTGCTCATCGCGCATGCGATAAATGAAGCTAATGATCATACGTTGTCCGTAGAGCACCCCCTCGTGACGCAGGATATGGGTTTCGATAGTTGTCATTGTCGTTGACGTTGAGAACGTCGGACGTCGGCCAATGTTCGTCATGCCATGCTTCTGCTCCAAAGAGTTCTCCAGTCTTACCTTTACGGCATATACACCGTTAGAAGGGATGAGTTTGTTCGCATCGTCAGGTTGCAGGTTGGCTGTCGGGAACCCGATGTTGGTGCCGATGTGCTCGCCACGCACCACCGTGCCCATGACGAAGTAGGGATAGCCCAATGCCTTGTTTGCCTCATCAATACGTCCCTCGTTGAGCAGACTACGAATGAGCGAGGAAGAAAAGTTGTCGTTTCCCTTTCCGTTGAGTGCCTTTAGCCCCTTGACCTCTATGCCCAGTTCACGTCCGTAACGACAATAGTCGTCGAAACCCTCAGGTTTCTCTCCACGATGTCCGAAGTGGTTGTCGTAGCCCGTCAGAAGCACCTGCACGTTGAGTCGCTCTTTCAGCACCTGCTGCATGAAGTCATAAGCCGGCAATGCTGCCATTTCCAGTGTAAAGGGCAATACCACACACAGGTCGATGCCCGTCTGTGACAACAATACGAGCTTCTCGTCAAGGGTAGATAATTGGTAGGTGTTGAATGTCGAGTGTCGGCCACCTGTTAACGTTAGTCTCGGATGGCGGTCGAAAGTGATGACACATGAGGGTAGCCCTAAGCGTGCTGCCTCTTGTCGAAGACAGTCAATAACGAAGCGGTGGCCGCGGTGGACACCGTCAAACATACCGATTGTTGCCACACATGGAGTAGGCTCACGCAGTGTTTCGTTAAGATGGATTGTCTGCATTTCCGCGACAAAATTACAAAAAAACTTTCATTTATTCTTTTATTCTTTTATTTTTTATTACCTTTGCACCGCAAAAACCGGACTTGTAGCTCAGTTGGTTAGAGCAACANNGGTTAGAGCAACAGACTCATAATCTGGAGGTCCCAGGTTCAAGCCCTGGCTGGTCCACACTAAAAATCAGCAACTTAGAAGAATTTCAAGTTGCTGATTTTTTGTTTTGCGAAAACAATGCGAAAACAATCGGTTTGCACTACCTTTGCAGCCGCAAATTAAACAATAATGTCATCATGAGAAAAAATTTTGTTGAAGAACTACGCTGGCGAGGCATGCTGGCACAGATGATGCCGGGAACGGAAGAACTCCTGCAGAAGGAAATGGTAACGGCATATCTGGGTACCGACCCTACGGCCGACTCACTCCATATAGGACACCTTTGCGGTATTATGATGCTGCGTCACCTGCAGCGATGCGGACACCGCCCTGTTATCCTCGTCGGAGGTGCTACGGGCATGATTGGCGACCCCTCTGGAAAGAGTCAGGAGCGTAACCTGCTCAACGACGATACGCTGCGCCACAACCAGGAGTGCATCAAGCGCCAGGTGGCAAAGTTCCTGGACTTCGAGTCGAAGGACGAGAATGCCGCCCTGATGGTGAATAACTACGACTGGATGAAGGACTTCACGTTCCTGGACTTCGCTCGTGAGGTCGGCAAGCACATCACCGTCAACTACATGATGGCCAAGGAGAGCGTACAGCAGCGACTCAACGGTACGGCCCGCGACGGACTGTCATTCACCGAGTTCACCTATCAGCTGCTGCAGGGCTACGATTTCCTGTACCTCTACCAGCACTACGGCGTGAAGCTGCAGCTGGGCGGTAACGACCAGTGGGGTAACATGACGACGGGTACGGAGCTTATCCGCCGCACACTCGGCAACGAGGTGGAGACCTTCGCCCTGACCTGTCCGCTCATCACGAAGAGCGACGGTAAGAAGTTCGGAAAGACCGAGTCAGGAAACATCTGGCTCGATCCCGCACGTACCACGCCGTATAAGTTCTACCAGTTCTGGCTCAACGTCAGCGACGACGACGCAGAGCGCTACATCAAGATATTCACCTCGCTGGAGAAGGACGTCATCGATGCCCTCATCGAGGAGCACAGACAAGACCCTGGCCGCCGTGTGCTGCAGAAGCGTCTGGCCGAGGAGGTCACCGTGATGGTACACTCGCAGGAGGCACTCGATACGGCTATCGAGGCTAGCTGCATCCTCTTCGGAAAGTCAACGAAGGAAGGTCTGGAGAAGCTCGACGAGCAGACGTTCCTGGATGTCTTCGACGGTGTTCCCCAGTTCGAAATTTCCAAGGACCAGCTGGGTCAGCCTGCCATCGAGCTGTTCACCACCGTGGCTCCCGTCTTCCCCTCGAAGGGTGAGATGCGTAAGATGGTACAGGGCGGCGGCGTTAGCCTGAACAAGGAGAAACTGACCGACCAGAACCGTCCCGTCACCTCCGACGACCTCATTGACGGCAAGTATCTGCTGGCA
>LXOW01337771.1_pt1 | contig 12622 bp, 12 predicted proteins | sample 1368591 | NCBI WGS metagenome assembly LXOW01 (sample SAMN04884650, study PRJNA319009) | bovine gut metagenome | isolation source: Cow rumen | host: Bos taurus | place: Italy: Legnaro (PD) | collected 2014-07-09
ACTTCCACGGCCAGCCTCTTGCCATCACCTTGGACTTTTTGGCCATCGCTATGGCTGAGTTGGGCAACATCAGCGAGCGCCGTATCTATCAGTTGATTGGTGGCAAGCGCGGCCTGCCGTCCTTCCTCGTTGCCGAGCCTGGCCTTAACAGTGGCTTTATGATTCCGCAATATGCCGCCGCCAGTATCGTCAGCCAGAGCAAGCAACTCTGCACCCCCGCCTCGGTCGACAGCATTGAGTCGTCGCAAGGGCAAGAAGACCATGTCAGTATGGGTGCTAACGCTGCCACGAAGGCCCTGCGTGTGGCTGAAAACCTGGAGCGCGTGTTGGCCATCGAGATGTTCAACGCCACCCAAGCCCTTGAGTTCCGTCGCCCGCTGAAATCATCACCCATTATCGAGAAGTTCGTCGCCGCCTACCGCAAGGAGGTGGAATTCGTCCGCATCGATAAGGTGATGTACACCGAAATCGCCAAATCGGTTGATTTTGTCAAAAATTATCCGTTGGATTTTGATGCTTTGAAAAACAAATAATGGTCTGTAGGGCTGTCGTATTACGGCAGCCGCATGAAAAATCGAAGCGGCTGCCACGGTGTGACAGCCCTACAACATATAACGATATGGAACCCACCACCCAAAAACGCCCCATTGGAATGACCATCTTGTTGGTGCTGTCTTTCCTCAACGCTTGCTGGAACATCCTCAGTTCCTTGGTCTCGTATTTCTTCATCCCCAGGCTGTCGACCATGCTTGAAAACGGGCAATTCGAAGAGATGATAGCACCGTTTTCCGGGATGAACGAAGAGATGACCAANNTCATTGCATCGTTGGTAGGTGTCATCAGGATGTTCAAAGGCGACAAGCGCGGTCTCCATATCTATGCCATTGCCCAAATCTGCATGTTGATTAACGCCTCCGTGTTCCTCTACCCCTTGCAGAAGCCCTCGCCTTTTGTCTCCGACCTGCTTCTGACCGCCATCTTCATCCTGCTTTACCATTTGTATTTCAAAAGAATGGAGATGCCCGAACAAACACAAGACCTTGAATGATCATGGAACAGCCTGAGAGCAAGATATTCGACCTAAAGCCGAAACTCACCACGGCGATGAAGTTGGCGGCAAGTTTTGCCATCACCTATTACGGCCTGCTGCTCATCTACGAGGTGTTTACCTTGGTCTACAGCCGCTATTTCATTGATTCCTATTATTTTAACGAAGGCGATACTGGCGAAGGCACCCAAGAATTGTTAATACAAATCGCCCAGCTTGCTTTATCCGTCGTTCTGGTTTTCAGCCTCATACAGATTTTCAGAAAGAATGCGTATGGAAAAGCCCTTTTTGTGACATTTTCCATACTACTTATCGCCTTTCAGTTTTTCACTACGGGTCTAGTACCTTTGGTAAAGTATGCTCTTGAGGTACTTTTGGTCTTGATTATCGCTCCTATCCGTGTGAAAAAGAAAATCAAGCTGAAAGACGGAAAACTCACTGTGGAAACAGTTGAGGAAACGCCTGAAGAAAAAAGCAAAGAAGAAGCGGCTGCTATCAAAGAACAACCCGTTGAAATTCAGGGAACCACTAAAGAAACAAAGGATCTTCAAGAAATCAACGAAGCATCATCGCAGCCCGCTGAACAGCCTTAACGAAGACATCCACTTCTTCCAACGTATTATAAATAGCAAACGAAGCCCTCACTGTGCCTGGGATGCAGAAGCGTGTCATCACTGGCTCAGCGCAATGGTGACCTGTGCGCACCGCTACACCCATTTTGTCAATGATGGTACCCAAATCGTAGGGATGCACACCATCAATAATAAAGGACACCAAACCGCTACGCTGTTCTGCTTGACCGATGAATCTGATGCCTTCAATAGCGGAGAGTTGTTGAATAGCAGATTGCAACAACTGTTTCTCGTGCGCTTCAACTTCCATCCTGTCAAAGCTTTGTAAGAATTGGATGGCGGTCTCCAAGCCGAGAGCCGCACCCACATTAGGTGTGCCTGCCTCAAACTTGAAGGGCAACACATTGAAAGTAGTCTTCTCAAAACTCACCGTGTCGACCATCTCGCCACCAAACTGATAAGGTGGCAGTTTTTCCAGCCACTCCGCTTTGCCGTACAAGCCACCGATGCCCATCGGTGCATACATCTTATGGCCTGAGAACACAAAGAAATCGCAGTCAAGGTCTTGAACATCAATAGGATGATGCGCCATAGATTGGGCTCCGTCAATGACCACGGGGATACCGTACTGATGCGCCATTGCTATCATCTGCTTGATGGGGTTGATGGTGCCCAGCACATTGGAAATATGCGCAATGGAAACCACTTTCGGCTCTTCTTTCAGCAATTTCTCATATTGCTCCAAGTCCAACACACCTTTGTCATCCATCGGCACAACCAACAACTGCCCATGATGCCTTTGAATCATCTGCTGCCAAGGGACGAGGTTGGAGTGATGCTCCATGGCGGTGATTAGCACCTTCGGTGTTGTTAGTTGAGAGTTGTGAGTTGTGAGTTGAGAGTCAGTTGAGAGTTGAGAGTTGTGAGTTTTGGAGAAGAAGAGATGCTCAAACGAGGTGGCGAGGAGGTTCAACGATTCGGTGGTGCCTCTTGTAAAAACAATCTCCCTCGATTCCTTAGCGTGAATGAAGTCGGCCACAGTCTGCCTCGCGTGTTCGTAAGCTTCTGTAGCCTTCTGGCTCAGGTAATGCACCCCACGGTGGATGTTGCAGTTCTCATGCAAATAGTAGTCGCGCTCGCGGTCAATGACGCACAAGGGTTTCTGCGTAGTGGCGGCATTGTCGAAATAGACCAAAGGCTTACCATAGACCTGCTGGTCAAGGACAGGGAATTGCTGGCGTATATCGTTGATATTCATCAGATTTTCGAATAATCAATTTCAAAATTGTAATCCTTCGGATGGCTGCAACGCAAGACGCAGTTCTCGCAACTCGACAGTTCACCGCGCAGGCGGCGCTTGATCATATCGTCGATATGCTCATGCAACATATCGTTTCCAATGTGATTGCTGACTTCGGCAGCGAAAGCATACATCAACAAAATCCTCGCATTGGCCTTACTGATGCCGCGCTGGCGCATGTAGAACATGGCCTCTTGGTCGAGTTGGCCCGTGGAGGTGCCGTGTGAGCATTTCACGTCGTCAGCATAAATCTCCAAGAACGGCTGGCTGTTGATTTTGGCCTTGGGCGTCAGGATGATATTGCTGTTGTTTTGGTGGGCATCGGTCTTTTGGGCGTTGGGGGCCACATACACATGACCATTGAAGATGCCCGTAGCCTCGTCGTCCAAAACGCCTTTGAACTTCTCGTTGCTGGTGCAATGCGGCACATTGTGGTTCACCTTCAGGTAATTCTCCACATGTTGCGTCTTGTCGATGAGATAAAGCCCATAAATCTGAGTGTCAGCACCTTCGCCGTCAAGGTTGACCGTATATCTGTTGCGGATGTCGCCACCGTTGAAGGTGATGACCACGATTTTCAAGCGACTGTCAGCCAACTGCTTAACCTTGAACTCCCTTTGGATGGTAGCTTTGTTGTCGACATTTTGCAGCAGGTACAACTCAAGGCTGGAATTCTCATTGAGGACGATTTCAGAAACCTTCGGCTCTGCCGAGAGGTGCGCATCATCGTCATACTCAATGATTTCGCGGCTTTGGTTGGCGGCTATGATGAGTTGGTTGTCCATAATCAAAGTTCCTTAATCCATTCGTAGCCTTTTTCTTCGAGTTCGAGGGCGAGGGTCTTGCCGCCCGTCTTGACGATACGTCCGTCATACATCACGTGGACGAAGTCGGGGACGATATAGTCCAACAGACGTTGGTAGTGGGTGATGACCACAAAGGCATTCTCGCTGTTATGCAACTGGTTGACGCCGTGGGCCACGATGCGCAGCGCGTCGATGTCCAGGCCTGAGTCGGTCTCGTCGAGGATGGCGAGGCTGGGTTCCAGCATGGCCATTTGGAAGATTTCGTTTTTCTTCTTCTCGCCGCCGCTGTAGCCCACGTTGACGAAACGGTTTTGCAGCTTCTCGGTGATTTCCACCATAGCCTGCTTTTCCTTCATCATCTTCATGAACTCAACGGTGCTCATCGATGGCAAACCTTGGTACTCGCGTTTCGAGTTGACAGCGGTACGCATGAAGTTCTGGATGCTCACTCCAGGAATTTCAACAGGATATTGGAAACTCAGGAAAATGCCTTCGTTGGCGCGGTCTTCGGGCGACATTCCGACGATGTTCTTACCCTTATACCAAATCTCACCTTCGGTGATTTCGTAGCCCTCACGACCCGTGATGGCTGCCGCCAAAGTGCTCTTTCCCGTTCCGTTGGGACCCATGATGGCGTGGATTTCGCCTTCGTTGACGCCTAAGTTCAATCCTTTCAGGATTTCCTTGCCTCCGATGGAGACGTGTAGGTTTTTGATATTCAGTAACATATTGGTTAATTGAGAATTGACAATTGAAAATTGAGAATTGAGAATTTATTGTTGATGTATATTTTGGTTAGCCGACGCTTCCCTCCAACGTAATGGACAACAATTTCTGGGCTTCGACGGCGAATTCCATCGGCAGTTTGTTCAGTACGTCCTTGGCGTAGCCATTGACGATGAGGCCGATGGCCTTTTCTGTCGGGATGCCGCGCTGCTGGCAATAGAACAGCTGATCCTCAGAGATTTTCGAGGTCGTGGCTTCGTGTTCGAGGATGCTCGACTCGTTGCCGCATTCCACGTAAGGCCAGGTGTGCGCACCGCATTGGTCGCCTAATAATAAGGAGTCGCATTGCGAGTAGTTGCGTGCGTTTTCAGCTTTGGCAGCCACCCTCACCAAGCCTCGGTAGCCGTTTTGGCTATGACCAGCGGAAATACCTTTCGAAATGATGGTGCTGCGGGTGTTTTTGCCCAAGTGGATCATTTTGGTGCCTGTGTCGGCCTGTTGGTAGTTGTTGGTCACAGCAACGGAGTAGAACTCACCCACCGAATGGTCGCCCATCAGCACACAGCCCGGATATTTCCAAGTGATGGCCGAGCCGGTCTCCACCTGCGTCCAAGAAATTTTGGAGCGGTCGCCGCGACAGAGGCCTCGTTTGGTGACGAGATTATAGACACCGCCTTTACCTTCCTTGTCGCCTGGGTACCAGTTTTGAACGGTGGAATATTTCACCTCGGCATCCGTCTCAGCAATGATTTCCACAATAGCGGCATGCAGTTGGTTTTCATCGCGTTGCGGAGCTGTACAGCCTTCCATGTAGCTCACATACGCGCCTTCGTCGGCCACGATGAGCGTGCGCTCAAACTGGCCCGTGTTGGCGGCATTGATGCGGAAATACGTAGACAATTCCAAAGGGCAACGCACGCCCTTCGGGATATAACAGAACGAGCCGTCGCTGAAGACAGCCGAGTTCAATGCGGCAAAGAAGTTATCGGTGTAGGGCACCACCTCACCTAGGTATTTCTTCACCAAATCGGGGTGCTGCTTGACGGCCTCGTTGAACGACATGAAGATGACACCGTGTTTGGAGAGCGTCTCCTGAAAGGTTGTCTTCACAGAAGTGCTGTCCATCACTGCATCGACGGCCACACCCGAGAGTTTCTTCTGCTCGTCAAGCGAGATGCCTAGTTTGTCGAAAGTGGCCAGCAATTCAGGGTCCACTTCATCAAGGCTCTGCTTCTGCTGACGTTTGCGAGGGGCGGCATAGTAAATGATGTCCTGATAGTCAATCTCGGGAAGGTCGAGATGTGCCCAGTTGGGTTGTTTCAAGGTCTGCCAATGGCGGAAGGCCTTCAGGCGGAACTCCAACAGCCATTCCGGCTCCTCTTTCTTCTTGGAAATCAAGCGTATGATGTCCTCATTCAAGCCCTTCGGCACGAAATCGGTCTCAATGTCGGTCACAAAGCCGTATTCATAGTCCTTGCTTGTGACTTCGCTGATGATATTTTCGTTTGGATTTTTATCCATTATAGTCAGTGTTTTGACGCGGGACACGGGACTGCGGGACACGGGCCAAGCCCGTCTCACGTCTCGTGTCTAAAAGTCTCGCGTCTTATTATTAAGAATGATTTCAAATTAGGCTGCAAAGATACAATTTTATTATGGTACAGACTGTATCATTATGTAACTTTCGACAAATTTTGGATTACATTGGAGAAGTTGATAGGGTTTTTGTGAAGTATAATATAAAATAAACTTTATTTTATCAATTATTATTGCAGTTAATCTAAACTTTACTATATTTGCAGTCCAATTACAATGATATGATAAAAAGATTTTCTGACGCTGAAATCCTCCAAATGCTTGGACTGCGGTTCAAGCAATATCGCATAGCCCTTGGACTCACGCAAGCAGAATTGTCGGCAAAAGCGGGCGTGTCGGTAATGACCATCCACAAGTTCGAAACCGGAACGGCTAGGAACATCACCGCAACGACGCTGATTTCCCTGATGCGCTACACCGGACTTATCGAGAATTTAGACAGCTTAATACCCGACATTCCCGAGTCGCCTTATTCCAACCTCAACGGCAAACAAAGAGTAAGACATCATGACAAGAAACAATAAAGACATACAAACCCTTTCCGTTTCCCTTTGGGGCGTGACTATAGGCACGCTTCGATGGAACCCACGTACCAACACCAGCCTGTTTTGGTTTTCTCCCGATTATTTCGAGAGGGATTATGATTTGGCACCCATCACGCATCCCAAAGCCACAGAGAGTCCGGCTATTGCCATTCAAGGGATCAAAGACCCCAAGATTTATCAAGGGCTTCCTTCGTTTTTGGCAGATTCATTGCCTGATCGCTGGGGTAATGCTGTGTTTGACCAGTGGTTCAAGGACGAAGGACTACACGAAAAAGATAAGACTCCACTGACGAAACTCTCGTTTATCGGCAAACGGGCTATGGGAGCCCTGGAGTTTTATCCTGTGTTAGATAGCGGTTTCTACGATAATGATTTGGTCAAGATAGACCTTCTGTATGAGCAAGCAAAATTGATTGAGGAACAGCTTGCGGGAAAGGCCATTTCCGCGGGGGAACCACTCACCCGACGCGCATTGACAGCTATTGGCACCTCAGCTGGCGGTCGACAGATGAAAGCCATCATTGCTATCGCACCCGATGGGAGCATCCATTCGGGACAGACAGGAGCTAATCCCGAATATGAGCATTGCCTTATCAAATTCAACACACCAGAGCACGCACTCTCAGAGACGGAGATGACCTATTTCCAGATGGCTCGCCAATGTGGAATCACCATTATGGATAGCCGTCTTATCGAGGTGGAAGGAGTTCGACATTTCCTGACAAAACGTTTCGACAGAAAAGAGGGCAAGAAACTGTTTGTGCAAACCTTGGCTGCCGTCAATCCTGATGCCCACAGCTATGAAGAACTCTTCCGCACCTGCCGCGAGCTGGAGATTCCCAAGCCAGAGATTGACGAGATGTTCCTTAGGACAGTGTTCAACGTCCTCACCAATAATACCGACGACCATGAGAAGAACTTTTCGTTCCTGATGACGCAAAGCGGAGAATGGCATTTGGCTCCCGCTTATGATTTGACTTTCATAATTGCCACCAACGGAATCGATGCAGAAAAGCACCACTGTATGTCCATCGGTGGGAAGTTTGATGAAATCAGTATTGATGATCTTCTGAGGTTGGGTCGTGATAATTCCGTAAGAAATTCTGAGGAGGTGATAGACAATGTTTTGAAAGGCACCGCCAACTTCGAAACATTGGCCGCTGCCAATAGCGTGGATAGTTTTCATATTGAGCTCATCTCACGAAGATTACAGGAATTACGGGGCTTGTCTCCTAAATCCTCTTCATTCAACTTCGTTTCAGAAGATGGTTCCGAAGTTAGCGACATCCGCTTTGAACGCACAACAAAAGGCAATATCCATCTTATAGCCAATGTGAACGGAAGGGAAGAGAAGTTTGTCATTACTCCAAAGAAAGAGGTCTATCAAACCATCCTTGATGCAGGATTCAACAAAATGCCTGACGAGCAAAAGAAGGCCTTAGTGGAGCAGTACATTTTGGTGAAGGTTAGAGGCCAAAATGGTTATTAAGCTATTGCAATGCCAGTTCGCATTACATCATCGTACAATGGCGAAGGGAAGCGTTGGTCGATTAATACTGGCTCAATGAGGCAATTGACTTGTGGAGCAAGCAGCCAAAGTGTTGTTGAAACGTCCAACCAATCGTCATGAACTGCGGGAACTACAACAGCCACATCAATATCGCTTTCAGGACGAGCTGTGCCTTTGCTGTACGACCCGTAGAGATAAACTTTTGCATCGCTTATCTGTTTGAGTATCTCAGTCTTATACTTTTTTACAATTTCAATCACTTGTTCCTTATCCATTACATTTCTATGTCGTAATCGGCCAAATCAAGCCAATAAGTATATTTTTCGTCTTTCGTCATATAAATGAATAATCAACTGCAAAAATACACATTTTCATGAAAGCGCATTATGAGGACTGAAAAAAAAGCCGACATCGCTGCCGGCTTTTCATAGTTCCATTTTTTTCGGTAGAGGTTGAAAATGACTAACATCAAGAATCTTATTCCTCTTTAGCCCTATCGAAACGACAGAAGAGCGGACTTCGCCAAAACTCCAGCAGCCGGTAGGAACAAGGGGGGCATTTCCCCTTGTCGGCAAAGCTACGTTAATAGCCTTTCGAGAGGACGGCTCTGGTAGGAAATCCAATAGGCCTCCGGTAGGAACAGTGGGGCATGAATCACTGACATGAAAGCCGCGAGAAAGAAATGCTCATTCCTATTCGCACAGTTTTCAATAGGTTTCATAGTTATTTTCCTTCAGAAACTGTTCGGTACCAATAGCTAAATCATCAACCATTTTGTTGACATACTTTTGAAATCCTTTATCGTCCGTTACCAATTTGACACCTTCTTTCAAATACAAAAGATGATGTAGGTCGTTCATGTCATTTCGAGCTGGTTTGTCATGCGAATGCTTCTTTTGCTCCACATAGTAATAGTCAATTAACAAGAAATGATCAATAGAATGGTCATATTGCGATAATAGTTTTTCTTTTGGAATACCACTTCTTCTCTCCAAACTTCCTGCAAAATAGTCAATTGATTCATTGAGCAAGTCATCTTTATCTCCGTTCCACTTATTATCATAATCAATAATTGGCCATTTATTCTGCTTAAGAAAATACTCCGAACCCGAACTTAACTCATCCAATACTTTTAGTGACCCAAATAATTCTATTAATTTGAGATCATTAATCTGTTTCATCAAATCGTCATAGTCTTTCGCATGCATAACCAACGGTAATATGCGGTTGCTAAAATCATCAAATGTATAATCCGTTCTATCAATTGCACCGAAAGCCATATACAATTTAAATCCCGATAAGGTCTGGTCAATAAAAAGACTGCTTTCTTGTAAATGTTTCAGTGCAGCCCTTTTTCTTCTAAAGCTTCTTTCATCTTCAATTGCGCTAACAAGTTCCATTTGCGTCCAGATAGATGTGAAAGCACATGCTGATGGCAATGATTCAAGTTTTGGCCCTAATGATTGAACTGCGTTTGTATCAAGGTAATATATTAAATTCATAATAGTTATAAACCGTATTTATTCTATTTTATTGTTGCTGTCAGTAATCTTGAACAAGACGAATTGAACAGCCATAATTTCGATGATTGGTATAAGTCGCATGAAGACTATTACTAGAGAAAACCAAATATCTGGCGTGGTCTGCTGGATAATCATTGAAGTTTGTCGATGACCAATAATCTCCGCTAATCTCTATGTTATCAACATTAATGCCAACTCTATATCCTGCAGCGGGCAGAAAAACTGCTCCTGCAGCTTCCATTTGATCCCATTGCGCAATGTCGTAAACATTTGCCCAATCACTATTGCCAGGTGCAAAGCATAAGCCTTCAGGAAGCGACCAACTATCAGGAAGGAGAATCATTCCATTGACTTCATTTACTTGACCATGACCATATTTATATTTGGCAGAACTACGACTATTGAACAAGTACTCCCATTCCTCTTTGGTCAAGGTGCGCCATATATGAAGCAAGTTGCCGCCGTTTATAATAGCATTGTACCCCCAATCTGCTTTCCCTGTTTGGTCATAAAGATTGTATTGCCTATTTCCGTAAGCATAATAATGAGAATAATTTGTACTTGTAGCCCATGGTTGATAGGCAACAGCACCATGGTCAAATCCACTTGTGCCCCAGCCAAACAGGTCACGATTGACAATTTCACTATCACTATTCTGACCTGTTGTAATCCCCAAATAATCCCATTGATTATCGGCAAATTTCCAATATGGTACTGCTGCGCTACCTATAAATTGCAAATTACCTTTTGAAAAATATATTTTTCTTGATGCACTCACCGAGAACAAGCCATTAATTGCGCCAACTGGTGCGCTGCTTACACCAAAAAATAACGTAAATCCATCTGCTAAATAGCCATTTTCAGTTATTAGAGGAATTGCTGGACGTATTCCAGTATAAGTTCCATCTTCCGAATAAGCCGACCCTTCCTCTCCTTCCTCCAAAGCCTCTTGCGGCAGCAAAATCGCCCATTTCTCAACATTCTCACCACTTCCAGCAGGTAGCATAATCACGCCTTCACCGTCCATGCTGGGTGTCACCGTGTTTTGCGTGAAATCCACAGTTACCTTGTTTTTCATTCCAGTAATGCAAATGGGTGAGTCTGAAGGCGTGGTTACATTAAATTTCACCAAAGCGCATTTGTTCAGTAAATGACCCGTGTAGGCCGTTATACCTGATACATAGTTCTCGAAAGAAGGTGCATAGGAAATCACAGGCAAATGCTCCGTCTGGTCGCTAATGACTACCGAACAGGATTCCGTTGTTCCAGCAGTAAGTGTTTCGGCAGGGGTCTCATTTCCGAGGAAATAGAATTGGAGCGGTTGTCCCTCCGTCGGGTTAGTAATGTTGCCAACGAATTTGGTGCCATTATGTGTCAGTGTTCCAACATACTTGCCGTCACTTCCTACATAGACCTTGTCTCCCGTTTCAAAGTTGACCGCGCCTGTAATAGTATTCACATCCACTTTTGAGCTGTTGTTGTATTTTAAATCAAGGGTGATGGTTACGACTTCGTTCAGAGTAGTTTCTTCGTTCTTTTTGCATTGGGTCATTGTCAGTACAAACGCAAAAGCCATCAATATTATGTTTATTCTTTTCATTGTTGTTTCTCCTTATCATTTGTTGTTTTTCTTATTCTTTTTCAATGTGGCATATCCAGCGCCCGCCATCAGCATGACGAGTAAGCCACTTCCTATCGGCGCACCGAAAGTTTGGTTGGTAAGGTCGCTTCCATCTACGGGATTGCCAAAGCCTTGATTGGTTAAAGTGTTAGTTGTTCCACCGTTGCGGAGAAGACCCGTGCTTTTTTCTGTGTTGCCATCAGATTTACCTCGCTGGAATATACCTCCTTGAGCCATTGTGCTGATGGGCGATGCCAAAACAAGCATGATGACCACAGCTATCAAATACCTCTTCATTCTATTGTTTGAATCTACTTCTCTGCTCCAAGGCTCACAGAGCATGTTTCAATTTTGGCAAAGAGAGCGGAGCCTCCCAAACTTATCCTTATTTCTGGTGATTGGGTCTGGACTCCCTGAAGAACGAAATAGAGGATGTGGTAACGCTCCACTGTTATGCTGGGTGTATGAAACACAAACATAACAGGGAAAGCCACCATCTTCTCAATTTCCTTGTTCTTCAAATGAATTGTCCAGATTCATCACCAAGGAACAAAGCGAAGAATGCGCTTTCTCTGGCCAAATCGATTTCTCCCGACTTGGCGAGGCAAAGATAGAGAAAAAATACTATTGCAAAGCCGTTTTGAGGGAGAAAAATCAAACAGTTCTCTCTGTGATTTTAACTGCAACAACTGCAACAACTGCAACGGCAGTCATTTTGATCGAGCCTAATTTGGATTATAAACATTTGTTATTCAGTTGATTATCATAAATTTCTTCGATTTCCGTTGTCATTTGGTCATTTAGTCAATATTGTTTTCGGGGTTTCTTTTGCCGATATCATCAATTCATCTTGACTAAATGACTAAATGACTGGGGTAGGGGACACGAAATCGACCCTATGCTTCAAGCCGAAAGCTCCGTTAGAGCTATGATGATGCTCCGATATAGGTCTGAGGTAACAAGCACTATCTCTCGATGAGGTATCCATTAGGTGAGGATAAAGTCTCGGTAAAGTTTCGGTTGAGTCTCGGTTGAGTTTCGGTTAAGTTTCGGTTAAGTTTCGGTCTTCGGCATCTGTTTTGCCTCTTCTTCTTCTCTCCCAGCCCCTCCCCTACCCCACCGCATTCGGCCCTTTGTTGCAGTTGTTGCAGTTTTTTCCTTAATTTTGCACCGTGATTGTTTCCAAACAGCATGAATAAGGCGAAAAAACACGGTTTCTGGTTCTACTTCGGCAGAATAATGGCTGGCATCGGCATTGCTTTGCTGCTGGTGATTTTGTATGTCTACCTCTCCGTTCCGACCTATAGCTTCAAGGAGCCCAAGCCCTTCAGCGGCGAATACCTCTACAACCCCTATCAGGATATGAACCCCGACC